>Ga0153973_100222_pt1 | contig 11407 bp, 11 predicted proteins | sample TSGA057MetaG_FD_104700 | JGI IMG/M metagenome (GOLD analysis project Ga0153973, IMG submission 104700) | Attine ant fungus gardens microbial communities from Georgia, USA - TSGA057 MetaG | ecosystem: Host-associated > Fungi > Mycelium > Unclassified | place: USA: Georgia, Yuchi Wildlife... | reverse complement strand
CAGCAAACACCTTTTCTGCTTGATACAGGTTAGAACTCCTGGATGGGCTTTGAGCCAAGGTAGTGATCTTCTGGACTAGAAACTGTCAACAAGTTCATGGAGTGGATGAGGATAGCCATCAAGAAGGCAAAGTCTGTGATCCAAAAGGCACAAGAGAATATGGCATACTACTATAACCAGAGAAAAACTCCTGCCCCTATGTTCAACCTTGGAGACAAGATATTCCTAGATGCCTCAGACATCAAGATCACACACCCCTCTGCCAAGTTATTACACTGAAGACTCAGACCCTTTACAATAGAACAACAAGTGGGATCTATGGCCTATTGACTAAAGCTATCCCTGGTAATGAAAAAACTCCACCCTGTATTTAATACAGTGAAACTCTCTGCCACCCTGAACAACCCAATTTTGGGACAAAGACCAAACTCCCTACCTCCACTGATTATAGTAGACAGAGATGAGGAGTGAAAAGTGGAGGAGATACTTGATAGTTGCTAGCATTAGAGAAGATTCCAGTTTCTAGTCAAATAGAAGGGATACAGTAGAGAGCATAACTCTTGGAAGTCTGTCTCTGACATTCCAGCACCTGACTTGGTAGTGGAATTATACCACAAGCATCCAGCAGCCCCAAGACACATTCACAGGACAGACTTTGACACCATTTTTTGATCCAGACTGATTGCTTCAAGACACAGCAATCTTAGAGGGGAGTGAATGTAAGGGGACTGCACTAAACCTCATTCCTAATGCACTAGTGGTAGTGTACCAGAGTGATCCTGCAACTAATTAAATTCCAATTACCTCATATTTAATTAGTTGCTCACTCCTGTATTTTTGTTTCTGATTGCTGACTATCTGTAACAAGGGAAGTAGTATATAGTGTAGATTACTTTCCAGAAGCCTCATTCTATTCTCTGAGGTTTTTCCTAGAGGTAAGTGTAAATGTATCCTAGAGTCTAATTATATATCTAAGGTTTCTTCTGGAGTCCACTCCACTCTAGTTGCCCTTACACTAGAGTAATATTTGAGTAAGGCTTCTATATATACTATAAGAAACAGTCTGTGTGCAGTCATGTAAGCTATAGTCTAATAATAGCACTTCCTAATTGGGATAGGTAAAATAATTAAAATGGCATGTAGACAGAAAGGTAAGGGAGTAAATAAATATATGTTATAAAATAAGATCTACTAGATAGACTATAAATCAGATACTTAGCTAAGCCTTATCCTAGGGTAACTGCTATCCCCTTACAGATATCAGCTTACAACTCTTAGTCAAATGGAGTGGTTGAAACTACACATTGAACAATTAGAGATACCTTAGTTAAAATATATACAGGGGATATTAAGAAGTGATATAAGTATGCTTTCTTTGAAAAAAAGAATACCAATTGCATTTGCAATTATAATTTCAGAACTGGAAAGCTGTTATAAAATAGTTCCTAAAAAAGAAACTATTTTCCACATATTCATCAATCTGATAGGAAATATCAAAGAATATAATGTAGAAAAGATATAAATAGTGTAGGAAGAATTATGTAAGATATATATAGTTACTAGTATAGGTCATGTGATTGCAGGAGACAGGTGTATAGACCAACAGATATTTGTATAAGTAGCTAGGAGAATTCAATAAAGAACTCTATTAAGTTCTTCTTAAACAACCACCTCAGTTGAGCTCTAAGTTCTCACAACTTCATGCTAACAAAAGCTTGTTTTGGTTCTAAATAAAAAAATTAAGCCTAATATTGTGTCAGGTAGATAAAGATAGTAGTGTGGGAAGGCTAGGAATATACTGTGAATTACTATGAATAAACTATGAATGTATACTCTGGGTTCTAAAAAGTGATACAATAAGTAAAGTCAGAGAGTGGAATATACTAGATGAAATGAGAAACATTATTTTCTAGTTCTATGGTTTTATAACTAGTCTAGAGGGAATGCAAATAATAACATAGGAGTAGAATGACCTTGGTCTCAGCTTATGTACTATGCCTCAATCTCCTGTCATATATGTGGTTACATATTTTGGAGTAGTAGAATATCATCTAAAGGAGTGGTAAATTCAGGAGTAAGAAGTTTAAGAGGTATACATCGAGAGAGAGAGTATTACAAGACTATGGAAAGTATAACTTTAATCTATAAACTAAAGAACTACAATATACTGGTAGAGTACTTATACTAATTCCAGAATAGGAGTAGTAGTACAAGTGTTTTAGTCTATATTATTGTTACTCCAGGCAGCCTTTTTAGGCAAAATACATGATATTTGTCAAGGGAATTACACTATAACTCAGCTTGAGAAGCAAAAGTGACTTTTCAATTATAACTACTAGACCCTCAGTCTTAGACTCATATATACCACTTAAGTAGTGGAATAGTAGCTGTAACTACTACTATGCTAGCCTCATAAGGCCTGTTCAGCTGTTCTGTATTAGGCATAACCCAGAAATCCCCTCTAGAAGCACTCTTGAAGATAACCTAAACCTTGGAAAGGCTAGTTCTCTCTGGCAGAATGATACCATAGCTTAGTGGCTATCTTACTTAATAAATTAGGCTTTAGAATTACTATTAGACTTTGGCAATCAATTTTTTATGGCTATTATAATTAGAAATGCTGAAATAGTCCTCTCAAAGACAACGCTATTAGGGTATCTAGGAGAAAGGAAATATTTGGAACTAAAAAGAAAAGTCAGGAATATCAGAGAATAGAATAGACAGACTAAGAAAGTTGGAACTGAGGAGATCAATAAAGATGCTGGTCTCAAGAACAGACTGACTACTCATACTTACTTCAAGACTCCTCAAGCCACACCCAAAAATAGGATTTAACAGATAGGCATAAGGGAAGACTGGGTAGGAAGATTAAGAGGAACAGAGAATACTAGCTATGTGATCAGAAAGAGACCCTGCTTCATTATTCCACTCCCTGCCATAATAGGCTATTGGAATGTTTCTTTTGTTTTCTTATTTGTTGATTCTATGATTTGTAATCCTAATATATACTCTAGGGGTATAGAAGGGCCTAATAGCAAGTTACCTCTATCATTTTTCTCCTGTTGTTGCTCTAGAGCTCTACTAGTAATTTTGAGTAACTGAGTTTTCCTGTCTGTTTTCTCTATAAAAAGTCTATACAAAACATCCCTCAAGGGGACATCTCACTTCAAGGAGGACTTGGGTATTTGCTTGACTAGAAGTTTAACCATTTGCTACATATTTTTAGAGTAGGTTTCCAACTGTATGGTCAGTTAAAGTAGAGTCTATATGAGAGCATAGGAGTTCTAGGCAGTGCTACTATATTGATGGCAAGCCAGGCTGCTAGACTAGCTCAAAAAGAGTAGTGTCACAGTACAAAACAAATATACACCTTTGAGATCTACAATCAACTGGAGTCTTCTTGAAAGAATACTAAAAACACTATATTTCTCTAGTTTTTACTGTGTTCTTGACTATTTATTATTGTTTATAAGCTCTTTCTTTTCTAATTTACCTCCCTTGTATCTACTTGTTTGTGCTATCATGCCAGGTAGCCTTTTTAGGCAATATTTATAACATTTGTCACAAAACTATACTATAATTTAGCTCAAGAAACAAGTTTAACTCTCCAAATATAACTACTAGATACTTAGTCATGTACTCATATACACTACTCAAGTAATAGAGTAATGGCTGTGACTACCACTATCTAAACCTCATAACAGCCCAGAGAATTTCATAACATATCTATAGCAGAACTCCCCTCTAGAAGTGCTCTTGAGAGCAGATAGAACCTTTGAGAGCTTGCCTCTTATTATAATAATATCATGTTTCAGCAACTGTCAACTCTTAGAACAAGTAAGGTTACCATCAGATTAGGACCATCATTCTTGATGGCTATCTATAAATAGAATTGAAAAGAATAACCTCTTAAGAGAACATTGCAAATATACTGAAAGAGAATTTGGAGGAGAGAAGTATAAGTATAGAAGTAGAAAGAGTAGAAGTATGAACAAGAGAAGTTGATTGAAGAGGAAATTGGCAGAGGCAAAGAATCTCTCTAGTACAATAGAAGAGTGGCAGGAAAAAGCAGTGAGGTTAGACAAAAACCAGAAACAGAGCAAAACAAAAAAAAAGAATGTTAGAAAAGAATGCAACACATCTACAGAGAAATGTATAGTCTAGAAAAGGCTTTAGTAGAGGATTATATGGAGGAAGAGAAGAACAGATTGTATAGAGGGCAAGAGGTCAAAACTTGAAAGGAGGAACATAAAACAATTGAGGAGAACAGGGACTAGAAAGAGACCCCAATACAATAGATGTTGATAAAAAAAGAGAGAAAGATAGAACATGCTATGTATATGGGAAGTAAAACTATATGGTCAAAAACTATTGGCAAAGAAAAGGAAGAGAGGAGAGAATAGTGGAAACACCACAAGAGTTAGCAAAAGACAATGGAGAACAGTAAGCTCCTGACTGGTCTTCTCAAATATATATAGTGTATTGTGCCCAGAAAAACTAGGAAATAAATTTTCTTATCAAAGCAACACTAAGAGAATAAGAAATGTGCAGTGCACTCTCTAGCTGCTAAGAGATATATAGATGAAAGTAGGATTAGAAAAGATAAAAAACCATAAAGAAATAGCAGTAAAAGTGTTATTGGATAGCAGGGTGACAGGTCTATTCATAGATACAAAGTTTACAAAAGAGAAAGGATTTAAACTAGAAAAATTGAAAAAACCTTTGCTAGTACAAAACATGAATAGTATGGTAAATATAGGAGGAGCAATCATATACTAGTTAGAGTGCAATATGTGTTTTAAAGGACATATAGAAAAAATAAGAATAGATGTATACAACTTAGGAAAGACAGAAGTAATACTAGATATGTTATGGCTAGCTGTCTATAATCCAGAAATAGACTGGGAAAAGGAAGAAGTAAAAATGATGAGATGTCCATCTATCTGTAGAAGAAAAAAAAAAAAGAAAAAAAAAAGAGGTTAGAAAAATATGAAAGAAAAAACAGTGGAGAAACTAGTACCAAAGAGGTTTTGGAAGTGGAAAAAGATATTTGGAAAAGTAGAGTCAGAAAGGATGCTAGTACAAAAGATCTAGAATCATGCAATTGAGCTAAAGAAAGGTTTTGTGCCTAAGAAAAGAAAGGTATATTTATTGTCAAGGGAAGAGCAAGAGGAGGTGCAAGCATTTGTAGAAGATCAACTATGAAAAGATTATATCTGATCATTGAAATTGCCATAGACATCACCAGTATATTTTGTAGCCAAAAAGGACAGTAAACAATGAATAGTGCAGAATTATAGACATGTAAACCAGTAAACTATCAAGAATAGATATCTATTACTACTGATTGCTAATATCCTGGACAGAGTAGGCAGTAAGAAGGTTTTTACAAAGCTAGACCTAAGGTAGGGATATAACAATGTTAGAATCAAAGAAAGAGACAAATAGAAAGCAATGTTCACAACATATATTGAAGCCTACAAGCCAACTATAATATACTTCAGGCTCACAAACTCCCCTGCTACCTTCCAGACAATGATGAGCAACTTGTTCTATGATATGATGAATCAAGAGAATATGGCCACCTTTATAGATAATATTATTGTAGCAATAGAAATGGAGGAGGAACACAATAAGATAGTAGAGAAAATATTGAAGTGATTTGAGGAAAATAATCTCTTTGTAAAACTGGAAAAGTATCAGTAGAAGGTGAAGGAAGTGAAGTTTTTAGGAGTAGTAATAGGGCCAAAGAGGTAGAAATACAGAAGGAGAAGGTAGAAGAAGTCTTAAACTGGCCAATGCTGAGGAACGTAAAAGAAGTACAAAAGTTTCTAGGACTTGCCAACTACTATAGGCAATTCATTAAAGACTTTGTAAAGCTTGTGACACTACTACATATGTTAGTTAGAAAGAAGGAGAAGTAGAGATAGAAGAAAGAACAGAAGAAGGTATTCAAAAAATTGAAAAAGGTATTATTTATAATAGAGCCAGCCTTGGCAATACCAGACCTGAACAAAGAAATATGAGTTAAAGCAAACGCATTGGACTATGCAATAGGAAAAGTGTTGTTGACAAAGTATAAGGATAAAAAATAGAGGCTGGTAGCTTTTATCTTTAAGTTGCTAAATACAATAGAACAAAACTACAAAATTCACAACAAAGAAATATTGGCAGTAATTTGATGTCTAGAAGCATAGAGGCACTACCTAGAAGGGATGAAAATAAAGTCTAAGGTCTAAATGGACCATAAAAACCTCCAGTATTTCATAACGAGTCAAAAGCTGAATCAGAGACAAGCCTGGTAGGCCTTATATTTGTTATACTTCAACTTCACCTTAAAGCATATTCCTGGAAAAAGCATAGGTAAAGCCAATGGACTAAGCCAAAGAGTAGACTAGCAGAAGGGAGTGGAGAATAATAATGAGAATAGGACATTGATCAGGCCAGAGTGGGTAAAAGAAGTAAAAATACTAGTAGAAGATGGAAGTCTGAGAGAAAAAATTAAAAAAGCACAAGAAGAAGACAAGAAAGTAGTAAAAGTGGTAGAAGAGTTAAAGAGAGTGGGATTAAAAAGCCTTAGAGATAAAGAATGGTCAATAGAGAAAGGAGTAGTTATGAAGAAAGAATACATATACATACTAGAGAGAGAACTGAGAGAAGAGGTGGTATGCCTATATCATGATACATTAATAGAAGAATATAGAAGAAGATGAAAAACAGTGAAGTTGGTTACAAGAAACTACTAGTGGCCAGGAGTAACAAGGGAAGTAGAGAGATATATAGACAGGTACAACACCTGCTAGTGATATAAAAATAGAAGCAAGGCCCTGGCAGAAAAATTAATGCCAAATGTAATTCCAGAGAAACTGTAGAGCTATATCTCAGCAGACTTCATCACAAAGCTGCTCTTAGCTCAAGAATATGATATAATCTTAGTGGTGTATAATAGATTTAGCAAAATGGCACACTTTATAGCAACTATAGAAAAGATGTCAGCAAAAGAACTTGCCAAGCTGTTTAGAGACCATATTTAGAAACTATATAGGTTTTCAGAAAGTATTATATCAGACAAGAGAGTGCAGTTTGCAACAGGAATAATAAAGGAGTTGAATAAGCTATTTGGAATCTGGACTAAGTTACCAATAGCTTACCACCCCCAGATAGATAGACAGACAGAGAAGGTAAATTAGGAATTAAAGCAGTATCTAAGGGTCTTTATTGACCATAGACAAGAACAATAGCTAGACTAGTTGGTGACAGTTGAATTTGTATATAATAATAAGATATATTTGGTTATAAAAGTATTACCATTCAAGGCTAATTATAGTCAAGATCTAAGAATGGAATTTGAGAGGAAAAAGAAGGAGAAGTACGAAGTGGTGGAAAAGTTTGCAGAAAGAATATGGAAAATTCAGAAGAAAGTGAAAGCAGCCTTGAAAAAGGCTTAGGACGAAATAAAAAAGTTCACAGATAGAAAACAAAGTAAAGGGGAGAAGTATAAAGTAGGGGACTTAGTATTGCTAAGCACTAAAGATCTCAAGTGATAGATAAAGGGAAGACAATTGGAGAAATTGACAAAACACTTTATAAAGCCTTACAGAATAAAAGAGATCATCTTAAGCAACACAATAGAATTAAAATTGCCTAGTTCTATCAGAATATACTCTGTAGTTAATGTAAGTTGAGTACACCTGTATAAGCCATAAGTGGAGGGACAGAAGAAAGTACTACCAAAACCAGTTATTATTGAAGGAGAGGAAGAATTCAAAGTGAAAAAAATACTAAACAAAAGAATAGTATAAAAAAAGAAGAAGTTCCTAGTACAATGGAAGGAATATACAGCAGAAAAAGATATATGAGAAAGTAGGGAAAATCTGGAGAACACAAAAGAGTATAGCAAAGAAACTAAAGAAGTATAACAACAACAACAACAAAAGGACAAAAAGGTATTCTCAAGAGAACTACCAGAGAGGTTTATAGCAAAAGTACTGTAGGGATGGTCTAACAAGAAGTATGAGAGACAAAGGGAAAAAAGATAAGAGGAAAACTAGAGACAGTAGAAAAATTCCTCAGGACAAGGAAACTTAAAGGAGAGGTTATGTTATAAGATAACCAAGAAGGAAACTATTTCTTATACATTCATCAACTTGATGGAAAACATCCAAGAATACAATGCAGGAAAGATATAAATAGCATGGAAAGAATTATGTAAGATATGTATAGTTATTAGTAAGGGTTATGTGACTATAGGAGATAGGTGCACAGACCATCTAATATTTGTATAAGTACCTAAGAGAATCTAACAAAAAACTCTATTGAGTTTTTCCTGAACAACTACCTTGGTTAAGCTCTAAGTCCTCACAGCTTCACACTAACAATTGTGCTCAAGAGTGGTCAGACTCATGTTTGACTTTGCTTTTCATAGACCACCAAGAGGCTCATAGTAGCCATACCAGCTGGAGAAGAATACTAGAAACAGAACTAAAGAGATAGAAAGAGATAGTTGTATGATTAGATGAAATTCTTTCTTATCATTTCACTCTTGTTATCTTTGGAAATTTAGAGGTTTTCTTTTGTTTTTTTCTTTTGTTGTATCTGTGATTTGTAATCCTAATAAAATACTCTAGTAGTACAGAGTAGCACAATATAAATTACTTCTACTATCTTCCTATTATGACTTGGCCAAATAGCTAAGTCATTATTTATATTTCTTTTCTTTTTCTTTTTATCTAATTAAGAAATCAACAGATGCATGAGAGGGAATGACTCAAAGGAGATGTGCAGGGCTTTATAAATAGAAGTAAACAATAGAATGTATATAAGTAGTATATAGCAATTGAATCAGGACTCTATTGAGTTCTTCTTATTAACTTAGACTAGGAGTAGATCTAAGTCATCATAGTATAAGGTCTTATACTTGCCTTCTGTTGCTCTAGAGCTAAAAGGCTACTCTAAGTGATTTAAGATTTATTTCTGCTTTTCTTTCTTTGTAAACTCTATAAAACTTTCTTTGAGTAATACTTGACTTCAAGGAGGACTTGGATATTTGCTTGGCTAGGAGTTTAACCACTTGCTATGTATTTTCAGAGTAGGTTTCCAACTGTACAGTTAGTTGAAGTAGAGCTTATATAAGAGTATAGAAGTTCTAGGTAGTACTGCTGTATTGATAGTGAGCTATACTGCTAGACTAGACTAAAAAGGATAATGTTATAGCATGAGATAAATGTGTGTCTTTGAGATCTAAAATTGATAAGAGTGTTTTCAAGTGAATACTAAAAATATTTTATTTTTTAGATTTCTATTAGTTTCTTTTATATTAACCTTTGTAAGTTTTCTATTATTTGATTTATCTCTCCAACATCTACTTGATTGCACACAACTGTAATGCAGCTTGGAGATTTCACCTTTTTGACCTGATCTGTTTACCTTTGTTATTTTATTTTTCTATCAGTACATAACTGTGAAATAGCTTGAAGATTCTACCTCTCTAACCTGTTATATTACTCTTGTATCCACTTTTTATCTCTATCATTGTAATCCTATAAGAGTAGACAATTTAGAAGATCAAGAGCAGAAATTATAAAGAAAATAAAAATGAAATAAATATAAATATTAATTTATACCAAATTTCCAGTATATGATATATTGGTAGAAAAGGCAAACCTTGCTACTTTGGACCTATGGTAGTTGCCAAACATCTACAAAGTAGTACTTATATATTAATAGAGGTCAATGGCATAGTATCATATCTAAAATTTACAGCTTTTTGGTTTATTCCTTATTACTGTCACAGTCCCCCTATAACATTGCCTTATGCAAGGATGTTGTTACCTTAGTTACAAACAGTTCAAGCTCTTTGTACTAGTTTGCCAAAGCCTTTAGTTATAAGTCAGTATTTGTAAAAAACCTATCTCAGCTTTGTTCTCTACTTAGTAGACTTCTCCTGAATTCATTGCTTGTTAATATCTTACTGAGCTCTTCCATTCTGCACATCAAGAGAGAAAGTATAGAGATTGATCCAGCTAGCTGGCCAAGATCAAGTCAAGATAGAATTATAGAGTCCCTACTTGACAGTAAAATAAAGCTGCAAAAAAAAACACCCTACATGTCCCAGATATCCTTCTAACATGTCCTAAGTCTCTATTCCTGACCCTCAACTAGAATATTGTATACAATGCAATGGATTCTGCTCTAGGCTCCCTAGAGAATCTACAATCACACCTATTGAATAGCTCTTTACCACCTTACAAGCTAAAAACCAATGTTTTGCTTCTCTAGAACTAGTGGAAAAGTTAGGGAAGTTAGCAGTAGAGGATATTGCTAGCAAACTACTAAAGCTTTTAACAGGTTGTCCTAAACCTACAGAAAATTAAGTACCAAGTCCACATAGAGAATTATTGAGCCAAAAACTACAGACTACTTTGTTAGTATTAGTAAGATAGTCAAACAACCACTTACAGAAAAAGCTCCAAGTAATTAAGGAGCCTGATCCTTTTAGTAGAGGAAGTCCAGAAGAGTTGTGTACATTTGTATTTCAGTATCAAATTTATTTTTGTACTTACAAAGGAGAGTTCACAGATGATACTAACAAAGTATTTCTTGCCATATCATACCTCCATGGCATTGCCTTGGACTATTTCAAGCCTTTCATTAATAAACCCAATTTCTATCACAATCTGGATTTCCTAAAAGACTAGTCAGTCTTTGTACAAAAGTTATCTAACATCTTTAGCTCTTACTCACCTGAAGATAACAATGAGAATATGATAGTGTCCATTCCCTTTCCTAGTGATAGCAAGGCTGTCAACTACTTTATTTGTTTTGTGAAATACCAGAACCATGTTTGCTGGGATAAAAGAACCCTATGTAAAGTAGTCAAGGATACTATTCTAAACTGCATCCAAGACAAGCTATATTATAGCTAGGAAAATATACTGTTCTTTGAAGGATTCAAAAGAGTAGTCTTGTAGATTGATAACAACTACTAGAAGAGGATCTAGAATAACAGGAATAAGTCAAGGATAAACTGTTCCTACTAGTATTATGCATCTAAGCCATCGAGGCTAAAACCCTCCAGAACTCTTGGGGTCAAGGAGAGAACAAGCCCCAATAAGAGAATGCCCAGATTTCTATTCTTTATAGGAATCTTATCTGTTTTCTCCTCATAGAGAATCTCTTCTATTAGCAGCATCTTGAGAGTAGACAGTTAACTTATGCTAATTGAACAGCAGTGTTGCATAAGCCTAGGACTGTACTTACATTGTAGCTAGTCTGGGCATCTGGCTATAGTCTGCCCTAGACAGTCAACAAGATCTACTAGTAGTCTAGAAGCACAAGTAGCTTAGTTAAAAGCATCTTTGGACCTTTCAGAACTATCAAAAAATAAGAAGGCAGTTCTTTTACCTTT
>Ga0153973_100220_pt1 | contig 11422 bp, 16 predicted proteins | sample TSGA057MetaG_FD_104700 | JGI IMG/M metagenome (GOLD analysis project Ga0153973, IMG submission 104700) | Attine ant fungus gardens microbial communities from Georgia, USA - TSGA057 MetaG | ecosystem: Host-associated > Fungi > Mycelium > Unclassified | place: USA: Georgia, Yuchi Wildlife... | reverse complement strand
TGTATGTCTGAGAATAAATCTTAGACTTAACAATATCTTTTGCTACTTGTCTAACTTTGCTTTTTTGAGCCTTTTGATTATTAAATCAACCAATCACAAATCAGTAAGTAGCCATTTGTGATAGACATTATACTGGATATGCTATAGCTATAAGCACATAACCCTGAAATAAATTGGGAGATAAGGGAAGTTAAAATGACAAAATGCCCACCAATCTGTAGGAGAAGTATAGTAGCAAAAAAGGAGACAGAAAAAAGGAGGAAAGTAGAGAGAAGAATCAGAGCAATAGGAAAATCAGATAGAGACAAATAGAAGATGTTGATGGAGGAGAAATTCAATGATGAAGTTGAATTAGATAGAGAAAAAGTGAGGAAGATAGTACCACAGAGATTTCACAAGTGACTTAAGGTGTTTGAGAAAGCAGAGTTGGAAAGAATGCCAGTGAGAAAACCTTAGAACTATACAATAAATCTGAAAGAAGGTTTTGTGCTAAAAAAAGAAAGAACATATTTAATGTTGAAAGAAGAGAAAGAGAAGATGAGAGAATTTGTGGAGCAACAGTTGAGGAAAGGGTACAACAATATATGAATAAAGAAAGGGGATGAATAGAATACTGCATTTATTACACATCTAAAGGTGTATGAACCCACAGTTATATTTTTTGGTTTCACAAACTCGCCAGCAACCTTCCAGGCAATAATAAATGATATTCTTAGAGACTTAATTGATACTGGAGATATAGCAGCATTTATGGACAATATATTGGTAGGAACAAAGGATGAGAGGAAGTATGACAAGATAGTAGAAGAAGTGTTGAGGAGGATGGAGAAGAACAATCTCTATATAAAGCCAGAAAAATATGTTTGGAAAGTCAAAGAGTGTTATTGATGGACAGTGAATATTCTCAGTGATCACCCTAGATAGATGTTCAAGAAGAACTCAATGGAGTTCTTTGTTGAATTGAGCTACTACTTATACTACTTTACAGTGGCTGTACTGCTACTAGTCCACAATCACATGTTCCTCCAGAATGTTCTATGACCTTGTGACCTTATCACATGACTTGACTTCTTGAGGTCCCTTGCTATTTATATCTCAACCCCATTGTACACTTTGAGATTTTGGACTAAGTGTTCAAATATACAGGAGACTTTTTCCTGCTTAGGGCTCTTATAACATGGCCCCCCCTTCAAGTTTCCTCACTGCTTTAGTTCTTTGACTTCTTCTCCGTACTCCCTCTTGAACTCTTCTACCAACTCCTTTGCATTCTCCAAGTTCTCACTATTTTCCCAGATGTCTTCTTCTACTGTATAACCTTTTCATCTTACTAGGAACTTTTTCTTTCCTCTAACCATTCTTTTGTTTAGAATTTTCTCCACTTCAAATTCCTCCTCTTCTTCAATAATGACTGGTTTTGGTGGTATTTTCTTCTGTCCCTCTACCTGTGATTTATAGAGTTGTACTCTACTTACATTGACTACAGGATGTATTTTAATAGACTTAAGCAGTTCTAATTCTATTGCATTACTCGAGACAATTCTCTTTACTTTGTAGGGACCCATAAAGCGTTTGGTCAGCTTCTCTGATCTTTTCCCTTTCATCTGCCACTTCAAGTCCTTCGTGCTTAGCAGCACCAAATCCCCTATCCTGTACTCTTCCTTCTCCTTTCGTCTCCTATCTACAAACTTCTTCATCTCCTCCTGCGCTTTCCCTAACGCTGCTTTTGCTTTCTCCTGAATTTTCTTCATTTTTTCTATAAATTTTCCCACTGCTTTGTATTTTCCTTTCCTTCTTCCCTCAAATTCCATCCTTGGATCCTGGCCGTAGTTTATCTTGAATGGTGAGGTTTTTGTTGCTGTGTGAACTTTGTTATTGTATACAAATTCCACTGTTCCTAACCAATCTGGCCACTGCTCTTGCCTGTGATTGATAAAGATTCTCAGATACTGCTCTAACTCCTGGTTCATCCTTTCTGTTTGACCATCCATTTGAGGGTGATAAGCCATCAAGAGTTTTGTCTGGATTCCCAGTAAGTTATTTAACTTCTTCATCATTCCTGCCACAAATTGCACTCCCCTATCCGATATGACACTCTCTGGGAGCCTGTATAGCTTCCATACATGATCTTGGAACAGTCTTGTGAGCCCTTTTGCTGATGTCCTTTTGGTTGTTGCTATAAAGTGTGCCATTTTGCTAAAATGATTGCAGACTACTAGAATGGCGTTATATCCTTGGGCCAGTGACAGTTTGGTGATAAAACCCACTGATATATGGCTCTAAGGTGTTTCTGGAATCACATTGGGCATCAGCTTTCCTGCTGGCACCTCACTCTGGTTTTTGTATCTCTGGCACACATCACATCCATCCACGTATCTTCCTACCTCTTTTGTTACTCCCAGCCACCAGTAATTCCTGGTGACCAACTCTGCCATCTTCCATCTTCCCCCATGTCCTCCTATTGGAGTGTCATGGTGTAGTTGGATTATCTCCCTCCTGAGATCCCCTTCCGGTATGTATATCCTTCCCTCTTTTAATACCATTCCGTCTTCTACTTCCCACTCTTCATCTTTTAATACTTTTACCTCCGCCCTTTTTAACTTCTCCACTGCTTTTACTATCTTCTCATTCCCTTTCTGCGCTCTTTTGATTCTTTCTCTTAGATCTTCTTCCTCCATCATCATTTCCACTCCCCTAATCCATTCTGGCTTTATCAGTTTCTGATCTTTGTTGTCTCTTTCTACCCTCTCCTGCTAGTCTGGTCTTCTGCTTAACCCATCTGCTTTTCCCATGCTCTTTCCTGGAATGTGCTTTAGGGTGAAATTAAACTGCGATAGGTATAGGGCCCATCTTGCTTGTCTGCAGTTTAATTTCTGACTTGTCATAAAGTACTGGAGGTTCTTATGGTCTGTCCAGATTTTGAATTCAAGTTTTGCTCCTTCCAAGTAATACCTCCATGCTTCTAGACACCTTATAACCACCAGTATCTCCTTATTGTGGATTTTGTAGTTTTGCTCTGTGACATTTAACAATTTAGAGATAAAGGCTACTGGCCTCCATTTCTTATCTTCGCACTTTGTTGACAGCACTCCCCTTGTAGCATAACCGGAGGCATCTGCTTCCACCCTCATTTCTCTATCGATGTCTGGGATGGCCAGAACAGGTTCCATGGTAAACACTGCTTTGAGTTTCTCAAACACTTTCTTCTGTTCCTTTTCCCACTTTCACTTTTGCTCCTTTCTAACTAGCACATGTAATGGCACTGCTATCCTAGCAAAGTCCTTTATGAACCTCCTGTAGTAATTGGCGAGGCCTAGGAATTTTTGCACCTCCTTAACGTTCCTAGGTGCCAGCCAGCTCAGAACTCCTTCTACTTTCTCCCTCTGCATCTCTACTCCCTTTGGGCCAATCACCACTCCCAGGAACTCTACCTCTCTTACTTTCCATTTGCATTTATCCAGCTTTACAAACAGATCATTCTCCTCCAATCTTCTTAGCACTTCTTCTACCAGTTCATCATGGCCCTCTTCTGTGTCTGTGGCTACCAAAATGTCATCAATGAAAGTTGCCGTACCTCCTTGGTTTATGAGGTCCCTGAACAGGTCATTCATTATTGTTTGGAAGGTGGCGGAGGAGTTTGTTAGCCCAATGTCACAAACTTCATTCGGACCATAAATCCAGGAATACTTGACCGATTTCGACGATCTAAATGGTCACCAAAAGCCCTTAAAAAGACCTTTCAAACGGTACCAAAAACGTCTCAAAGCGATCAGTATTCACTGAGTTATCAGCAGATCAGTCAGTGATCACCAAGTCACCAGACACTAAATCACCAATATCTCAGGAACCGCTTAATGTAATCATTTGCTTCAATGACCATTGTGAAGCTCTCTTCAATGCGCTTCTTTCGGCCATAAATAGATCCAGAGGCAATAAGATCCCATGGAGATACAAGGTCCTCAATGTTTGCACATGATACTGATCTTTACCCATAGATTATCATCTGTCCTTGAATAGAACAAAGGACTGTCCTAAGATGGTTATGTTATCTCTATTTCAAGAACAATAGCACTCCTATATGTAGAACAATAGGTAGTGATCATGTGGTAGGCTGTTCTGGTGCACAGACTACCACAATCATGTATTTAAGAACTGTATGTCTAAGGATAAACCTCAAACTTAACAACATCTTTTGCTACTGTCTAAACTTTGCTTTTTTGAGCCTTTTGATTATTAAATCATCAACTCACAAATCAGTAAGTGGCCATTTGTGATACCCAAAATACATGACCATGGGTTTGTATGCTCCAATATGTGTTGCAAATGCCACTTTCCATTCATCCCCTTCCTTGATTCTGACATTATTGTACCTTCATCTTAAGTCCAACTTTGTAAACACCTTTCTCTTTCCTACTCCGTCCAAGATGTCTGCAATGAGAGGTAAAGGGTAGCCATTTTTTATCGTTCACTGGTTTATGTACCAATAATCCTGCACCATCCTTTGTATGCTGTCTTTCTTTGCTACAAAGTGTACCAGTGATGTTTGAGGTGATTTAGAGGGTCAGATGTACCCCTTCCTCAATTGGTCTTCCACAAATGTCTGTACCTCCTCTCTTTCTTCTCTCGACAATGAGTATACCTTCCTTTTTTTTGGTGTAAACCCCTCTTTTAGCTCTATCGCATGATCCCAGGCTTTCTGTGCTGGCATCCTCTCTGACTCTTTCTTCCTGAATACTTTTCTCCATTTCCAAAATTTTCTGGGTACCAATTTCCTTAGTGTTTCTTTGTCCTCATCTCTTTCCACCTTTCTTGCTTCTCTTTTTCCCCCTTCGTGTTTCCTTTTTCCACATATTAGTGGGCAGCGTGTCATTTTCACTTCTCCTTTCTCCCAATCTATCTCTGGGTTATGGACTGCTAGCTATGGCATATCCAGTATCAGCTCCATTTTCCCCAAGTTGCATACATCTATCCTTGCCCTTTCCATATGTCCTTTGAAGAACATATTGCACTTGACCTGGTGCATTATGGCTCCTCCCACATTTATTGTTCCATCCACATTTCTAACTAATAGGGGTTTCTTTAGCTTCTCCATTTTAAACCCCTTTTCCTTTGCAAAGGTCATATTCATGAACAGACCTGTTGCCCCACTATCCAACAGTGCTTTTACTGCCACACCTTCATGATTTTCCAACTTTTCTAACCCCACTTTTAACCAGACCTTTCTTAACAGCTGTAGTGTGTGCTGTATATCTCTTACTCTTTCAGTTGTATTGATGAAATTTAATTTATTGCCCAGGTTTTCTGGGCACAATACACTGTATACATTGTTGGAGACCAGTCAAGAGCTCACTGTCCTCCATTTTCTTTTGCCAACTCCTGTGGCGTTTCCACTACCCTTCCCTTATGCCTCTTCCAGCAGTTCTTGACCATGTGGCCCCACTTTCCACACACATAGCATATTCTATCTCCTCCTCTTCCTCTATCTATATCCATTGCATTTGGGTCTCTCCTTAGACCTATTTGACTTCCTCCTCTATTAGGTATATTTCCTTCTCCTCCTTTATATCCTCCTTCCGTTCTCCATGTTATCTACCCCCCCCTTCCCCCATATGATCCCCTCCCTCTGGGCTGTGCATTTCCCCCTAGGCATGCCATATTTCTTCCCAATACTCTTTCTTCTGCCCTGCTCTGTCTCTGGTTTCTGTCTAATCTTACTGCTCTTTCCTGCTATTCTCCAATGGTGGTCAGTGGTTTCTCTGCTTCAGCTAACTTCCTTCTGATGGCCCCGTTTAACCCTCGTTTGAATTCTTCAATGAGGGGCCTTCCCTCATAGCCACTCCCTCTGGTGACTTTTTTTAATTCCTGTACATATTCATCACAGGTTCTTCCTCCTTGCTCAATTGTTCTTAATTGCTCTATCTTCCTCTCTTCTTCTGACGTCTCCCCAAAGTTGTTTCTTATTTTAGCAAAGAGCTGCTCTGCCAATTCCACTTCTGACTCCCCTTTTACCAACTTATCTAATAGATTGTCTTTCCACGCCTCCACTATCCCTCCTTGTACATACAATAATACCCATGCCACTTGGGTTGCTGCCACTTCTTCTGTCATCTTCATTCTGATATATAGTCAAGCCATGTTTACAAACGTGCTCACCTCCTCCATCTTTCCACTAAAGACTTGAGGCCTTGCAACCTCTACTCTGCTTCCTTGCTGTTAAAGGAGCATAGTGCTAACCTGCTACTGCAGGGTTGCGATCATAGTGAGGAGTTGCTCCTCTCTGGTTTGGGTGGATACTAAAGAGGCTTCCCCCTGTTGTTGTTGGGACATATTATATAGTGGTGGTGATGGTGATGGTGGGGTTGATGATTTGTACTCCAATGATTCCTGATCCAGGATTGCTAACTAAGGCCTATGTCCAACAGGGCATACAATCTTCACCTGTCTAGACTCCTACTGCCTTACTGACTACTGCTCTAATCAAATTTGGTATATGATTGCCCCTAAGGAGAGGACCCCTACACTAAGTGGCTTCCCAAGGAATAACCACCAATCTCCTGCATATACCATTCACAATAGAACATAGCATGGAGTTTATATAGAGAAGAAGGTAATGAACAATGTTCAATTGCAAGGTCAGGACTCAAACAAGGTACTTGGACTTAGTACCAAGACTCCTCCCTTAGTCCCTAACTGACTGAGAAGTCCCCTTTACAGCTAGGGCCTACTATCCAAAAAGCTTGTGAGCACTGTACCCACTAGCAAGGAAGGTAAGAGAATAAGTAGTAGTGAGGTCGCAAGGTACAAGATCACCATTGGGGATTGAGTTCTTATGTTATTGATAGACAGTGAATGTTCTTAGTGATCACCCTAGATGGATGTTCAAGAAGAACTCGATAGAGTTCTTTGTTGAATTGAGCTACTACTTATACTACTTTACAGTAGCTATACTGCTACTAGTCTACAATCACATGTTCCTCTAGAATGTTCTATGACCTCATGACCTTATCACGTGACTTGACTTCTTAAGGTCCCCTGCTATTTATATCTCAACCCCATTGTATGCTTTGAGGTTTTGGACTAAGTGTTCGAATGCACAGGAGACTTTTTCCTGCTTGGGGCTCATAACAAAGAGATTGACTTTCTTGACCTAGCAATAGAGGCAAAAGGAATCAAGATACAGAAGGAGAAAGTGGTAGGAGTTCTCAAATGGCCTAGACCTAAGACAGTCAAAGAGGTACAGAAGTTCCTAGGATTGGCAAATTACTATAGGTGATTTGTAAAAGATTTTGCTAAGTTAGCTAAACTACTGTAAAGATTGGTTAGGAAAGATAAAAAGTGGAATTGGAGAGAGAAACAGGAAGCAGTGTTCAAGGAGTTAAAAAGGGTGTTTACAATAAGACCAGTGCTAGTAGCACCTAACTTGGACAAGAAAATAAGAGTAGAAGCAGATGCATCAGAGTATGCAATAGGAGAAGTGTTATCAATAAAGTATAAGAATGAAAAGTGGAGGCCAGTAGTCTTTATTTCAAAATCATTGAACAAAACAGAAAGGAATTATGAGATTCATAATAGAGAAATGTTGGTAATCATTAGGTGTCTAGAAGAGTGGAGGCACTTACTGGAAGGTATACAAGATAGATTTGAGATCTGGAGTGATCATAAAAATCTCGAATATTTCATGAGCAGCCAGAAGTTAAACAGGAGACAAGTATAATGGACTTTGTATCTATCAAGATTTGACTTCTACCTGAAACATATACCAGGGAATAGTATGGGATGAGTGTTATCAATGGACAGTGAATATCTTTAGCAATCACCCTAGGTGGATGTTTAAGAAGAACTCGATGGAGTTCTTCATTGGATTGCAGTCCTACTTATACTACTACTACAGTGGCTGTACCCTAGAGTCCTGCAATCACATATTCTTTCCAGAATGTTCTATGATTATCTGACCTTGTCACATGATTTGACTTACTGAGTCCCCATCCTATTTATATCCTTACTCCATTGTATGCTTTGAGGTTTTGGATTAAGTGTTCAAATGCGTGGGAAACCTTTTCCTATTTGGGGCTCTTATAACAAAACTGGTGACATCTGAGGGGATTTTGATGGTCTGATATATCTCTTTCTCAGCTGATCCTCTACAAATTTCTGAACCTCTTCCCTTTCATTCTTAGATAAAGGGTAAATTCTTTCTTTCCTAGGTTTGAACATCTCCTTGAGACCAATGGTATAATCCCAGATTTTCCTTGTCAGCATCTTCTCTGACTCTACCTTCCCAAACATCTTTTTCTACCTTAGAAATTTCTGTGGCACTATTTCCTCAATCTTTCTATAGTCCACTCTGACCTCTTCTTCTCTTCTCCAGTCCTCTTTGTCATTTACTGCCCATCTTACAATCTTTTCCTCTTCTAGAGTTGCTACTCTCTTCTCTTTCTTCACTCCCTTTTCTTTCTTTTGCTTTATATTCCTTTCATACAGTGGTGGGCATCTTGTTATCTTGACTTCTTCTATCTCCCAGTTTATCTCTGGGTTGTGTACTTGTAACCATGGCATCCCCAATATAACATTTGTCTTCCCCAGATCACACACATCTATTCTCATCCTTTTTATATGACCCTTGTAGTACATGTTCACTTCTACTTAATAGGTAATAGCTCCTGCACTGTTGTTGGTCCCATCGACATTTCTGATTGCTATTGGTCTCTCCAATTTTTGCAGCCTAAATCCATATTTCACTGCCATCTTCCAATCCATAAATATCCTTGTTGTGCCACTATCCAAGAGCACTTTTACTGTTACCCCTTTGTACATATCTATCTTTTCTACTCCAATATTCAGTCACACTTCCCTTAGCATTTTAAATATCCTCCTTACATTTCTCTTTATACTCTTCTCTCTTGCTATACTTCTCAGAACTCCTGTCCATGCGCTGCTTTGCTGCACTTCTCCCTATAGAGGGTGCACTGCTACTTTCTAGTCCTACTATAGCTGTTTCTTTCCAGTTCCACATTCTGGGCACAAAATTCTCTTTCTATCCTCCTCTAGTATTCCCTCAACTGTATCCTTCCTTCCATACTAGCTATACTTTACATTGACTGCCCCTCTTTCCCTTGCTGTATTCTTTCTCCACCTCTATGCTTCAAGACACCTGCTGTACCACATATTTCTCAATTGTTCACACCAGAGATAAATTCTTGTCTCTTGTTCTTATACATTTTGGTGTCTTTGTAGTTGCATCCTCTATACTCCACAAACATCACAACTTCCCACTTAGTCATTCACCCTCTCTGCTCTAATGCAGCACTTCTCAGGGGCATACTCTGTGCACCACTATATTCTTGTGCCTTTCTCCATAAGAAGTGTACTAGTCTCTTTTCTTGTTGTACCTTTTGTAGTCTGGCCACACATGCTGCCTCTTTCTCCCTTCTCTTCTTCTTGTTAACCTGAATGTTTGGGCATTCCTATTTGTAATGCCCAATACCCCAACACCTGAAGCATTTCACTTCTTCTATCGTCTCTTGCCTTCTCACTTTTATCTCTTCTATCACTCCACATCTCATCACCCTACTTGCTATCACTTCAAATTTATTTTGGGAAATCAGCTTCCCCTTCTCTTTCTTTCTTTTATTTCTGCAATTACAGGCCAGATGCCTAAACCTTTTATACCCCTAACATACCCTTCTTTCTCTCCTCTCTATTTCTGTTCTTAATTTGGCAAGGGCATGCCATTGGTTGAGCATCCTGCTCATGAGAGTATTATATTGCTCCAGAGACATAGTGTTACATCTCCAGAGAAGTTGAATAGAGAATGATCTTACTATTGTTACATCTACTGGAGTGCAAGATCTTTACCTAGCTGAACATCTACTGCCTTACTTACTACTGCTCTAATACTATGGTTATACTATCACCCCAAGAAGAGGATCTCTAACCTAAATGTCTTCCTAAGGATACAGCATTAATCCTTTGCATGTACAGCCCACAATAGGACTTCAGCACAAGGTTTATAGAATGAAAAGGGTACAAGTAGATTACTGAGCACCACTCAATTGTAAGATCAGGTCTCAGACACAATATCTGAGCTTGGTACTGCACTTCCACCAATAGTCCCTAACTGACTATCAAGTCCCCTTAAGCCTAGGGCCCAGCTATGTTGTAGTGGTCCTAAGTTGTGTTATCTAGGTACTGAGGAAGATGAGAGAGTAAGAAGTGGCAAGGCTCTGTGATAAGCAGTGCCAATAAAGGAATTGAGTTCTGGTATAAGAACTTAGACTGAGATGTCTTAGAATTACTTCTAGTCTGAGTTGACAAGGAGAACTCAATAGAGTTCTTATTCTATTGCTATACAACTACTTATATACATTCTGTATTTACTTCCATTTATAAAGTCCTGTGCATCTCTTTTGAGTCATTCCCTCTTGTGTATCTGTTGATTTCCTAATTAAATGAAAAGAAAAAGAAAAGAAATATAAATAATGACTTAGCCATTTGGCTGAGTCATGACAAATAGCAAGTTCTCTCTTTCTATGGTTCATCTAAAAACCTACTTCTCTTGGAACCCCATATTCCCTCCAGTCTTTGGACTAACTTGTGGAGTGTAACTAAAAGCCTTGGTATTCATCTTTTCAATATAACTCTTCTGAAAACCTTAACCAGACCCTTTGTAGAGGGGTGAAGAGATATCAAGTGTTAGCATAGGCTCAAGGTTGAAACATATATTCACCCTTATGGTCTTAACATTCTCTGTCAGATGAACTTAAATATGCTTTGTCCCCCACTCAAGTCTACTGGTCATTCATGAGCACAACACTGTAATCTATTCTTTCTAAATACTTTTGATACTTTGTTGACATTTTGTTATACCATTGTTCTTATTTTGTTTCATCAATGTTAACCCATCGTCAATACTGTTTGGTTGATCATAATTGTTGATGCCTTGTTGGTTCATCCAGCATATTGTTTAATCAGTCATCATTGTTGGTACATTATTGATCATTCATCGATCATACAATTACTCTCATTCTAAGATTAATTACAGATCGATTTGGCACCAAATGTCAGTGTTTGTAGAGGATGAAAGCCCCGTATAGTCATAATTGATTTTTGACCTGCGTGTGATGCAGAGACAATGGAAGTCATGAGCACAACACACAATTTGATTCAAATAATGAGATGACTATCAAGATAGGGGTATTTATGTGATCGCAAGGTACCAACAATGATGACTAATCAAACAATATGGATGATCCATCGACAATTGTGATCAACCAAACAGTATTGTTCATTCATCTTAGGCACCGAGCTGGCTTCAAAAAAAAAGGCATTTATATATCATCCTTTTATTGTTTTTCGATTTTTATCTTTTGTAAAGTCTTTGACATCTGCTTGCCGGACGATATGGGTTCAACGAGCCCTGTTCCAG
>Ga0153973_100216_pt1 | contig 11514 bp, 11 predicted proteins | sample TSGA057MetaG_FD_104700 | JGI IMG/M metagenome (GOLD analysis project Ga0153973, IMG submission 104700) | Attine ant fungus gardens microbial communities from Georgia, USA - TSGA057 MetaG | ecosystem: Host-associated > Fungi > Mycelium > Unclassified | place: USA: Georgia, Yuchi Wildlife... | reverse complement strand
TAAATAGATCCCAAGGCAATAAGATCCCATGGAGATACAAGGTCCTCAATGTTTGTACATGATACTGATCTTTACTCATAGATTATCATCTGTCCTTGAATAGAACAAAGGACTGCCCTAAGACAGTTAGGTTATCTTTATTTCAAGAACAATAGCACTCCTATATGTAGAACAATAGGTAGTAATCATGTAGTAGACTGTCCTGGTGCACAGACCACCACAATCATGTATTTAAGAACTGTATGTCTGAGGATAAACCTCAGACTTAACAACATCTTTTGCTGCTTGTCTAACTTTTCTTTTTTGAGCACTTTGATTATCAAATCAACTAATCACAAATCAGTAAGTGGCCATTTGTGATAAGTTAAAGTAGTAGAAGAACTAAAGAAAGCAGAGATGAAAATGCTAAGGGATAAAGAATAGACAATAGAGGAGGGAATAGTTATAAAGGAGAGACAAATCTATATACCAGAAGAGGAACTGAAGGGGGAAGTGATATGGTTACATCACAATATGCCAATAGGAGAACATAGAGGAAGATAGAAGACAACCAAACTGGTCATGAGAAATTATTGGTGGCTAGGAGTTACAAAGGAAGTGGGAAAGTATATGGATAGATATGATGCTTGTCAACATTAAAAGAACAGAAGCAAGGCTCCAGCAGGAAAGCTAATGTCCAATGCAATCCCAGAGAAACCATAGAGCTACATTTCAGCAGACTTCATTACAAAACTACCTTTAGCTCAGGATTACAATATAATTCTAGTAATTTGCAACCAATCCAGTAAAATAGTACATTTCATAGCAACTATGGAGAAAACATTGGCAGAGGGACTTATTAGGTTATTCAGGGATCATATCTGGAAATTGCATGGCCTTCTAGGAAGTATCATATTGGATAGAGAGGTACAGTTTGTAGCAGGAATGATGAGGGAATTGAGCAAGTTGTTAGGGATCCAGACAAAACTGTCAATAGCCTATTACCCTCAAATGGATGGGCAAATGGAGAGGATCAATCAGAAGCTAGAACAATACCTGAGGGTCTTTATTGATCATAAACAGGAGCAATGGCTAGACTGGTTAGGAACTGCCAAATTTGCATATAATAACAAATTTCATTTGGCTACAAAAGCATCCCCTTTCAAAATGAATTATGGTCAGGATCCAAGAATGGGATTTGAAGAAAGAAGAAAGGGGAAGTTTGTAGTAGCAGGAAAGTTTGTGGAAAGAATGAAGAAAATTTAGGAAAAAGCAAAAGTAGCATTAGGAAAAGTATAGGAGGAAATAAAGAAGTACACAGACAGGAAGTGAGGAGAAGGGAAGGAGTGTAAAGTCAGGGACTTAGTGCTGTTGAGTACAAAGGACCTAAAAGGGCAGATGATAGGAAGGAGATCAGAGAAGCTAATAGAATAGTTTGTAGGCCCATACAAAGTAAAAGAAATTATCTCAACCAATGCTATAGAATTAGAATTACCAAGTTCTATTAAAATATACCCTGTAGTTAATGTAAGTAGAGTACAATAGTACAAGCCTCAGGTAGAAGGGCAGAAGTGTTATAAGCCATCTTGGCCATAATAACTTTTATTCTTTTAGTCCTTTATCTTTTACTTTTCTTTTCTTTTAATTAGATAAAAGGGGAGTCACATGATCAGGATCACATGACCTATCACATCTGTCACAATCCATCACATTTTTTCCCTATGACAATTTGGTTACAAGATTAGTCATATCACATAGGTCACATATCAAAGAACATTCTAGTAGATTCCAGTAGATTATTAGTAGGTTAGGGTTAGTAGCACAGACCATGTGTAAAAGGTATAAGTAGCAGCCCATATCTAAGAGAAACTCTATTAAGTTTCTTGACTATCATACAGTACTCTAGGTTCTTGTGGTCTATCCATATCTCTACCAGATGAACTACTTCTTCAAGAAAATGCCTCTACTCTTCCAGGACATGGATAATGGCCAGCATCTCCTTATTGTAGATCTTGTAATTATGCTCTACCAAAGACAGGAACTTGCTGTAAAAGGCCACCAGGTACTATTTTCCATCCACTAGAGACTGCTGAGATAAGACTGCTTCCATAGCAAAGTCAGAGCTATTGGCCTTATCAATCCTAAAGAGGTCCAAGTCCTGAGGTAACACCAGTACTAGAGCAGAGGTCACCACCATCTTGAGGTCATCATAGGCCTACTGCTCCTTATTGGTCCATGTCCAGGCCTAGCCAGAACAGGTGAGGTTAAAGAGAGAGTATGTTATCATAGAAAAGCCTTGGATAAACCTCCTATAGAAGTTGATAAACCTGAGGAAGGCTTTGATGTCCATCCAGTTCTCTGGAGTTGGCCATTTGTAGATTCTAGTAATCTTGATGGAGTTCATAGAGACTTTATTCTCTAAGATGACAAGTTCTAGATATTTAATCTATTTCTTTTGGAGTTTGTACTTTTTGGGATACAGAAACAGCTTATACTCAGCTAGGATCTCTAGTACTCTCTAGACAGCTCATGCATGTTCTTCCATAGATCTAGTAAAGATGAAAATGTTGTCTAGGTAGACAACTACTATACCCTCCATAATGAGATTCTGGAAGATATCATTCATCATCGTCCAGAAGGTGGCTGGACTGTTGGTCATATCAGCAAACATTATAAGGGGCTTAAACAGACCATAGTTAGTATGGAAGGCTGCCTTTCACTTATCTCTGGGCTTGATACACACATTGTTAAATCTCTATCCAATGTTAAGTTTGGTGAAGTACTTGGCTCTGTGAAGTTGAGAAACAAGCTCAGAAATCAGGAAAAGAGAGTACTTGTTCTTAATTGTTATAGAATTAAGTGCTCAGTGGTTCTGAACAAAACAGAGAGAATTATCCCTTTTCTTGATAAAGAACACTAGAGCTGCCATAGGGGAGTTAGAAGGCCTAATACATCTGGTCCATAGATTCTCTTCCAGGAAGACATTGAGCTCCTTCTGTTCTACCAGAAATAAGGGATCTATCTTAAATGACTTGGGTTCTGAGCCCAGGAGGAGCTCTATTGTATAGTTCCAATGGTAATGCTCTGGAAGAGTGTTGAAGTCTTCCTTAGTGAACATGGCTTTGAATCCCAAGACATAGTTAGGCAGTGGACTGTGGGTGGCTTGGGCTTCTGCACTACCACAAGCTCCTTCTGCTAAGCATTGAGAAGCTGTAGCTATAGCTCAGAGTTCCTTGGTCAGAGGGTCTAGTAGTAGCTATATTATAAACAACCTGTCTCTGAGCTCCCAGTCTTAACTATTGGTTCCAATTGGGGACTCTTTCTTGTTGGTGTTTTCCACCAGCACAGGCAACTCTCCATTCTAGTAGGCATTTACTGCTTGGACTTCTTGCTTCTTTTGTGCAGTGCATTCCCTTCACAGCATTTGACACCTCTTGCAATGAGGTAGACAACAGGTCATCAGTACTTCACCTCTTTTTTAGTCAACCTCCAGGTTATGGTCCTTAAGCCAGAGGTAGCCCAGTATCAGGTCTTTTTTCCCTAGACTAGAGACCACGAGGAGCATCTACTCTAAGTGGGTGTTGTACTGGAGCTATCACAAATGGCCACTTACTGATTTGTAAGTTGATGATTTAATAATCAAAAGGCTCAAAAAAGTAAATTTTAGATAGTAGCAAAAGATATTGTTAAGTCTGAGGTTTATCCTCAGATATACAGTCCTTAAATACATAATTGTGGTGGTCTGTGCACTAGGACAGTCTACCACATGATTACTATCTATTGTTCTACATATAGGAGTGCTATTGTTCTTGAAATAAAGATAACCTAACTGTCTTAGAGCAGTTCTTTGTTCTATTCAAGGACAGATGATAATCTATAGATAAAGATTAGTGTCATGTGCAAAAATTGAGGACCTTGTATCTCTATGGAATCTTATTGCCTCTGGGTCTATTTATGGCCAAAAGAAGAGCATTGAAGAGAGCTTCATAATAGTTATTGAAGCAAATGATTATGTCAAGCAGTTTCTGAGATATCAGTAATTTAGTGTTTGGTAACTTGGTGATTGTCAACTGATCTGTTGATAACTTGGTGAATACTGATTGCCTTGAGACATTTTTGGTATTTTTTGAAAGGTCTTCTTAAGGGCTTTCAGTAGTCATTTATATTGTTGAAATCAGTTGAGTATTCCCAGAGTTATAGTCCAAATGAAGTTTGTGACAAGAGCACAACATCTACAACCTCAGAGATCTGTCTGGCTTTGTTGGGAGTACCATCTACATTGAATATGGATATCAGATGCAAGATACTCTGGATGTTAATCCCCTTATTGCAGACAAAATCCTTATCAATGAAACTTCCAGTTGTTCTGCAATCCAGGAGTGCCTTGATGGAGTGGACCTTACTAGTGTCTGTGGTACAGAGCTCAATAGTTAGGATTAAGGAGGCTCTATGTGTGTCTAGGGTACTAACAGAGAGTTGTTTTAGGAGTCTCTTTTCCCATTTTGGTTTCTAGGTTACCAGTGTTGTAGCAGGGGAGGAGGGGAGAAGTGTAGCTATAGGTTTACATGTACTTGTATTGGATTTTTCTACATGAAGTACACAGAACATATTTACTGGGGATAACCAGAGCATACTATTTGCTGGTTGCACTATGCAAAATCCTCCTCTACCAGAGAGTTCTTGTAAGGGTAACTTGAGTAGAGTGGACTCCAGGAAAATCCTTAGTAATATTACAAGTCCTAAGTATGTCACAACTCACCTCCAGGAGAATCCTTAGAGATTAGGATAAGGCTCCTGGGGTGTACTTCTACAATATACTCCTACTGCTGAGACATCCCTGAGTCTATAGTCCTGTTAGTTAAGGTCAAGGGTCTCTGAGTCAAGCTAAGGGGAATTAAATATTACATAGTAATATTTAATTAAGTATAAGGTTGCTCTGGGCTATGAGTCTGGTGTTTCAGGGGCAGTATTGGTAGGGTTCCCTTATAGTTCTTTTCTTCCAAAACCACATCTTTCAAAGCCAAGAGATCTTCTATCAGCTCCTTTCATTACTCCAATGTTAGCAGCCTCATGTCCATTTAGTAAAGGCAGTTCTTTACCAGGTAGTTTGTATCTCTACACTGGTAGTAGCCTCTTGGGGGCATGGGGAGAGTCTTCTGAGTGGCATCAATGTCCATGGCCATTAATAGAGTCAGGGGGGAAGGTTTGGGAGGCAGAGAGGTTGGAACTGACAAGAAATAAGCTACAGGAGGAGAGGAGCAGATAACTAACAGAGAGAGTGGACATACAGATATGGAATAGAGGGGAAGTTGCCATTAGTTGGACTAGAAGGCCTTATTTGCTAGGCAAGCTTGGTCAATTCTTCTGGTAGCTTCATACCAAGCCTCTAGATCTATATCACTAGAGCATCCTACTAGTATAGTTATGATCTGGTTCTGGATACCTGTCTGCAGCCCTCTCTGGAACTTGACAATAAGCATCCTTGGATTGGAGTAACTAGCATCAGAGACCAGAGACTGGAAGGAGTCCAAGTAGTCTTCCACCATCTGATTGTTCTGGTAGTAGGAGGACCCTTCTAGAGTGTTGATGGTGTCTGTCTCCACATTGACAGGAAAGAATTGAGCCCAGAACTGTTGTTAAAAGACCAACCAGGACTGCAAGGAATAAATACCAGTGTCCATTTCCTGGCAGAAGAGATTTTTGGACCACTTTGCTATATATCCACTCTTGAAAAATATCAGGGCCTAGAAAATCCATTTCTAGTCCAAGTCAAATTGCTCTAGAGCCAACTACATGTAGAGGGTACAGGAGTTTAAGAAAGTTCAACTATAATTCCACTCTCCATTAAAGTCTGATAGGGAAGAGAGTTTTGGCCATATCCATAAGCAAGAGAGAGCTGGTACTGGAGGGGACAAAAGTAACAGCTGAGATACTGGAGGGGGTGAAGGTGACAGCTGAGGTACTAGAGATAGAGGGGTGTTTATGACCAGGATAAGAGAAGAGTGCGAGATCAGCTAGGTAAGTTGCTGAAGCTGGGTTGTCAGGAAAGCAAGGGCAGTATTAGTATTGTTTTCTGAAACATTTTGTCTTTTGGTAAGCTCCTGTAGATGGTGTTGGAGATAGCTCAGAGCATTAAATAGACCCTAGGGGTTCTTCACTGGTACCAACATACTTAGGGAGCAGAGTTATATAGAGCCTTGAGCAAACACAATGGACAGCCCCATTGCATTTGCTCAAGACTCCACTTAAGAGATTCTAATCTACTGTAAGGGTAACTGGAGTGGAGTAACTCTCCAGAAGAATCCTTAGCTAAATTACAGTCCAAAAATATAAGTTATACTTATCTCCAGAAGAATCCTCAGAGATTAGGATAAGGCTCTTGGAGAGATACTCTATACTATATATACATCTTGGCACTAGTGCATCCCTGTTCCTACAGTCCTAGTTGTTAGGGTCTAGAGTTTTAGGAGCAAGCTAAGAGTAATTAAATATTACTATGTAATATTTAGTATATTACAGGGTTACTCTAGGAAGTTGGTCTGGCATCAGGGTTAGTATTGGTAGGGTCCCCTTATAGTTGCCTTCTCCTACATTCCTGTTCCTGACTGCTGAGACATTCTATAGCTAGAGGAACTTGTATATATAGTGTAGATTGCCCTCCAGGAGCCTCACCCTATTCTCTAAGGAATCTCCTAGAGTTACTCCACTCTGGTTGCCCTAATATTGCCTTTCTAACAACCCAGCTCCAGCAACTCACCCAGCTAGTCTTACACTTCTCTCTCACCCTGGTCATAAATACCCCTCTGTCTCTGGTACCTCAGCTGTCACCTTTACCCCCTCTAGTACCTCAGCTGTCATCTTTGCCCCCTCTTGCTCATGGGTATAGCTAAAACTCCCTTCTCTACCAGACTTTAATGGAGAGTGGAATTACAGTTGAACTTTCTTAAACTCCTGTACCCTTTATATGCAGTTGATTCCAGAGCAATTTGACTTGGACTAGAAATGGATTTTCTAGGCCCTGACATTTTTCAAAAGTGGATGTACAGCAAAGTAGTCCAAGAACCTCTTCCACCAGGAAATGGATACTGGTGTTTTCTCTTTTTAGTCTTGGTTGGTCTTTTAACAACAGTTCTGGGCCCAGTTCTTTCCTGTCAATGTGGAAGTGGATGCTACCAACACTCTGGAAGGGTTTTTCTATTACCAAAACAGTCAGACAGTAGAAAACTACCTGGACTCTTTCCAAACCCTGGTCTCAGATACTAGCTATTCTGATCTGAGAACCCTTGTCATTAAATTCCAGAGAGGGTTATAGATAGACATCCAAAACCAGATCATAACCATGCTGGTTGGATGCCCTAGCAATACAGACCTGAAGGCATGGTACAAAGCTACCAAAAGGATTGACCAAGCTCACCTGGTAAATGAGGCTTTCTAGTCCAACCAATAGCAACTTCCTTTCTGCTCTACTCCAGTCTATCTACCCCCCTTGTCAGTTATCCACTTCTCTCCTCCTATGGCCTGCCCCCTGCCAGTTCCAACTCCTCTGTCTCCCTATTTTCCCCCTCCAACTCTATTTATGGCTATGGATGTCAATGTTGCTTGGAAACTCTACCCCATGCCTCCAAAAGGCTGCTACAGGTACAGAGATGCAAACTACCTGGTAAAAGACTGTCCCTACCAGATGGACATAAGGCTGTTAATGGTAGAGCAATAGAAGGAGCTGATAGAAGATCTCTTGGCCTTGAAAGATATGGTTTTGGAAGAAGAGAACCCTCCAGCAGAAGAGAATTTTGCATAATGTAGCTGGCAAATAGTATGCTCCAGTTGCCCCTAGTAAATAGATTCTGTATACTTGACATAGAAAAATCCAATACAAGTGTATGTGAACCTATAGTCATATTCTTCTCCCCCCCTCCCTCTCCTCCTTTCTCTCCTGCCACAACACCAGCAACTTGGAGACTAAAATGGGAAAAGAGACTCCCAAAGCAACTCTCCGTAAGTGCACTTGATATACATAGAGCCTCTCTAATCCTAACTATAGAGCTCTGCACCACTGACACCAGTAAGGTCCACTCCAACAAGGCATTTCTAGACTGTGGAGTAACTGGAAGTTTCTTTGACAGGGATTTTGTCTACAACAAAGGAATCAACACCCAGAGTATCTCATATCCAATACCTATGTTCAATGTAAATGGTACCCCCAACAAAGCTGGACAGATCTCCAAAGTTATAGATATCATGCTTTGGTACAACACCCACTTGAAGTGGATACTCTTCATGGTCTCTAGTCTAGGGAAAAAAGACCTGATACTGGAGTACTCCTGGCTTAAGGATCACAACCTAGAGGTTGATTGGCAGAGAGGTAAAGTACTAATGACTCACTGTCTGCCCTGGTGTGAAGGGTGTTGAACAATGCAGAAGGAATATACTATACAAAAAAGGCAAGAAGTCCAAGCAGTAAACATCTGTCAGAATGGAGAGTTGCCCATGCTAGCAAAAGATGCTAATGAGGAAGAATCTCTGACTAAGACTAATGAACAAGGTTAAGAGCTTGGAGACAGGTTGTTTATAATGCAATTACTACTAGACCCTCCTGTTGAGAAACTCCAAGCCACTGCCACTACTTCTCAGTACCTGGTAGAAGAAGCCCATTATAGTGCAGAAGTCCAAGCTATCTACAGTCCACTGTCCAACTGCACCCAGGGATTTGAAGCTGTGTTCACTAAGGAAGACTTCAACATCCTTCCAGAGTACCACCATTAAGACCACACTATTGGACTCCTTCCAGGCTTGGAGCCCAAGTCTTCTAAGATGTATTCCTTATCTCTAGTAGAACAGAGGGAGCTCAACACCTTCCTAGAGAAGAACCTGCAGACTAAATGCATCAGGCCATCTAAGTCCCCTATGGTAGCTCTGGTATTCTTCATCAAGAAAAAGAATAGCTCTCTCCATTTGGTCTAGGACTACTAAGCACTCAACTCCATAACAATGAAGAACAAGTACTCTCTTCCACTGATCTTTGAGCTCATCTCACAACTTCATGGAGCCAAATACTTTACCAAGCTTGATATCTAGTGAAGGTTAAATAATATGCATATCAAGTCTGGCAATGAGTAGAAGGCAGCTTTCTATACTAACTGTGACCTGTTCAAGTCTCTCATAATGTTCTTTGGAATGACCAATAGTCCAGCCACCTTCTAAACAATGACAAATAATATCTTCTAGGATCTCATTGTAGAGGGTATAGTAGTTGTCTACCTAGATAACATTTTCATCTTTACTAGATCTATGAAAGAACATGCACAAGCTGTCCAGAGAGTACTGGAGAGTCTGGCCAAGCACAAGCTGTTTCTACATCCCAAAAAGTGTAAGTTCTAAAAGGAGTGGATCAAGTATCTAGGACTTGTCATCTCAGAGAATAAAGTCTCTATGGACTCTGTCAAGATGGCTAGAGTCCACAAATGACCAATCCTAGAAAACTAGACAAACATCCAGGTCTTCCTTGTGTTCATCAACTTCTACCAGAGGTTCATCCAAGACTTCTCTACAATAGCATGTTCTCTCTTTGACCTCATCCATTCTAATCAAGCTTGAACATGGGCTGATAAGAAGCAGAAGGCCTTTGATAACCTCAAGACACCAGTGACCTCTGCTCTGGTACTGGTGTTGTCTCAGGACTCAGACCCTTTTAGGATTGAGGCCAACAGCTCTGACTTCACCATAGAGGCGGTCTTGTCTCAGCAGTCTCTGTTGGATAGTAAATAGTACCCAGTGGTCTTTTACAGCAAGTTCTTGTCCCCAGTAGAGCACAACTATGAGATCTATAACAAGAAGATACTGGCTATCATCCAGGTTCTGGAAGAGTAGAGGCATTTCCTCAAAGGAGTGGCATATCCAGTAGAGATATGGACAGACCACAAGAACCTGGAGTACTTCATGACAGCCAAGAAGCTCAACCATTGTCAAGCCTGCTGGTCCTTGTATCTTATCCACTTTGACTTCTCCCTCTGTCATTGCCCTGGTTGCTCCATAGGAAAACCTGATGCACTATCTTAGAGGCTGGATCATGGTAGTGGAGCCACTGACAATGAGGGGATCACCCTACTCTGCCCAGAGCTCTTTACCATTCATACCCTCAAAAAAGTAGAGTTAATAGAGGTTGAACAGAAAGTGCTGTCTAAAATCCACTATAGCAATTGCAAAGGAGATCTTGAAGAGCCCATTACCAAAGCAGTCCAAGAGCTCCAGCAATCCACTAGCAGGTTGGTACACTTATCAGAATAGTCTAATATCAATAGGCTACTCCACTTCTGAGGCAAGATTTACATACCCCAGAACCCAGAACTACAAAGGCAAATTGTCTTACTGTGCCACAATTCCAAAACAGTAGGGTACTCCAGATACTGGAAGATATTGGAGTTAGTATCCCACAACTACTAGTGGCCCTAGATGTCAAGGTACATAGGCCAGTATGTTAACACCTACAACCTATGCCTCTGTACCAAACCTGCAAGACATCCTCTGACAGGTGAGCTCTACCCCCTTCCAGTCCTGGAAGGACACACTTCATTCTAGCTCATACAATGGTCACCACAGAAGGAGTAGCAAGGCTATTTCTCCACTATATCTGGAAACTCTATGAACTCCCTCAATATATCATCTTGGACCATAGAGCACAGTTTGTAGCTCTGTTTACTAAGGAATGTTATGAGAGCCCTAAAAAGGGAATAGTTTCCCAAGTATTTGAACACTTGATCAAAAACCTCAAGATATACAATAGGGTCGAGATATAGATAGTGTGGGAACTAAAGTCATGTGACAAGGTCAAGTGACCACAGAACATTCTGGAAGGACATGTGATCATGGATTAGTAGTACAGCCACTGTAAAAGTAGTATAAGTAGGAGACCAATCCAACAAAGAACTCCATCAAGTTCTTCTTGAACATTCACCTAGGGTGATCACTAAGGGCACTCACTGTCTATTGATAACAAGGAACTTTACAGACTACTAGGTACATAACTAGCATCATCTATGGTCTGGCATTCTCAGACAGACAGGCAGATGGAGAGAGTTAACCAAGAGCTGGACCAATACCTCCAAATAGTTGTGAATGAATGATAGGATGATTGGTACAATCTTCTGCCCTTGGCAGAGTTCCAGCACAATAATCATGTCTATACAGCAACCCAGCAAACTCTGTTTCTACTCAATACTGGACAAACTCCATACATGGGCTTTGAACTGAGGTAGCACCCCTCTAGACTAGAGACTGTCAATGAGTTTATGAAACAGATGAAAGCAGCTGTCAAAGAAGCAAAGTCAGTAATCCAGAAGACACAAGGAGACATGGTCCAGTACTACAACCAGAGAAGAACCCCTGCCCCAATATTCCACCCTGAAGATTGAGTGTTCTTATCACAAATGGCCACTTACTGATTTGTGATTGCTTGATTTGATAATCAAAGTGTTCAAAAAAGCAAAGTTAGACAAGCAGCAAAAGATGTTGTTAAGTCTGAGGTTTATCCTCAGACAT
>Ga0153973_100211_pt1 | contig 11633 bp, 14 predicted proteins | sample TSGA057MetaG_FD_104700 | JGI IMG/M metagenome (GOLD analysis project Ga0153973, IMG submission 104700) | Attine ant fungus gardens microbial communities from Georgia, USA - TSGA057 MetaG | ecosystem: Host-associated > Fungi > Mycelium > Unclassified | place: USA: Georgia, Yuchi Wildlife... | reverse complement strand
GTCGCGTCATGGTTGATATGATCAATATTTGTGAGTCATTGGACCCGTTTCATCCAGAATTACTTCTCAACGCAATTTTACACTAGTCCGCAATCCAAACATCTTCGAGAACCCTGGACGGTTCAAGCCATCGAGGTGGCTCGGAGTATCAGAGCTAGACGTTCCCATGTTTGGTACTGGTCCTCGTGCATGCATTGGTCGCAAAGTGGCCCATACTGAGGCTGTCTTGCTTCTGGCACATTTTTTGCGAGACTGGGTTCTCGACGTAGACTTGGCGCCGGGGGAGACACGTTCAGAGTACGAGAAGAAGGTTATGAAAGTTGGGAGTTTTGCTGGAACTGTCTTACCTATTGACAAAATTGCGTTGAAAATTAGAAGGCGCTGAGTATATCCATCGTCACCAGAATATAATAACCGACAATTTAACACCGGAAATCTCCTTTGTCCAATGTTGAGGAATATGAAAGGACCCAGTGCAAGAGAAGTCAAGTTTTCATCCAGACTGGATCCAATATCACCCCCTCTAAGCCTTTCTGGAGTCCTATATTGGAAGCCAGGCTTCGGAACATTGCAGAGGAACGATGCTATTCATGGACTTTGTCTCATGCTATTCATCATTTTTGCATCAGGTGGTTAGTAAGCACATATTCGTGCCATGTAGTAGAACCTAGAAACCTCAGTTTAGCACTGACAGGAACTGAGGTATATTTCCATCTTTCTTATCTGACATAGAAGTAGCTAATTATATCTAGAGTATCAAGTACAATAATATCAGTTCAGCACTTACGAACTGAGATTATCATCTGACAGTTTTTGTTACGATCTCGAACCCGGTGATAGGAGTTTCAAGATGTATCGAGATTAAAGAACACTACACTACGAGGGCATACCATATATACAAACATGTGCTATACACGAGACGGTCGTGAGTGAAACCGTTACAATTTTGATCAAACTTCTATCTGTAATAAAATGCATGTACTTCCAGAGACCAATCATCCCAGAAGGTTTTCTTTCTATGGCAGGGCTCATTGTCCTATTGCCTATCTCATTGTTGGCATCAGGAGCCATCGTTTTGACATTGACTCCGAACATTGTTCATTTGCCCCTCATACGCCTCCACACAGAGGATGCCATAGTCATCTACCTGGTCATCTGCATAACGACAGTCTACTATGCGTTCATTACAAGTTTCCGTCAGCCTCAATCTCTAATCGACGGCTTGGTGGAGCCCCCTATGATTCCCAGTTGGGTTCCATGGGTTGGAAGTGGATTTGACTATTTTGCCCATCCACTTACCTTTTTCAAGAAACACAGGTACAATTTTTCTTTGACTGAGTCTCAAAATGTTGAAGTAATGGTCGAACAGCATACAGAATGGATCTGCTTTCAAATTCAGGTTCTTTGGCAAGACGATCGTGGCTGTCTCCTCTCCTACTGCAGTTTCCAATTTTCTCAGAGACAGGTCTGGAGCATTTGAAGCTAAGGTCAACGCAGATAGTACTCATCTCTTGACTGGGATCAACATGAGCGACGATCGGATTTCGCATGTATATTCAACCCTCATAGAGAAGTCCAGCGGTCCCACTCACAGAGCCCTGATGCCGTCCAACCTACCAGAAATCTCGTCCAGGTTCACACAATACCTTCTGAAGGAGTTGAATCAGTTAAATCTATCGGTCCCTCGAGTTTCGCTCCATGGATTTGTCCATCGAATGATGTATAACGCAACTTCCATGGCTTTTTTCGGCACCGATTTCCCCCTTCACACCTACGACGACTTCATGATGTTTGATCACGGCTCTCCCCTCATTGCACGCCACTTGGGCATATTTGCAAGATCAGCAACTACTGCTCGCGACGCGCTATATGCAGCGTGGAACCGCCATATCATTAGGCACTGGATCCCTGAGGATGACGGTTACCTGGAGGGCGCTGTTGATGTAATGACAAACATATATCGTGAGCTTAACAAGGCCGACCTGACTCACGAAGAAATTCCCCGATTGATGGGTCTCATCATATGGACAATACATACAAATGTGTTGGAGTTGACCATGTGGGTCATGTGTCACCTTCTGGCCGACAAGGATACGTATACCAGTGCCTGTCGGGAGATTCGCGCATTTGTTGATGGGAGATTCCCTCATGTTGAAGACATTGCCCAAATTGGTCTGAGGACCCTCGAAGGAGACGATTTCCCATTTCTTAATTCGTTGATACTGGAAGTCATACGCACGAAGGCAGCTAATGGTCCCACTAGAGTCGCAATAAGAGATGCGGCCATTCAGGACGAAGGAGGCAAGGCGATATCAATACGTAAGGGAGAAGTGATCTCTGTTAACCTCCAAGGAATGCATTTTTCTCCAGAGCTGTACTCAGAACCCGAGGTCTTCAGAGCCGATCGATTTATGGATGAGAAGGCATCCCGCAATTTATTTGTTTTCGGAATTGGCAAACATACTGTGAGATTTCTTGTTATACGCGTGCATTGAAAGATCTAATATGCGGTTCTCCAGTGTGCTGGACGAAACTATGCTAATTTCGCCATTCGCCAGTTCGTCATTCTGGCTCTGACACTGTACGACATCCAGGTTGAACCTAACAGACCTGATGGCACTGCATCCGTCCCTGAGATTGAGAAATGCCTTGGTCTCGCGTCAGTGATATTCTGCCGCCCCCAAAATGACTTGTCTATAACCTTCCGCAAACGCATTCATTAAACCCGAGAGAGAAAATATTCACATGTTTGAATATTCAACAGTGTAGTCTCTTCATCAGTGAAAGCTGCAGTTTAATGTAATGACTCGTATCTATATACTGAGAATTTCCGGAACTGCAAAACTATCAACATGCCTACAAATTCAAATTTTCAGAGGTAGAATGCAGGAAAGGACAGAAGGTGAGGTGAAACCTAAGAATCAATTAGACAAGGACATGATGTCCAAATAAAATGATAACTCAGATGAAAATTTGCAGGCCAAACCAGCAATAAAGTCTGGATGGCGTGGTGTAAAAAGAAAGGTTCAGGATGGGGTACATTACTTAGGAAAGAGAAAGAAATGAAAAAATCTGAATCCATCTCTGTAATGGTAGATTTAGTCAACCTAGACAATTGTTAATATTAAAAGAGGGATTGTCTGGTGTTGAACTTGGAAGATGTCAGAAAACAGATGTCTGTTAAATAAATCATAATCAATATGATCCAAAACTTATTCAGAAAATGTTAGAAGATAACTGGAAGACAAATGGGCAGAACAACCCTGGTCTCAGCTTAGATGCTGTACCTTAATTCTCTATTGTTATGAGAATTGGTCATTTTGATACCTTTGCTGAAATAATTATTTTAGGCTTAGCAGGAGAACAAGAGAGTGAAGAAAGAGATCTAACATTTCTTTACCATCACCATCCCTCTGTGGGAAAGCTACTATACCCTCAGTATTATTCAATAGATGACTAGCTCACACTCCCTTTTTGGGCTATCTTGAGTAAAAGTGGTTTAGTTGATATCCCTGATATTTTGAGGCTCTCAGTTAACTTCACCACTAAACCAATCTTTTCCTGCCTAACCATAGTCCAGGAGACCTACATCATCAAGCTTTGCCTAGTTCTCTTCCAGTAAAGTCATGGTCTGCCCAACAACCTATTCCCAGTCTAATCAACCAATAAACAAACTTAATACCTTTAAAGAAGCATCTTTACCCCTCACAGAACACAAGGATGATGAAGGAAATAACATAAAATTAGAGATTACAAAATTACTGTAAAGGTGACCAGAGTGGAGTTTTCTAGGAGATTCCTCAGAGAATAGGATAAGGCTGTTGGAGAGATAATCTATACTATATATACAAGTCCCCTAGTTGTAGAATGTCTTAATGGTCAGGATCAAGAGTGCAGAAAATGAGACAACTAATTAAATGTTGAGTAATTGTTATTTAATTAGTGCAGAGTTACTCTGGTAGACTGCCACTAGTATGTCAGGAGTGTGACTTATTGTAGTTCTCTTACAATTATAAGCTCAACTCACAAATATTTAGCTTAAACTTGCTACTCTGAAAGGAAAATAATACTCCCAGAATAATCTTGCCCTTGAATTAGAACCCCTTCTCAATAAACTAGAATATCCCCAAGTCCCTGCCAATGACCATTGCTCAAACACCTTTTTCTATGATAAAGTCAAGGTAAAAAAGAGTTCAACTATCCAGCCCTTTTATGGTGAATCCCAGAATTTTGACAGGTTCTTTGCAAAGATCAATAGTACCTTTCTTCTTGTTCCTTGGAAGTTTGCAAATGATACCTATCATATTGTCTTTACTTGCCAATATCTTAAAGGCAATGTTATTGTCATGACTTGGCAAAACAACTAAGTCATTATTTATATTTCTTTTCTTTTCTTTTCTTATTTGGACTTACTATACAAAGAAGGAGTATGGGAAAGTATTATATGACTAATGTCACATATCACAGTCACAGTGTCACGTCACATGATGAAGTCACATGATGAGTGTGGGAGAGTAGTACACAGACCATATAGTAGTTGTATAAGTAGTATATAGAATCTAATGGGAACTCTATTGAGCTCTCCTTATTAACTCAGACTTGAAGTGTGATTAAGTTATTTTAGACTAAGTCACTATAGCTATATCATGGGCAGAGCCTATCCTAATAGGAGATTTAGAGTTACAAAAGAACTGGAGAAATTTTTTTATGGTATTTAGAGAGCAGTTCCAAGATCCCAATATCCATGATCACCTTATAGATGTATTTCTTGGAACAAGTCCAATCTGTTAGAGAATATGCCTCAGAATTTGAAAACCTTGTCCAAAAGACCAACCAATCTGTCATCACATTGGATAATATCTTCTACCAAAATTTGAAAGATAACATTAATAGTGAGCATTCCATGCTGGAAGAGTGACTACCATTAGCTCAAAAGAGCTGTCCTGGAGGTGGATGAGAGATAAATATTCTACTAGTCCAAAAAGTTAAACTGTACCTCTAATTTCCATCCCAGACAAATGCTCCTTCTCCATAAGGGGACACCCTAGAAGTGTACTTAGTGAGTGTTGATAGATCTATTCTTATCTAGGGTCTGGATCTTTGAGTGTATATCCACTCTTCCCTGTCTCCCTTCTGTCTGGTTTGTACTCAGTTGATAGCCTGTAACTATATCAGGAATATTTGGTATTGTTGTGTTAGTGCTCATGTGATTGTGCACAGACCACCTCTAGTAGTATATATAGGAGCCTGTATTAGTAGATCTACTCTTACTCAGATATCACCCTGGCTTCTAGGACTCTTACTAGCTTTCTGGTGTGACCTCTAGTCTTGAGTCTGACATTGCCCTTACATTCTCCATAGCAATACACTCATCTGATACCACCTCTGTGAGGGCAACCAAAAAAGCAAGAATCTCTAGGAGATTCTCAGTTATTATATTTGTGCTAATAGACAATATTTGTAAGAACTTAGACTGTGATGTCTTAGAACTACTCCTAGTCTGAGTTGACAAGAAGAACTCAATAGAGTTCTCATTCAATTGCTGTACACTACTTATACATATTCTGTATTTACTTCTATTTATAAAGTCCTATGCATCTCCTTTGAGTTATTCTCTCTCATGTATCTACTGATTATTTAATTAAAAGAAAAGAAATATAAATAATGACTTAGCTGTTTTGACTGTGTCATAACACTACTCCCTTCTCAAGGTTCCTCATCCCAAGGATTTTTACAACTCATAGTAGGGTTCACAAATGTTCCCCATTTCATTATCATCTTCCTCTGTCCACTCTCTGAGTCCCAAATTTTCTTGCTTGCTTTCTTCTTCTTTTTCTTTTATTGTTTCTATTGTTCTTTGTCCTCTTGTTCTTCCTCCTTTCCATTGTCTCCAATTTCTTTCCAACCTTGCCCAGTATTCCTTATTGTATTTTTTGTCTAACCAACCAAATAGCTTTCTTGCCATAAATTGCCCTGGCAGTTCCTCTCTTCTAAACATTCCTTTTTCTCTTTCTTGTCTTCTAACATCTTCTATATTTCACTGATATTCTTTTTCAAATTCTTCAGCTGCTTCCTTTGTATTCTCCAAATTTTCCTTTTCTTTCCAAGTATTGGATTCAGCTGTGAACCCTTTTCACCATACTAAGTATTTATTCTTCTCTTTTATTTGTCACTTGTTCAGAATTCTCTTGATTTCCTATTTCTCTTCTCTCTCAATTACAACTAGAGCTAGTTGCTCCTTTATCTGTCCCTCTACTTACCCTATATATTTTTGTACTCTACTAACATTAACTACCAGATGTATTTTTACTATACTAGGTAGTTCTAATTCTACTGCATTTGATAATATGACTTTCTTTATCTTGTAAGGCCCTATAAATTTCTCTATCAACTTTTCTGTTTTTCTACAAACCATTTGGTATTTCAAATCCTTGGTGCTGAGCATCACCAAGTCTTCTACTCTGTACTCATTGACCTTTGCTCTCTTCCTATCTGCATACCTTTTCATTTTTTCTTGTGCCTTTCCTAGCACTACTTTCACCTCCTCTTGAATCTCTTTCATTTTCATTATGATTTTCTCTGCCCCTTTGTACTTCCTCTCTCTTCTCACTTCAAACTCTATCCTAGGATCTTGTCCATGGTTTGCTTTAAAGGACAATGTCTTTGTGCTCAAGTGTGCTTTGTTATTGTATACAAACTCTGCTGTTCCTAACCAGTCTGGTCACTGTTCTTGCCTATAGTTAATGAACATCCTTGGGTACTGTTCCAACTCCTAGTTAACCCTCTCTGTTTGTCTATCTGTCTAAGGGTGGAATACCATTGACATCTTGCTTTTGATCCCCAATATCCTATTCAACTTCCTCATTAATCCTGCTGCAAACTATGGTCCTCTATCCAGAATGATACTCTTGGATAGTCCATGCAATTTCTATATGTTGTTCCTGAATAGCCTAGCCAAGTCCTTCTACTGATATTTTCTCTATAATAGGAATAAAGTGGACCATTTTTGTTAACCTATCTACCACTACTAAGATTGAGTCATATCCCTGGACTAATGGCAACTTAGTGATAAATTCTGCTGAAATATGTGTCCAAGGTCTTTCTGGGATTGAGTTGGACATTAATTTGCCTACTAGCTGTTTTGTGCAGTTCTTATTCTTTTGGCAGGAATTGCATCCTTCTATATATTACTTCACCTCCTTGATTACTCCTGACTACCAAAAGTTTCTGGTAACTAGTTCTACCATCTTCTACTGTCTTCCATGTTCTCCTACTAGTGTGTCATAATGTAACCTAATTATTTCTACTCTCAACTTATTATCTTTGGGTACATACATCTTTTCTTCTTTATATATGACACTATCTACTGCTTTGACCACTTCATCATCTTTTACTTTTGACTGTCTTACTTTTTCTAGTAAGTCTATTCCTTCCATTATTACTTCTATCTTCTTCATTTTTCTCACTTTCAACCATTCTCGCTTTACTAACATCTCATCCTTATTGTCCCTTTCTACTTCTATTTCCCAGTCTGGCCTCCTACTCAAGTTATCTACCTTCCCCATTTTACTCCCTGGAATATGCTTTAACATAAAATTAAATCTTGATAGGTACAATGCCCATCTTGCTTGTCTTCTATTCAATTTTTGCACCTTCATGAAATATTTGAGATTTTTGTGGTCTGTCCAAATCTCAAATTTTATTGTCATTCCTTCCAGGAAATGCTTCCATGCCTCTAAACATCTGACTACCACTAACATTTCTTTGTCATGAATTTGTAATTTCTCTCTCTGTCACTTAGAGATTTAGAAATGAAAGTGACTGGTCTCTATAACTTATCAGAGCACTTCATTGATAGTACTCCTCCAGTAGCATAGTTTGAAGCATTTGCTTCTACCCTAAATTCTTTGTCTAAATCTGAAGCTATCAATACTGGTCTAGTTGTAAAGATTCTTTTAAGCTTGTCAAATGCTTTCTGCTGCTTCTTTCCCCACTGCCACTTCATGTCTTTCCTTGTCAACATATTCATTTGCCTTGCTACTTGAGCAAAGTCTTTAATAAATCTCCTATAATAGTTGGTAAGGCCTAAAAACTTTCTAACATCCTTGACATTCTTTGGTTCTGGCCAACTCAATACTCCATCCACCTTTTCCTTTTCTATTTCAATTCCATTGGGTCCTATGACAACTCCTAGAAATCCAATTTTCTATACCTTCCACATACACTTTTCTGGCTTGATATACAAGTTATTCTCCTCTAGCCTCCTCAGTACTTCTTCTACAATCTTGTTATGTCCTTCTTCTATCTCTGTCCCCACTAGTATATCATTCACAAAAGCTGCAACTTTTCCTTTATTAATTATGTCTCTCAGGATCTCATTCATCATTGCCTAGAATGTAGCTGGCAAATTTGTCATTCCAAAGAACATAACTGTCAGCTCAAAGGACCCTACATAGGTTGTGAATGCCCCCTTCCTCATCTTCTTTCTTAATCCTCACATTGTTGAACCCCTACTGAAGATCTATTTTAGTAAATACTTGCTTGCTCCCTATGTTGTTTATTAAGTCCATAATTAACAGAAGTGGGTAGTTATTCTTTACCATCTGGTCATTCAGATTATAGTAGTCTATTACTATTCTTTTTCCTCCATCTTTCTTGCTTACAAAGAAAACTGGTGGCATCTGGGGGGACTTTGATGGTCTGATGTATCTCTTTCTTAACTGATCCTCTACAAAATTCTAAACTTCTTCCATTTCATTTTTGGACAAAGAGTAGATTTTTCCTTTTCTAGGTTTGAATATCTCCTTGAGATCTATAATATGATCCCAGATTTTCCTCATTGGCATCCTTTCTAACTCTACCTTCCCAAATACTTTTCTCTACTTTAGAAATTTCTACAGCACTATTTCCTCAATCTTTCTGTAGTCCACTTCAACTTCTTCTTCTCTTCTCCAATCTTTTTTATCATCTACTGCCTATCTCACAATCTTTTCCTCTTCTAGAGTCACTATTCTCTTCCCTTTCTTTTCTCTCTTTTCTTCTTTCAGATTTGTATTCCTCCCATACAGTGGTGGGCACCTTGTCATTTTTACTTTCTCTATCTCCCAATTTATCTCTAAATTGTATGCTTGTAGTCATGGTATCCTTAGTATAATATCTGTCTTCCCCAAATTGTACACATCCATTCTCATTCTCTCTGTGTGACTCTTATAATATACATTCACCTCTACTTGATGGGTAATAGCTCCTGCACTGCTATTTGTCCCATCTACATTCCTGACCATCACTGGTTTTTCTAGCTTCTGCAGCTTAAATCCATGTTTTGCTGCCATCTTTCTATCTATAAATATCCCTGTTGCACCACTATCCAAGAGTGCCTTGACTATTATACCTTTATATGTATCTGTCTTCTCTATGCCAATATTTAACTATACTTCTCTCAACATCTTAAATGTCCTCCTTATATCTCTTTCTATACCCTCCTCTCTTACTGTACCTTTTGAAACTTCTGTCTGTGTGCTACCTTGCTGTGCTTCTCCCTGTACAGGGCATGCCACTGCTCTCCAATTCCACCATAGCTGTTTCCTCCCAGTTTTACATTCTGGATACAAGATTTTCTTTCTATCCTGCTCTGATATTCCTTCTACTATATTTTTTCTTCCATACCAACTACACTTTACACTTACTGCTCTTCTCTCTCTTGCTGTGTTTTCTCTTCATCTCCATACTTTGAGACAGCTACTGCACTACATATTTCTCAAATGCTCTCCTGAGACAAATCCTTGCCCCTGGTTCTCCTACATCTTGGTGTCTTTATAGTCATACCCTCTACACTCCACAAACATTACAACTTCTCACTTGGTTGTTCATCCTCTCTGCTCCAATGCTGTGCTTCTTGGGAGCATATCCTATGTACCACTATACTCCTGCATCTTTCTTCATAAGGAGTGTGCCAGTCTCTCCTCTTGCTGCACCTTTTGCAGACTAACTGCACATGCCACCTCCTCACTTCTTCTCTTCTCTTTCTTTACCTCAATATTAGGATACTCCCACTTGTAGTGTCCCATCCCCCAATACCTGAAGCACTGTACTTCCTTCTCTTCCATCTTCTGTCTCCTTACTTCTTCTCTTACTTTACATTGCATCACCCTACTTGCTATCACCTCAAATTTATTCTGGGGAATTGGTTTCCTCTTCATCTCCCCTTTTCTATTCCTATAGTTACAGACCAGGTGCCCAAACCTTTTATACTTCCAACACACCCTTCCTTCCCTTCCCTCTATTTCTACCCTTAGTTTGGCAAGGGTATGCTATTGGTTGAGCATCCTGCTCATGAGAGAGTTATATTGCTCTAGAGACATGATGCTATGTCTCTAGAGAAGTAGAATAAGGAATGATCTTACTACTGTTACATCTACTGGGGTACAAGATCTTTACCCAGCTAGACACCTACTGCCTTACTTACTACTGCCCTAATACTATGGTTATACTATCATCCCAAGGAGAGGATCTCTAACCAAAATGCCTTCCTAAGAATACAGTGTTAATCCTCTGCATGTACAGCCCACAATGGGACTTCAGTACAAGGTTTACAAAGTGAAGGGGTACAAGTAACTAAAGACAACACTACTCAATTGTGAGGTCAGGTCTCAGACACAATATCTGAGCTTGGTACTGCACTTCCACTGATAGTCCCTAACTGGCTATCAAGTCTCCTTAAGCCTGGGGTCCAGCTATGTCATAGTAGTCCTGAGTTGTGTCACTTAGGTACTAAGGAAGATAAGAGAGTAAGAGATAGCAGGGCTCTGTGGTAAGCAGTGCCAATAGAAGAATTGAGTTCTGGTATAAGAACTTGATCTGTGATACCTTAGAACTACTCCTAGTCTGAGTTGACAAGGAAAACTTGATAGAGTTCTTATTCAATTGCTGTACACTACTTATACACATTCTGTATTTACTTCTATTTATAAAGTCCCACACATCTCTTTTGAGTTATTCCCTCTTGTATGTCCACCAATTACCTAATTCAAAGAAAAAGAAAAGAAATATAAATAATAACTTAGCCATTTTGGCTGTATTATAACACCACCCTTCTTTCAAGATTTCTTGTTCCAAGGATTTTTACAATTCATCATAGGGGTCACAAATATTCTCCATTTCATCATCATTATCTTCTGTCTATTCTCTAAGTCCTAAGTTTTCTTCTTCCTCTTTTATTGTTTCTATTGTTCTTTGTCCTCTTGTTCATTTCCTTTCTATTGTCTCCAATTCCTTTCTAGCCTTGCACAATATTCTTTATTATACCTTTTATCTGACCATCCAAATAATTTTCTTGCTATAAACCTTCCTGGTAATTCTCCTCTTCTAAATGTTCCTTTTTCCTTTTCTTGCCTTCTAATATCTTCTATATCTCTTTGATATTCCTTCTCATATTCCTCAACTGCTTCTTTTGTATTCTCCAGATTTTCTATTCCTTCCTATCACAAACTTCATTTGGACCATAACTCTGAGAATACTTGACCAATTTTGACAATATAAATGGCCACCAAAAGCCCTTAAGAAGACCTTTCAAACAGTACCAAAAACATCTCAAAGTGATCAGTATTCACTGAGTTATCAGCAGATCAGTCAGT
>Ga0153973_100203_pt1 | contig 11889 bp, 10 predicted proteins | sample TSGA057MetaG_FD_104700 | JGI IMG/M metagenome (GOLD analysis project Ga0153973, IMG submission 104700) | Attine ant fungus gardens microbial communities from Georgia, USA - TSGA057 MetaG | ecosystem: Host-associated > Fungi > Mycelium > Unclassified | place: USA: Georgia, Yuchi Wildlife... | reverse complement strand
TCTGAAATTGTGTCTGACTTTGGTCCTGCTAATCAAAACACTTCTTCATCACCCTTTGAGAGACTTCGTCTCCGCTTTGTACGCAAATTATACTCAACCGTTGGAATTCTGCGCCTTCCTCATCTATACTTGAAAGCGCCGGGCCTTGGTTTCCAAAACCATTGCTTTCCAAGTTACAATCGCCACGTGAGCATCCTCTCTTGCGCTTCCTGTGTATCCTTGGTGGAGTAGGTGACGAAGCCGTGATGGCCGAGTGCTTCTGTTGGCGAGGAAAACATTTCGTGGATTTCAAGTTCACGGTTTTGAAAATGAGGAAGCAAAGAACGGTGGGAGAGATGGTTGAGATGAATCGTCCACACTATATTTAGAATTACTCACACGGTGGACAAGCGCGGAGCGCTATGGCTGCTACATTCACACTACCAGCTGTTAGGTCGACAAAATCCTTTTGTAGCAACATTCGAAGTCTCTGATGTGATCCCTGACAATTGAAGAGAACCAATTATCAGATATGTAAGCTCAGGCGTCGCGAAGTAAAGTGGACGACTAGGTATATATTTACCTATCAGATATGTAAGCTATATACATCTGTAAGTTACCATAGTCTAAGAGAACACAACATATATATCTCACCTCAGGCGTCGCGAAGTAAAGTGGACGACTGAGGGATGAAAGCCATACTCTCGGTTATTAAGTAGGGAGTCCAAAAGAATGACGCAGCAAAATGGATTGCGTGCAGGGGAAGATGAGAGGAAGCAAGAAAGACTTTGATAAAACTGTAACTACATTCCCATTTATATACGTAAATATCCGAAGCAGTACTCCGGCAAATGGAGTTTCCAAGACAACTCGATGTCACTCCATGACATGACATAATTCCGCGATAAAGAAGTAGGCCGTGTACCATACCAGTGAGTACTGACAACATCAATGATTGGAATGCGAGTACCACCCCAGATTGGTGGTGATGGGGTACTGCCCTGACATAGTGCGAGTGGGTTGCTAGACCATTTCAACACCAATTAGTCGATCACTTGAAGCTCGCACATACAGAAAACTGGGTAACGGTCAAATGAACAGTGACAAATAAGTTTTCTGGTTGCATGCAGACATCAACGGATTACGAGCTTGGTTGACTCGCTTCCACATGTTTTTTCCAGCCCATCTCCTGCACAGGCCAGGCTGTGGCTGTCTTCTGGGCCCATAACTCATGATCATAACTTGTTTGTCACGTGTGGCCATCCATCCCCAGATCGCAATATCCTGTCAATATCCTGTCGAGCAGAACTCCTTTTCCCACGCAGCATTTTCATGTGGCATCAGTGCAAAATTCTATGCAAAGCCCTGCCTCTACCCTCATATGCCACAATTGTTGAAGCCTTTTTGGCTCTACACTATCCGTTCATGTCCTATAGCAAATGGACTTGTCTTAGCGCAAGATCAAGTGGGAGAATCATTCGGAGGAGAAAGATGGAAGAATTCGCCGTAGTAGGATGGTCTGTGACTGGTGTTCACACGTTGACATAGATTTAATTTCTGTTGTCATCGTCTATGTCTATCTGTCTCACTACCACCATGTCCATATTTCCCGACGCCAGTGACTTCACAGTGAGGGATAGTAGCTTCATCGCGCAGTCGATTACCAATATCACGAACATCACGAACCAATATGGCCGATCTGGTAAGTAGCTTCGTCTCGGCTGATAAAATGTTGGTCAACGCAGTACTAGGAATCAATGTCCTCTATGGTGCCTCTGACCCAGGAGCTGCATTTGATTCTCAAGACCATTACGATTGCCGCTGCTTCCCAGGTACTCAGGAACAGTATATCGCTGACATCACAAATTGGGTGACTGAATCCGCCAACCCACCCTTGTCGATGTACTGGATGAGGGGACCAGCTGGTGTTGGCAAGTCGGCCATCACTCAGACATGTGCCGAGAAACTGGACACCTTGGTGCTGCATTCTTCTTCACTGTCGACAAACACTCTAATCCCTCTCGTTTATTCACTACTATGGCATACCAACTTGCCACTACACTCCCTGATTATCGCACAATTATTGATAAGATCGCAAAGGATAAGACTCTTGTTGAGAAGAAATTTCCATTTCAATTCAAACCATTGATTGTTGAGCCGCTTCAGGAGCTAGGGAAGCAGGGATAGGAAATACAACCAAGAGACATTTTGATGGCTTAGACGAGTGTACCGGTGAAGGCGCACAAGCCGAAATCATCGAGATAGTTGCATCCTCTGTCAGGGAAGGGTCCACTCCATTCAATTCAAGCAGGACACCCTGTCATTCATTCTGTGGAACTCCCTATCTCTCGCGAGGCAGATGACGAGATCGAGATGTGCCTTTGGGGTGGACTTCTACTGCACTCTCTTGGCCACATAGAACCGAGTTTGTGGACTCTTTTCTCAAGTTGGACACTTTTACCGACCTCTCATTCCGGTTATCCTTTGATGACCCAGACTTTTGTTGATTTCTTGAACATCTTTCGTTCACTATCTTGCAGCGACTGGCAGATATCAATCACCACAAGTCTCTGATGGCAGATCGGACGCGGTCGGAGTTTGGTTCAACAACTACCTTTGTTTTCGGTATTCTAGCAACTGCCCAAGCATCATCCCACACTAAATTTGAGTGTATTCGCATCGGAAATTTTGATCAACTGGTTCCTACTGCGTTTCTTCTGGTGTGTTTCAGATATGATTATCCACAATAAATTTACCCACACACTGCCAGGCTACCAATAAAATGGAGAAAGCAAAGATCATCAGACCGCATGTTCCACTCTTTGGCTCGAGCCGTGTCTCAGCCTTTCTTCACATTCTCTTCCGCAAAAAGTCAGTAAGGAGGTGCAATGGGCTTTATAAAGTTGGGCATGGGGAAAAGTCGGTTATATGGTATTGGGAATTTAATATGGAGAAGCGGTATTTTCATCAGTTCAGAACTATTGACTATGCGGCTGCAGTAGATTCTACGAAGCGAACAAGTCCACGATGTGAGGAGAAAAGGAGGAAGAAAGTGACACAGAAGACAACCAGGAAGACGGTGAGAGAGGGGGGAGGTCCAGCGTGATTTTGATGACCATACTGCTGAGTATGAACACGAGGAGCAGCGTGAGGCCGAGACTGATGTTCAAGGCCAGGATGACAGCGGCGATTCCAAAGACAACGATGATCAGCAGGACAATGAGGAGGAGCGAAGAGGGAATCAAGACATTGTTCATTCTTAAACACTGAACTGGTTCCGAGCAGAAGGCATTTATGTATCATACTTGTGTTTTTTTTTGATTCTTATATTTTATAGAGTCTTCAACATCTGCTTGCCAGACGATATGTGTTTAACAAGCCCTGTTATAGATTTCAGTCTCGTATGTCGTCGGTTAATAGGGTAAACATCTGTGATAAATTTATATCTTTTGTTCTACTCCTGCCCATCTAGCTTCAATTCACTGCTTTTTTATTGTGTATGTAGTAGTCGATTTATTGTTCATGTCCTCAACATAATTGGACAATTCTGTGTCTGTCGGAAAAAATATGACAGTGCTAAGAATTCAAGCTCTACGTGTGCGATACATCATATAGATTTGACATAATTTGAAATTCATGCACAGGCTGAACGTCTTTACTAATTCAAAACTTGTAAGCCGAATTGAATATCGTATATCAAGACAAGTGACTCTTTTATTAGCTTGTTCTACCATTGCTCTAAAGTTCTCTGAATCCTTTCCTTCGTTTGGATGAGAAATCTAAATTCAATTCTGGTCCAACCATGCATTCACTCAAACTAAAGCCTCTGAACGACATTGCAAGTGTCGATGATCGGGACTTAAAGCATCTTACACCCGCACAAATGCCCACATTTCGTCCACACTTCCACTCGTTGCTTTCAACCATATCCTTATCTAGTCTGGACTTCCGAAACATGCCAAAAATATAGCATATTGGCTAGTGCTGGGTCAATCGCATCCAGTATTGTTCTCCATAGGAAAAGGGAGATAGCGATTGAGAAGAGAAGTTTGAAGACCACCTGTTGGACAAAATGTGCACATATGCACGTATGTCTGCAAATTTGCCGATACATCATGTCGAATGAGTCGTTTTCCTGCAGGAAAAGCCAGGAGTCGCACTGGGATGTTGAGGATACCTCATGGGATTCTTCATGCTTTTCTTCAAGAAATTTTGGTATCACATCACGGAACCCAAAGTCATGAGTGCAGCAAACACTTCCGATTTAAAAGAGATTCAAAATAGTCTATAACAAACAATTATCGATAACCAAGAACAGTCAAGCGTGGCCTGTTACACAATGTTATGATAATAAACTTGTCTGTCCACCACCAAATCTATGTTCTGATCAATCAATTTTAGGCGCGGTTGACTGCAGTCGACTATCAGCGATCATTCTGTCAGCAATCATTCTGACGGGTAGCATTTCCGCAGCGACGTATTAATACATATATCAACAGTCGATGAAATTGGTGTTTCACTGATCGTCGAACAAGATATCACAAACCAATCTCTGTCCCTCATGCTTTCTTCAAGAATTATCAGGCGACACATTGCCACAGACTGACAGTTGTACTCGGCATAGACAAAGTTAAACGTACATTCATCTGGTGTTGGCATGGAGCTCTTTTCAAGTTGAGCGGCTCGAGTGACAGAGAAGGGATGGCGAATTTTGTGCTTGGGTTGAATAGAGTTCTCATTGGATTCCTCCACTGCAGCAGGTTCTAAAGTGAAAATCATCGTCATTAATGTCTGATTTTCTGCATTCGGAGACTTGTCGAGGAAGTACCCCCCTCCATATATGTATCCTCGTGAAGGCATATCTGAAGATGTGACAACTGCAGCATTTCATCTAGTGCATTCCAAGTATGAGATTCCACCCACATATTAATACATGGTTGATTATCCTACCATACCATAGGAATTTTGGTTCGAATTGTGCCATTTCTCTGTTGCACATTCTCTCCCGTGCAAATACAGCCAGGAACAGTGGGCTTGATAGATTTGGAATAAAGAACGGCGATGATAGCATATAGAGGGTTTGAGATTTACGATGTGGGGAAGACCATCAATAGGATATATGACAGTGGGCAGCAGGACGAGGTTATTACCGATGTCGAGGCCTCTTATATGCAGTGTAAACTTAGTGTTTAAGCCTTGACCTATCAAAATTCTTATATTTTTCCGCTCCACGTTTTATTGAGGATATTTGAGTCTGCTGCTCGAGAGATCTCTATGCCATGATCGCCTACGAAGTGCCTATTCACCCTTTCAGTCTAGTTGACTCTTGCATTGACCTCACGCAGTCCTTTTATGACCGGGATTAATGGTTCTATCAGATATGACATTTAGTGCAGCAAACTTCCTGCCCATGCAGAAAATGAGAACAAGTAGTTGTGTCTCAAAAGGTCAATATCACGAACGATCGCCACGAGGCGATATCAAACCGTCTTTATACACTTTGTTCTGTCAATTGCGATCCATCAGTGAGGGGCATTGATTGTATCAAGCCTCAGTCGATCACTAATGTTGGTACCTTGATCAACCATCAATCGTTATTGGTACTTTGTTGATTGTCGGTGACCATTGTGCAACCAGTGGCTGTTGGGTTATTGACACGTACTTGCCCCCTATTTACAGTTACTGTCTTCTCATCCAGATACTTTATTGATGACCCTATTGTGGTAGGTTTTGATAGTGAGCTCACTTTTTGAATCAAATTTTGCATGCTGCGCGCATGATTTACATCGCCTTTACGTGACAACGAGATCAAGTGATCTCTTGAACACGGATCAAACAAAGGCAAAAGATCCAAAAGATCAAGATTTTCTGTCACATGAACTTGGTTTGTCCACCACTCAAATCTATTGGGCATTCTTGAGCTCGACACTGTAAGTTATTCTTTCTAAATGCTTTTGATACTTTGCAGATATTTTGTCATACTATTGTTCTTTTTTTGTTTCGTCAACGTTAATCCATCGTTGATGCTGTTTGATTGATCATCATTGTCGATACCTTGTTGGACATTGTTTGATCAATTATCATTGTTGGTACCTTGCGGATCATTCATACAACTACCCCCATCACAGCATTGATTAAGATTAAGAGCGGATCAATTTGGCACTAAAATATCAGAAAATGAAAGCCCTGTACAGTCATGATTGATTTTTGACCGGCATGTGATGCAAGTTCAATGAAAGTCATGAGCACAATATACAAAATTTATAATGAGATGGCTATCAAGATAGGGGTGTTTGTGTAATCAATGATCCACAATATACAATGATGATCAATCAAACAGTATTAACGTTGACGAGACAAAAAAAGAACAATAGTATGACAAAATATCTGCAAAATATCAAAAGTATTTAGAAAGAATAAATTACAATGCCAAGCTTGGCTGACAAGTTTTGAATTAGTAGAAAGGTTAAGCCTGCATATGAAGTCAAGACTTCAAATTATGTCAGATACATGCTCTATAAGGGGATAAGATGATCCCTAATCTACTTTTAGTAATAATAACAAGAGCAGACTCAAGTCGGAACAATGAATAGCCCAGGAGTTCCAATCAATGTTGGGGTAAGGTATAAGGGTAACTGGAGTGGAGTAGACTCCAGGAGAATCCTTAGTAATATTACACTCCTAAATACATTATAACTTACCTCCAGGAGAATCCTTAGAGATTAGGATAAGGCTTCTGGGGCATACTTTTACAATATATATACTTCTACTGCTAAGATGTCTCTGATTCTATAGTCCTGTTAGTCAGAGTCATGTTAGCATGAAGTTGTGAGGACTTAGAGCTCAACTGAGATGGTTATCCAGAAAGAACTCAATAGAGTTCTCCATTGGATTCTCCTAGCTACTTATACAAATGTCTATTGGTCTGTATACCTGTCTCCTGCAATCACATGACCCATACTAGTGACTATATATATCTTACATAATTCTTTCCCATACTATTTATATCTTTCCTGTATTATATTCTTTGATATTTCCTATCAAGTTGATGAATGCATGGAAAATAGTTTCTTCTTTAGGAACTGTCTCATAACAGGTCAGGAGTCTCCAAGTCAAGGGAATTAGATATTACTATGTAATATTTAATTAAGTGCAGGGTCACTCTGGACTGTAAGTTTGGTGTTTTAAAGGCAGTATTAGTAGAGTCTCCTTATATAAGGTATTAAACATACATCTACTAATATATATACTATACTAGGTAGTCTGTGTGTATTGTTGAGCAATCACATGACTCACACATTAATAACTATGTTATTTTATAAGGCTACCTAGTACTGATGGGAGATATGAACTAGAGGAAAGAGATATAGAGAAGGCAGTTGTACAGATCTCAGAGCAAGCTAAACTCTACTTACCTATACTAATACAGACTATGCCTTTCTAGAGCAACTCTCCATTAGTCCTCTTATATGCTTGCACTCACAATGATCAATTTCTTTCACAATTGCTTGTAGTAACTTAGTCTAAGATAACTTAATCACACTCTAAGTCTGAGTTGACAAGAAGAACTCAATAGAGTTCCCATTTGATTCTGTACACTACTTATACAACTACTATATGGTCTGTGCACTACTTTCCCACACTCATCATGTGATGTCATTCATGTGACATGACCTTGTGACTGTGATATACAACATTGTCATGTGACACTTTCCTATACTTCTTTCTTGTGTAGTAAGTCTAAATAAGAAAAGAAAAAGAAAAGAAAGTAAAATAAAATAATGACTTAGCTGTTTTGCCAAGTCATGACACCATCCCCCTCTCAAGATTCCTTGTCCCAAGGATTTTTATAACTTATAGTAGGGGTTACAGATATTCCTTATTTCATCATTTTCTTTATTCTACTCTTTAAGTCTAGATTCTTCTTGACCAATTTCTTTTTCTTCTTTCTTGATTGTTTCTATTATTCTTTGTCCTCTAATTGGTTCTTCCTTCTAGCATCTCCAATTTCTTTCAAACCTCACCCAGTACTCTTCATCATACCTCTTATCTGTCTATCTATATAACTTTCTTGCTATAAATTTTCCTGGTAATTCTCCTCTCCTGAATGTTCCTTTTTTATTTTCTTATCTCTGAACATCCTCTATGCCTTGTTGATGCTCTCTTTCAAACTCTTCAGCTACTTCTTTTGCATTTCCTAGATTCTCTATCTCTTTCCAAGTATCTAACTCTGCTGTGAATTCTTTCTACCATACTAAATACTTGTCTTTTCCTCTAATCTACCACTTATTTAGTATTCTCTTGACCTCCTATTTTTCTTCTCCTTCAATTATAACTGGAGCTAGTTGCTCCTTCTTTTGCCCTTCCACCTGCCCTATATATCTACATACTCTGCTAATGTTTACTACTGGATATATTCTTACTGTACTAGATAACTCCAATTCAACTGCATTTGTTGATATAATCTTCTTTATCTTATAGGGGCCTACAAACCTCTCTGTCAACTTTTCTGTCCTCCCAACCATTTGGTATTTCAAGTTCTTAGTATTGAGCATTACTAAGTTCTCTACTTTATATTCATTAACTTTTCCTCTTTTTCTATCTGCATACTTTTTCATTTTCTCCTATGCCTTTTCTAGTGCCACTTTTGCTTTTTCCTATACCTCTTTCATTTTAATCACAAACTTCTCTGCCCTCTCGTATTTCCCTTTCTTTCTTACTTCAAATCCTATCCTAGGATTTTGTCTATAGTTTGTCTTGAAGGGTGATGTCTTAGTACTCAAATATACCTTATTGTTGTAGGCAAACTCAGCTATTCCCAACCAATCTGGCCACTGTTCTTGTCTATAGTCTATGAATATTCTCAAATACTGCTCAAGTTCTTGGTTGATTTTTTCTGTTTGCCCATCTGTCTGAGGGTGGAATGCTGTTGATATCTTGCTCTCAATCCCCAATATTTTATTCAACTCCCTCATCAGTCCTGCCACAAATTGGGGTCCCCTATCTAAAATGATACTTTTGGATAACCTATGTAGTTTCCACACATTGTCTCTAAACAGCCTAGCTAGCCCTTCTGCTGATATTTTCTCTATAGTAGGAATGAAATGAACCATCTTTGTTAACCTATCCACTACTACTAAGATTGAGTTGTATCTCTGTGCCAATAGTAGCTTTATAATAAAGTCTGCTAATATATAACTCCAGGGCTTTTCTGGTATTGAATTGGGCATTAATTTGCCTGCTGGTTGTTCCATGTAGTTTTTATTCCTTTGGCAGGAATTGCACCCCTCTACATATCACTTCACTTCCTTTGTTATTCCTGGTCACCAAAAGTTTCTTGTGGCCAATTCTACTATTTTTCATTGTCTTCCATGTTCTTCTACTGGTGTATCATAATACAACCTAATAATCTCTGCTCTTAATTTCTCATCCTTAGGTACATACACCTTCCTCTCCTTATACATTATGCCATCAATTTCTTTCCATTCTTCATCTCTTAGCATCTTTACTCCTACTTGCTTCATTTTTTCTACTGCTTTAACTACTTTATTATCTTTTACTCTTGACTGCCTTACTTTCTCTAGTAAGTCTACTCTCTCTATGATTACCTCTACTCCTTCTGTTCTCCTCACTTCTAACTATTCTAGCTAAACCAACATTTTATCCTTGTTATCTCTTTTCACCACAACCTTCTAATCTCTAGCCTCTTGCTTAAGCTATCCATCTTTCCCATCTTACTCCCCAGAACATATTTGAGTGTAAAGTCAAATCTAGATAGGTATAGAGCCTATCTTTGTTATGAGAGTCCCAAAAGGAGAAAAGTTTCCCAAGCATTCAAACATTTAATCCAAAACCTCAAGACATACAATAGGGTTGAGATATAAATTGTGTGGGAACTAAGGTCATGTGACAAGGTTAGGTGATCACAGAACATTCTGGAAGGACATGTGATCATGGACTAAGAGTACAGCCACTGTAAAAGTAGTATAAGTAGAAGTCCAATCTAACAAAGAACTCCATTGAGTTCTTCTTGAACATCCATCTTGGGTGATCACTAAGGACATTCACTATCTATCAATAACACTGGCCATTGCTCCTGCCTATGATTAATAAATATTCTCAAGTACTGTTCTAGTTCCTGATTAACCTTCTCTGTTTTTCCATTTATCTGAGAGTAGAACACTATCGACAATTTACTCTTGATCCCCAATATCCTATTTAACTCCTGCATTATTCCTACCACAAACTGAGGTTTTCTGTCTGATATAATACTCTCAGGTAATCCATGCAACTTTTACATATTATCTCTAAACAACTTAGCTAGCTCTTCTGTTGATGTTCTCTCTGTAGTAGGGATAAAATAGACCATTTTTGTTAATCTATTCACTACTACTAAAATCAAGTCATATCCCTGTGCTAATGGCAGTTTGATAATAAAATCTGCCAATATATGCATCCAAGGTTTCTCAGATATTGAATTGGGCATTAATTTGCCTACTGGCTGTTCTATGCAGTTTTTGTTTCTCTGGCAAGAATTGCATCCCTCCATATATTATTTTATCTCTTTAGTTACTTCTGGCCACCAGAAGTTTCAAGTGACCAACTCTACTGTCTTCTACTGTCCTCTATGTTCTCCTACTAGTGTATCATAATACAGTCTAATTATTTCTGCTCTTAATATATCATCTTTAGGCACATATATATAAGAACTTAGACTGTGATGCCTTAAAACTACTCCTAGTCCAAGGTGACAAAAAGAACTCAATAAAGTCCTTATTCAATTGCTGTACACTACTTATACATATTCTGTTATTTACTTCTATTTATAAAGCCCCACACATCTTCTCTAAGTCATTTCCTTTTACATGCCCATTGATTTCCTAATTAAATAAAAAGAAAAAGAAAAGAAATATAAATAATGACTTAGCCATTTGGCCAAGTTATAACATCACCCCCTTCTCAAGGTTTCTCATCCCAAGGATTTTACAATTCATAGTTGGGGTTGACTATGTTGTCCATTTCATTTTCATCTTCTTCTGTGCATTCTCTAATTTCTGATTCTTTTCACTCAATTTCTTCTTCTTCTTCCTGAATTATTTCTAAAGTTCTTCTTTCTTTTACTCATCCCCCTTTCCATTGTCTCCAATTCCTTTCTAATCTTCTCCAATATTCCTCATTGTACTGCTTATCTGTCCATCCAAATAGTTTCTTTGTTGTAAATTGTCCTGGCAGTTCTCCTTTTCTGAACATCCCTTCTTCTTTTTCTTGCCATCTTACATTTTCCATATCCTGTCAGTACTCCTTTTCAAATTCTTCAACTGCTCCCTTTGCATTCTCCAAGTTTTCTATCCCTTCCAAAGTATCTGATTCCACCATAAATCCCTTCTATTGTACTAGATACTTATCCTTTCCTCTAATCTGTTGTTTATTCAATATTCTCTTGATCTCCCATTTCTCTTCTCCCTTAATTATGACTGGGGCTGGTTGCTCCTTCCTCTGCTCCTCTACTTGCCCTATATATCTATGTATCCTACTGACATTTACTACTGGGTGTATCCTGATTGTGCTAGATAACTCCAATTCAACCACATTTACCAATATAATTTTCTTCACTTTATAAGGTCCTACAAACCTTTCTGTCAACTTTTCTGTCCTTCTATCAACCATTTGGTATTTCAGGTCTTTGGTGCTAAGTATTACCAAGTCCTCTACTTTATACTCATTAACTTCTTTTCTCTTTCTATCTGTGTACTTCTTTATCTCCTCCTGTACCTTCTCTAAGACTGCCTTAGCTTTCTCCTGAATTTCTTTTATTTTTGTTACAAATTTCTCTGCTCTTTCATATCTCCTCTTCTTTCTTACTTCAAACCCCATTCTAGAATCTTGCCCATAGTTTGCTTTGAAGGGTGA
>Ga0153973_100202_pt1 | contig 11918 bp, 12 predicted proteins | sample TSGA057MetaG_FD_104700 | JGI IMG/M metagenome (GOLD analysis project Ga0153973, IMG submission 104700) | Attine ant fungus gardens microbial communities from Georgia, USA - TSGA057 MetaG | ecosystem: Host-associated > Fungi > Mycelium > Unclassified | place: USA: Georgia, Yuchi Wildlife... | reverse complement strand
CGTGGATTCGCTGGCGAACGAAGTAAATGTTGCCGAGATATTATCGCTGGATCTACCAGGGAGAATGCGACTGGCATCAGGAAGGACAGCCTCGTTGCACTGGGAATTCGATTTGAGAAGCTCCTGGTTGGATTTCTTCTTCAAAGAACGGGAGATGCCGTTGAAGAACATCCACTTTTGTTTAGGAGGGGGAGACGACAACATGCTATGTGCATAAGAACTCTCCATGTCGGAGGCGGGAAATTCTTTGCATATAGCTTTCTCCTTGAAAAGTTCAGGCATATGACCCGAGCATGATTCAACACCGCCCTTGGACCTACTATGGTAAACAGATGATCAAGAATATTGATTAAATGGCATACCTTGGGGATGGAGAATTACTGTCAAAACTTTCAGAAGAAACTCCAACATAGCTCCCAGCTAAACTCATGGCATAGCGATAATGCTTCACGGCTTCATCAGAAAAGCCGAAGAAGGCAAAGAAAAACAAAGCACAGATAACCCATAACCACCGCTGGATTTCAAAGAGAGCAGCATCTGGATCGGAGCGCCAGTCTTGAGCCGAGTACTTGGGTACGAAAGAGACATTGGCATGAAGGTCCTTGAAGCTGGTCCACGGTTCAAGTCCTCTGTTCAAGTCAGAATATAAAAGATATGACTGGGATAGAGTCGAACAAATCGCAAAGATTGATGTAAGGAGCATGAGACGGATGTAATGGCTGTTTGTCAAACTGGAGTGAGAGTATAACACATCCTTGTTCTGGGCACGGATTCTACGGAAGGCGTAGAAGCTCAAGAAGGAGTATGTAATAGAGGTGATGTCGATTAAAATACAAGGAACTGGGTGGATGACGACCTCAACCCAGCTTCGGTATGCGGAGGTGAGGCATCCAATGTCTTCAAGAATGATGTATCGAAACTCTTGATAAACATAATCTGAAATAAATTTGAGGCGTTGCTCAATTGTTAAAGTGTAGACACAGTATTCTCACACAAGATCAAAAGCATGATAGGAAGACCGAGACCAATTGCTAGATCAGCCGCTACCTGACGCCGCTTTTCAGCCCTGGAGATGATGACCTTTCGCACTGAAGCAATGAGATAAATGCGGCGAGTGGCACAGAGTGAAGCAGTTGAAAGTCCAAAGCCGCCTATGACTAAGACTCTTGTAACTGGAAAAAATACAATTAGTGGCTTCAATATCTCAGTAGGACACCTTTTCAAACCCACAGATATCACACCAGACAGGAGCCCAGTCATTCGCATTACCATTCCATATGATAGAATTTATGCAAAGCCCAAGGCAATTTAGGCAGGACCAAACTATGTAAAGACATGTCCCCGTATTCCAGGCTGAGACACCACATGTTAGGGTGAAACACCGAGCGCAGAGGAGAATACTTACCCTTTAGGTGCCACGGGAGCGGAATACAACAAAGCACGAATCCAATACCTGAGAACAGGGTGAAAACCCAATTGGGGTAGGAGGCTGTTGCCATTCTGTGGTCTCACTCCAGAAGTTGGATTGGAGAGCGTACGACGGTGTGTGTCGTTGCCTAACAGGATGAATATATATGAGACTCCATTCTCGTTCTTGTGAGGATAACCGCCAAAGAACGATATCCATATCTGGCTGTGGCTTTGTCTTGTTCTAAATCGAGAATCGAATGGCAGAGATGAGTTTCCTGTTTTAGCTGCTACTTTGTGCTACAAATGTAGTGATGGGTAAATGACTGCATGGTGTATCTACATAGATAAAATAAAAGGAAAAGGGGGAAAGAAGATGGTGACACTTTGAGAGAGGAAAAGGGAAGAACTGACTGCTAAAGCATGTTGGAAAAGGAGGTATCCTCTAAGAGATGTTGTCCTGGAAGCAAAAGGCACTGGGATTTGCCTCCAGGAATGTGAGGCGTGTCATGACACAGCCAAAAATGTCTAAGTCATTATTTTATTTTATTTTATTTTATTTTTCATTTAATTAGGTAATTGGTAGATGTGCAAGAGAGAATAACTCAAAAGAGATGTAAGACTTTATAAACAAGGTTTTTATCTAGGCCTCCAGCCCAACCTAAACCCTCTACTAATTCTGAGTGGAGCTGACATTGTATTGTCTATCAGCTCACTGTGCTCCCTTTGTACAATGGTCTGTGTAACAGTGTATAGTGTTGTCTGTTAGCTTGCTGTGCTCCTTTTCTACAACAGTCTGTAACAGCATGTAGTATTGTCTATCAGTTTGCTGTACTCCTTTTCTACAATAGTTCATATAACAGTGGGTAATGTTGCCTATTGTTAGCACAAAGTTGTAAAGGCTTGAAGCTCAACCAAGATGGTTGTTTAGGAAGAACTCAATAGAGTTCTCTGTTGGACTGTACAACTACTTATATAAATGTCTGTTGGTTTGTACACTTATCTCCCATGATCACATGACCCTTACTAATAACTGTACATATCTTACATAAGCCTTCCTATACTATTTATATTCCTCTTACATTGTACTCCTGAATATTGTCTACTAAGTTGAGAAATGTACAGAAAATAGTTTCTTTTCTGGGAACTGTCTCATAACACCTATTAGATCACTGTGCTCTCTTCTGATAACAGTCTGTAAGAGCACAGTTAGCTCACTTTGCTCAGTGTCTGTTCCAATTTTATTGTATAACTGATTATAATTTATTTCAATTTTTCCTGAATTTTTTCTAATTTTTAATGAATTTATTGGTTTTTTTGAGTGAAAAGAGAGACTGTGTGTCACAAACTTCATTCAGACCATAACTCTGGGAATACTTGACTGATTTTGACAATCTAAATTGCCACCAAAAGCCCTTAAGAAGACCTTTCAAATGGTACCAAAAATGTCTCAAAGTAATCAGTATTCACTGAGTTATTAGCAGATCAGTCAGTGATCACCAAGTTACCAGACACTAAATTGCCAATATCTCAGGAATCACTTAACATAATTATTTGCTTCAATGACCATTGTGAAGCTCTTTTCAATGTGCTTCTTTTGGCTATAAATAAAACCCAAGGCAATAAGATCCCATAGAGATACAAGATCCTCAATGTTTATATATAACACTGATCTTTACCCATAGATTATCATTTGTTCTTGAATAGAACAAAGGACTACCCTAAAACAGTTAGGTTATCTCTATTTCAAGAACAATAGCACTCCTATATATAGAACAATAGATAGTGATCATATAGTAGGCTGTCCTAGTACACAGACTATCACAATCATGTATTTAAGGACTGTATATCTAAGGATAAACCTCAGACTTAATAATATCTTTTGCTACTGTCTAAACTTTGCTTTTTTGAGCCTTTTGATTATTAAATCATCAACTCACAAATCAGTAAGTGGTCATTTGTAATACTGTGGGACTGATTACCTAAAAATTTGACTAAGCCCCATCTTTCTACATCCTTCTTGTATACCTACTAGATGAGGTTTTCATCCAGGCCTATAGCCTGATTTCAACTCTCTACTAATTCTCAATAGTTAGATATGTGTTAAAGTTAGTCTACTATGCTTCCTTCTTCAACTTTATGTACACTCTATAATATTTTCTCAAACCATAGTAAAAAATCAATTTTAAGCTTATCATTTATACATATATATATATAATCTATAATCTAATACTATTAAATACCTCTTTATATACCACATTAAGTGTTCTTCTGCTCTCTTGGCTCTGTTCTAGAAGAAGTACTAAAATGTTTAATAGTAAAGTATATCTTGAAAATACCATATAAAGTTGTCTATGAGAGAACACTGATGTCTGCAAATTAATCCTCATATGCTCCACTGACTGTTCTTGAGACTTTTTGATAGTCATAGCAAAGGCCAGCCTGACTGGGAATTGAAGTCTCTTGAGTGGCACAGGCAATGTGTCTGTATTAGGTAATAACCTGATTCTTGAAATCAATACAGTCTTTCCTCTAAACCTCTTGTCCTTGCTAATAATCCTGTACTGGAGTACCTTTCTCCTCACATTCAATACCACCATTCTTGTTCTATTGCAAAGTCCTTCTCCTAGACCCAAGTTTCTCAGTAAGATAAGTGGACAGCCAATCTTGAGCAAAAGACAATCCACTACTATTGAGTTGTTAAAGAAACTCTGTAGGATAGATATAGTGCATTCTATCTTCCTCAGACATAGAGTCTATACTTCTCAGTATATAGACCTTTGTATTTGGTACTGGATTGAACTGTTGGAGAATAGTTTCATTAATATTATACACCTCATCATTTCTAGAACAGAGAATAATGCACTCCAAGAAGTATTGGTCATCTTGAACTCTTGGGTTGCCAATTCCTAGATAGATCCTATTGATGAGAGTGTTGAGATTAGTGCAAACCATAGACTGAGGAACTTGTATCATCTCATTATCATCTATAGTTGATCTAGTACCAATTTCCAACAACCACTAAGCATGCTGATTATTGGCTTCAGAGTGGCCCAAGTGCATATTGTATCTGAGATGTAAGAACTTAATATGTCTCCATAGATTTCCTCTAAGAGAGATGCTACTATTACTTGTTGACATATTCCTTTAGATATCATAGGCAAAGTTTGATGAGAATCCCCTTCAAATACCACTGTAATTCCACCAAATGGATAATTATTCTAGATAATATGTCAATTCAACAACTATCAAGTACAAGTAATCACTTACTTCAAACAAGTCTTTTATATATTGATCAACAGCATTAATATCATACTTGTGCTGCATAGAAACTTTATCCCAAATAATAACCTTGGTCTATTGAATGACTAGAAATATGTGACTATTCTGTTTGAGTCCAGTCACAGAGTCCTCATTTATGGAAAAAGAAATCTTAAAGTACAAATAAGACATTCTTTTTCCATCTAACAAAAGAGCAGCAATTCTAGATAATACTATATATAGTGTCACCTGTTCTTTCTTTCTAACCTCAGCAGCAATAGTATTATAAAGAAAAGTCTTCCCATAACCATTAGTAGTATGAATGAAGAAAAGGTGACCTTAGTTGTTAGTAACAGACTCAAGAACAACATCAAAAGCAGCAGCTTGTTCAAGATTAAACATTGCTCTCTGCTTATTTACTATAAGGGGACTATACTAAATCACACTCCTGACACACTAGCGATAGCTCACCAGAGTGACCCTAGACTAATTAAATAATAATTACCTAACATTTAATTAGCTGCTTACTCTATATCCCTGACCTTTAGGATATTCTATAACTAAGAGAGCTTGTATATATAGTATAGAGTATTCTTTCAGGAGCCTCATTCTATTCTCTGAGGATTCTCCTAGATAGTGAGTTGTAATATATTCTAGAGTGTATTTATAGACTAAGGATTCTCCTGGAAGCTCTACTTCAGTCACTTTTACATTTACCAAATTTCATCTATATTATACTGCTCAGCCTATAAGAGAGAATTAGGTATTCTATGACCCCACTCTTGCTGTAGAAGAGATATAGATGGAAACTCAGCAAGACTTCTTCCTATTTCTACTAATATTCTGTTTAGATCCCAAAAGCTATAATCATAAACATCATCCTCTGGTATCTCCTGGTCAGCTTGATAGTGGCTCATATAACAGAGTTTGTACTTAACATCATTATATAGTTCAGTTTTGAATTGGTCCCAGAGAACATAAGGCTCAGCCACTTTATCAGTCAGTAGCAAAATTACTGTCAACAACCAACAATATACTACTCTAGACTTTATTGCAGTTGCTTCTTCCAAGCAAATTCTCTACTCATGATCATCCTCCAGTAATCCTCTTTCCATATATGCCTCCTTGAATGTAACAAACGCTTGGCCATTCCAGGTTCTCAGATACTCCCAACTCTTTCCATCTTCAAATATAGTCAAAAGAAGTTGTAAAAAGAACTGTTTTCCCTTTGATGGTAATACAAAGTACATTCTTCCAATTATCTTAGCACATTGTCTTGAATACCATGATTTGGCTTTGCTATTCCAGGTATAGTGTTGAGAGAACTGCCAGCAGGTAAGGCCCAAACCATTATCATGTACAGAGTTATAGTCAAACTAAGTAGTAAACTAAGTTTTCTCCACATTTTGTCTGGCCAATACTTCATTGACAGTCTAGTCTACATAAAAGTTGACATAGTATTCACTGTGTTATCGATAGACAATAAATGTCCTTAGTGATCACCCTAGGTGGATATTCAAGAAGAACTTGATAGAGTTCTTTGTTGGATTACAGCCCTACTTATACTACTACTACAGTGGCTGTACCCTAGAGTCCTGCAATCACATGTTCTTTCCAGAATGTTCTATGATCATCTGACCTTGTCACGTGATTTGACTTACTGAGTTCCTACCCTATTTATATTCTTACTCCATTGTATGCTTTGAGGTTTTGGATTAAGTGTTTAAATGCATGGGAAACCTTTTCCTGCTTGGGGCTCTCATAACATGGCCCCCTCTTCAAGTTTCCTTGTTCCAAGGAATTTTTCTATTGATACCAATTTTCGTCCCATCTCTTTTCCCTCTCTCTTTTGTATTTTCTTCTCCCCCAACCATATAGTAGTTTTGCTGTGAATTCCCTAGGTAATTCCCGACTGAACTCCTTTTCTTCTTCTTCTTGCTCCTGTTACCTTAGTTCTTTGACCTCTTCTCTGTGCTCCCTCTCGAACTCTTCTACCAGCTCCTTTGCATTTTCCAAGTTTTCTCTATTTTCCCAGGTATCCTCTCCCACTGTGTAGTCTTTCCACCTCACCAGGAACTTCTCCTTCCTTCTAACCATCCTTTTGTTTAAGATTTTCTCTACCTCAAATTCCTCTTCTTCTTCGATGATAACCGGTTTTGGTGGTATCTTCTTCTGTCCCTTTACCTGTGATTTGTAGAGTCGTACTCTACTTACATTAACTACAGGATGTATTTTGATAGAATTAGGCAGCTCCAATTCTATTGCATTACTTGAGATGATTCCCTTTACTTTGTAGGGGCCCATAAAGCGTTCAGTCAGCTTTTCTGACTTTTTTCCTTTCATCTGCCATTTTAGGTCCTTTGTACTTAGCAGCACTAAGTCCCCCACTTTGTACTTCTCTCTCTTTCCTCGCCTCCTGTCTCCAAACTTTTTCATTTCCTCCTGTGCTTTTCCTAATACTGCTTTGGCTTCCTCCTAGATTTTCTTCATTTTTTCTACAAATTTTCCTGCTGCTTCGTACTTCCCCTTTCTTCTTCTCTCAAATCCCATCCTTGGGTTTTGACCATAGTTTGCTTTGAATGGCAATGTTTTTGTAGCCACATGGATTTTGTTGTTATATGCAAACTCCGCCATCTCTAACCAATCTGGCCACTGCTCTTGTCTATGATTAATGAAGACCCTTAGATATTGCTCTAACTCCTGGTTTATCCTCTCCATCTGCCCATCCGTTTGAGGGTGATAGGCTGTTGAGAGCTTTGTCTGGATTCCCAGCAAGTTATTCAGCTCCTTTATCGTTCCCACCGCAAACTGCACTCCCCTGTCTGATATAATGCTCTCTGGAAGTCCATGCAATTTCCATATGTGGTCCCGAAACAGCTTTGCGAGTCCTTCCGCTGATGTCTTCTCTGTTGTTGCTATAAAATATACCATTTTGCTAAAACAGTCGCATACTACTAAGATTGCATTGTATCTCTGGGCTAGTGGCAGTTTGGTGATAAAGTCTACCAATATGTGGCTCTATGGCTTTTCCGGGATTGCATTGGACATTAGTTTTCCTACTAGCACTTCGCTTTGATTCTTGTATCTTTGACATATATCACATCTATCCACATATCTTCCCACCTCCTTCATTACTCCCAGCCACCAGTAATTCCTGACAATCAACTCTGCCATCTTCTACCTCTCTCTATGCCCTCCTACTGGAGTGTTATGGTGTAGTTGTATTATTTCTCTCCTGAGGTTTCCTTCCGGCACATATATTCTTCCTTTCTTTAATACTATCCTATCCTTGATTTCCCATTCTTCATCTTTCAGTGCTTTTATTCCTGCCCTTTTTAACTCCTCTACTGCTTTTACTATCTTCTCATCCCCTTCCTGCGCCTTTCTGATTCTTTCTCTTAGGTTTTCTTTCTCCATCAATGTTTCTACTCCCCTAATCCACTCTGGTTTTATTAGCTTCTGATCTTCATTATCTCTTTCCACCCCCTCCTACTAGTCTGGTCTTCTGCTTAATCCATCTGCCTTCCCCATGCTCTTCCCTGGAACGTGTTTTAACATGAAATTAAATCGCAATAGGTATAGGGCCCATCTTGCTTGTCTGCGGTTTAATTTTTGACTCGTTATAAAATACTGGAGGTTCTTATAGTCTGTCCAGATTTCAAATTTGAGTTTTACTCCCTTTAAATAGTGCCTCCATGCTTCTAGGCACCTTATAACTGCTAGTATCTCTTTATCGTGAATTTCATAATTTCGCTCTGTAGTATTTAGCAACTTAGAGATGAAGGCCACCAGCCTCCACTTTCCATCTTCACACTTTGTCGACAACACTCCCCCTGTTGCATAGTCTGAGGCATCTGCTTCCACTCTCATTTCCCTATCAATGTCCAGGATGGCCAGAACAGGCTCTGTGGTGAACCCTGCCTTAAGTTTTTCAAATGCTTCCTCCTGTTCCTTCTCCCACTTCCACTTTTGCTCCTTCCTGACTAGCATATGTAGCAGTACCACTATCCTAGCAAAGTCCTTTATGAACCTCCTATAGTAATTGGCGAGGCCTAGGAATTTTTGTACTTCTTTGACATTCCTAGGTGCTGGCCAGTTCAGGACTCCTTCTACCTTCTCCTTTTGTATCTCTACTCCTTTTGGGCCGATTACTACTCCCAGGAACTCTACTTCTCTTACTTTCCATTTGCATTTCTCTGGTTTCACAAACAGATTGTTCTCTTCCAATCTCCTTAGTACTTCCTCTACCAACTCATTATGTCCCTCTTCCATATCTGTGGCTACTAAAATGTCATCAATAAAGGTCGCTATGTCCCCTTGGTTTATGAGGTCTATGAACAGGTCGTTCATCATTGCTTGGAAGGTGGTGGAGGAGTTTGTCAACCCAAAATACATGACTGTAGGTTCATACGCTCCAATATATGTTGTGAATGCTACCTTCCATTCATCTCCTTCCTTGATTCTAACATTATTGTATCCCCATCTCAAATCCAACTTTGTAAACACCTTTCTCTTTCCTACTCCATCCAATATATCTGCAATGAGGGGTAAAGAGTACCTATTTTTTATTGTCTACTGGTTTATGTGTTGATAGTCTTGTACCATTCTCTGTGTGCCATCCTTTTTTGCCACAAAGTGTACTGGCGATGTCTGGGGTAACTTGGAGGGTCAGATATATCCCTTCCTCAACTGGTCTTCCACAAATGCCTGTACTTCCTCTCTTTCCTCTCTTGATAGTGAGTATACTTTCCCCTTTCTTGGTATAAATCCCTCCTTTAATTTTATGGCATGGTCCTAGATCTTTCGTACCGGCATCCTTTCTGACTCCTTTTTTCCAAATACTTTCTTCCACTTCCAAAATTTCCTGGGCACCAGCTTTTTTAACACTTCCTTGTCCTTATCCTTTTCTGTCTTTCTTACTTTCTTCTCCTTCACTTCTTGCTTTCTTCTTTCATATATAGGTGGGCAACGTGTCATCTTCACTTCTCTTTTCTTCCAATCTATTTCTGGATTGTGGGCTGCTAGCCACGGCATTCCCAGTATTAACTCTGTCTTCTCTAAGTTGCACATATCCATTCTGGTTCTTTCCATATGTCCCTTAAAGAACATATTGCACTCGACCTAGTGTGTTATAGCCCCCCCTGCATTTGCCATTCTATCCACATTCCTAACTAAGAGAGGTTTTTTCAACTTTTCCATTTTAAACCTCTTTTCCTTTGCAAAGGTCGTGTCCATAAACAGACCTGTTACCCTGCTATCCAACAACACCTTCACTACTATTCCTTCATAACTTTCTAACTTCTCTAACCCTACTTTCAACCAGACTTCCCTTAATGGTTATAGTGTGCGTCATATGTCTCTTACTCTCTCAGTTGTATTGATGGAGTTCAATTTATTGCCCAGTTTTTCTGGGTGCAATACACTGTATGTATTATTGGAGGCCAGCCGAGAGCTCACTGTCCTCCATTTTCTTTTGCCAACTCCTGCGGCGTTTCTACTACTCTTTCTTTATGTCTTTCCCAACAATTTTTGGCCATGTGGCTCCACTTCCCATACACATAGCATGTCCTGTCTCCTCCTCTTCCTTTATCTATATCCATTGCATTTGGGTCTCTCCTTGGACTCTCTTGAGCTCCCCCTCTATTGGACGTATTTACTCTCCCTCCCCCTCTGTACCCTCCTCCTGTTCTCCACATTATCTGCCTCCCTCTTCCCCCATATGATCCTCCCCCTCTAGGCTGCGCATTTCCCTCTGGGTGCACCGCATTTCTCCCCAATACTCTCTCTTCTGCCCTACTCTGTCTCTGGTTTCTATCTAGTCTCACCGCCCTTTCTTGCCACTCTCCAATGGTGGTTGGCAGTTCCTCTGCTTCTGCTAGCTTCCTCCTGATGGCCCTATTTAGTCCTTTTTTAAATTCTTCGATGAGGGGCCTTCCCTTATAGCCGCTTCCTCTGGCAATCTTTTTGAATTCCTGCACATATTTATTGCAGGTTCTCCCTTCTTGCTCAATTGTCCTTAGTTGCTCTATCTTTCTCTCCTCCTCTGATGTCTCCCCAAAGTTGTTCCTTATTTTTGCAAATAGTTGCTCCACTGATTCCACTTCTGATTCTCCCTTGGCCAACTCATCCAACAGGTTATCCTTCCATGCCTCTGCTATTCCCCCCTGCACATATGACAATACCCAGGCCACCTGGGTTGCTGCTGCTTCCTCCATCATCTTCATCCTAATGTATAGGCAAGCCATGTTAACAAACACGCTCACTTCTTCTATCCTTCCACTGAAAACTTGAGGTCTTGCAACCTCCACTCTACTCCCTTGCTGTTGGAGAAGCATGGTATTGACCTGCTGCTGCAGAGTTGCAATCATAGTGAGAAGTTGCTTCTCTCTGGTTTGGGGGGGGCGGGTGCTGAAGGGTGTTCCCCCTGTTGCTGTTGTTGTTGGCAAGACATTAGTGATGGTGATGGTGATGTTAATGTTGATGTTTCCTCATAGGAGGACGAGTAGTCTTCTTTGTCTGTACTTATGGCTGACTACCAACTAAGAAGGGTAAAACAATACTATTCCTAAGAAGGGAATCTCTAAGCTAGGTGGGCCTTTAAGAGGTTTTCCGTCATTCCCCTGCATAGACCAATCACAATGGATTGGTAGCACAGAGCTGATAGCAAAGAACTAATTACGAGCCCATTCAATATAGAGGTCAGGTCTCAGGCAGGGATACGAGCTTTGTCCAGGCCGTCTATCCACTGTCCCTAACTGACAGTGAAGTCCCCTTTATAGCTAGGGCCTGCTATCCAAGAGGCTTGAGAGCGCTGTGCTCTCTAGCTAGGAAGGGTGTGGAGTAAGTGTGGTAGGGAAAATTACTTGTGGGGCCGGTATGAAGCCAACTGCGCCTTTAAGTGATTTTGAGCAGGGTTCAAGGTGAACAGTGCTTGAATGTGGTACTGAGTTCTTATATTATCAATAGACAATGAATGTCCCTAGTGATCACCCTAGGTGGATGTTCAAGAAGAACTTGATGGAGTTCTTCGTTGGATTGCAGCCCTACTTATACTACTACTATAGTGGCTGTACCCTAGAGTCCCACAATCACATATTCTTTCCAGAATGTTCTATGATCACCTGACTTTGTCACATGATTTGACTTACTGAGTCCCCACCCTATTTATATCCTTACTCTATTGTATACTTTGAGGTTTTGGATTAAGTGTTCAAATGCATGGGAAACCTTTTCCTGTTTGGGGCTCTCAT
>Ga0153973_100197_pt1 | contig 12062 bp, 21 predicted proteins | sample TSGA057MetaG_FD_104700 | JGI IMG/M metagenome (GOLD analysis project Ga0153973, IMG submission 104700) | Attine ant fungus gardens microbial communities from Georgia, USA - TSGA057 MetaG | ecosystem: Host-associated > Fungi > Mycelium > Unclassified | place: USA: Georgia, Yuchi Wildlife... | reverse complement strand
GTATGTCTGAGAATAAACCTCAGACTTAACAACATCTTTTGCTGCTTGTCTAACTTTGCTTTTTTGAACACTTTGATTATCAAATCAAGCAATCACAAATCAGTAAGTGGCCATTTGTGATAAACCCCTGTTCCTTGGTTGATATATCTTAGAGTATAAGTATATTCTCTTTCTGTTATTAGCTAGTACTCCTTTTCCATGATCTATGCTATCTTAGAGTTATACTATTAGCTAACCCCTACTCTACTCCTCATTCCTGACATCTTGTTGGACTTGCTGAAGACACAGTATATGTTGTGTGACTCAAGTCAAGTAGACTCAGCAGCTAAGTCTTTGAGGGTTACAAAGAAAACTCAATAGGTTCTTACTTAATTGTACCAGCTACTTATACAAGTATGCTATTTACTCTTATTTACATTGATAGTATGTTATTGATAGACAGTGAATGCCCTTAGTGATCACCCTAGGTGGATGTTCAAGAAGAACTCAATAGGGTTCTTTATTAGATTGGACTACTACTTATACTATTCTTATAGTGGCTATACTACTATTAGTCCATGGTCACATATTCTTCCAGAATGTTCCATGATCACTTAACCTTGTCATATGATCTGATTACCTAAGTTCCCATGCTATTTATATCTTAACCCCTTTGTACAATTAAGTGCTCAAATGTGTGGGAACTTATTTCCTTTTTGGGGCTCTCATAACATGGCCCCCCCTTCAAGTTTTCTTGTCCTGAGGAATTTTTCCATCGACTCCAGTTCCCATTCTATCTCTTTTCCCTTTCTCTTTTATACCTCCTTTTTCTCCAACTATATAACAATTTTGCCATAAACTCCCTAGGTAATTCCCAACTGAATTCCTTCTCCTCTTCTTCCAGCTCCTGTTGCCTTAGTTCCTCAACTTCCTCTCTGTATATCCTCTTGAACTCTTCTACCAGCTCTTTTACATTCTCCAAGTTTTCTCTATTCTCCTAAGTATCTTCTTCTGCTGTATACCCCTTCCACCTTACCTGGAACTTTTCCTTTCCCCTAACTGTTCTTTTGTTTAAGATTTTTTCTACCTTGAATTCCTCCTCCCTTCAATGATGACCCATTTTGGCGGTATTTTCTTCTATCCCTCTATCTGCAGTTTATAGAGTCGTACTTTATTTACATTGACTACAGGATATATTTTAATAGATTTAGGTAGTTCTAACTCTATTGTGTTACTAGAGACAATTCTCTTGACTTTGTAGGGGCCTACAAAATGCTCTATTAACTTCTTTGTTCTTTTCCCTTTTATCTACTATTTCAAGTCCTTCATACTTAGCAGTACTAAGTCCCCTACTTTGTATTCCTCTTCCTCTCTTCATCTTCTGTTTGCAAATTTCTTCATTTCCTCCTGCACTTTCCCTAGTGCTGCTTTTGCTTCCTCCTAAATTTTCTTTATTCTTTCCACAAATCTTTCCACCACTTTGTACCTCCCCTTTCTTCTCCTCTCAAATCCCATCCTTGGATCTTGACCATAGTTTGCTTTGAATGGCGATATTTTTGTTGCTGCATGAATTTTGTTATTGTATACAAATTCTGCCATTCCTAACCAATCTGGCCACTGCTCTTGTCTATGGTTGATGAAGACCCTCAGATATTGCTCTAACTCCTGGTTTATCCTTTCTGTCTGCCCATCTGCTTGAGGGTGATAGGCTGTTGAGAGTTTTGTCTGGATTCCCAACAAGTTATTTAATTCCCTCATTATTCCTGCTGCAAACTGCACTCCTCTATCTAATATAATGCTTTCTGGAAGTCCATGCAACTTCCATACATAATCTCAAAACAGCTTTGCAAGTCCCTCTGCTGATGTTTTCTCTATTGTCACTATGAAATGTGCCATTTTGCTAAAGTGGTCACATACTACTAGGATAGCATTGTATCCCTGGGCTAATGGCAGTTTGGTGATGAAGTCTGCCAAGATATGGCTCTATGGTTTTTCTGGAATTGCATTGGGCATTAGCTTTTCTGCTGGTGCTTCACTTTGATTCTTGTATTTTTGGCACACATTATATCCATCCATATATCTTCCCACCTCTTTCATTATTCCTGGCTACCAGTAATTTCTGGTGACCAGCTCTGTCATCTTCCATCTCCCTCCATACCCTCCTACTGGAGTGTTATTATCAATAGACAGTAAATGTCTTTAGTGATTACCCTAGATAGATGTTCAAGAAGAACTCGATGGAGTTCTTTGTTGGATTGCAGTCCTACTTATACTACTACTACAGTGGCTGTACCCTAGAGTTCTGCAATCACATGTCCTTTCCAGAATGTTCTATGACCACCTAACCTTGTCACGTGATTTGACTTACTAAGTCCCCACACTATTTATATCCTTACTCTGTTGTATGCTTTGAGGTTTTGGACTAAGTGTTCAAATGCATGGGAAATCTTTTCCTGTTTAGGGCTCTCATAACAGGTGTCATAGTACAATCATATTATTTTCCTTCTGAGTTCTCCTTCTGGCATGTATATCCTTCCTTCCTTCATTACTATTCCATCTTCTATTTTCCATTTCTCATTTTTCAATGTTTTTATTCCTGCTCTCTTTAATTCTTCTACTGCTTTTACTACCTTTTCATCCCCTTCCTGTGCCTTTTTGATCCTTTCCTTTAGGTTCTCTTCCTCTATTATCATTTCTGCTCCTCTAATCTATTTTGGCTTTATCAATTTCTGATCCTTGTTGTCCTTTTCCATTCTCTCCTACCAGTCTGGTCTCCTGCTTAATCTGTCTGCCTTCCCCATGCTCTTCCCTGGAATGTATTTTAGTGCAAAATTAAATTGTGATAGGTATAGGGTCCATTTTGCTTGTCTATGGTTTAATTTTTGGTTTGTCATAAAATACTGGAGGTTCTTATGGTCTGTCCAGATTTCAAATTTGAGTTTCACTCCCTCTAGATAGTACCTCCATACCTCTAGACATCTAATAACTACCAGCATCTTCTTATCGTGAATTTCGTAATTTCACTCCATAGCATTCAATGATTTAGAAATGAAGGCCACTGGCCTCCACTTCCTGTCCTCACATTTTGTTGACAACACTCCCCCTGTTGCATAGTCTAAGGAATCTGCTTCCACTCTCATTTCCCTATCAATATCTGGAATTGCTAAGATGGGTTCTGTGGTGAATACCACCTTAAGTCTTTCAAACGTCTCCTCCTGTTCCTTTTCCCATTTCCATTTCTGCTCCTTCCTGACCAGCATATGTAGTGGTGCTGCTATCCTAGCAAAGTTTTTTTATAAACCTCCTGTAATAGTTGACAAGACCTAAGAACTTTTGTACTTCTTTGACGTTTCTGGGTGCCAGCCAGTTCAATACTCCCTCCACCTTTTCCTTCTGCATTTCCACTTCTCTTGAACCAATTACTACTCCCAGAAATTCTACCTCTCTTACTTTCCATTTATACTTTTCTGGTTTCATGAATAGGTCATTCTCTTCCAACCTTTTTAGTACCTCTTCTACTAATTTGTCATGTCTTTCTTCGGTGTCTGTGGCTACCAGAATATCATCAATAAATGTCATTGTATCTCCTTGGTTTATGAGATCTCTGAACAGGTCATTTATTATTGTCTGGAAGATAGCAGGGGAGTTTGTTAACCCAAAATACATGACTGTGGGCTCGTAAGCTCCAATATGTGTTGTAAACACTACCTTCTATTCATCTCCCTCTTTGATCCTGACGTTATTATATCCCCACCTCAGGTCCAGCTTTGTAAACACCTTCCTCTTCTCTACTCTATCCAATATGTCTGCAATGAGGGGTAAAGGATACCTATTCTTTATTATTCACTGGTTTATGTGTCAATAGTCCTGCACTATTCTTTGTGTGCCATCCTTTTTTGCCACAAAGTGTACTGGTGATGTTTGGGATGACTTGGAAGGTTGGATATATCCTTTCCTTAACTGATCCTCCACAAATACTTGTACTTCTTCCCTTTCTTCCCTTGATAATGAGTATACCTTTCTCTTTTTTGGCATGAATTCTTCTTTCAATTCTATGACATGGTCCCAGGTCTTTCACACTGGCATTCTTTCTGACTTTTTTTTTCCAAATACCTTCTCCCACTTCCAAAACCTTTTGGGCACCAATCTTCTAAATGTTTCTTTGTCCTTGTTCTTCTCTACTTTCTTTACTTCCTTCTTCTTTCCTTCTTGCTTTCTCTTTCCACATATAGGTAGACAATGTGTTATTTCTACTTCCCCTTTTTCCCAATCTATCTCTGGATTATGGGCTGCTAGCCATGGCATTCCCAGTATTATCTCTGTTTTCCCTAAATTACATATATCCATCCTTGCCCTTTCCACATATCCCTTAAAGAACATGTTGTACTCTACCTGGTGCATTATGGCTTCCCCTGCATTTACTGTTCCATCCACATTTCTAACTGACAGGGGTTTCTTTAGCTTCTCCATTTTAAACCCCTTTTCCTGGACAAAGGTCATATTCATGAATAGACCTGTTGCTCCACTATCCAGCAGTGCCCTTACTACTACCCCTTTATGGTTTTCTAGTTTTTCTAGCCCTACCTTCATCTAGACTTCTCTTAGCAGCCATAGAGTGCACTGTACGTCTCTTACTCTCTTAGTTGTATTAGTGCAATTGAATTTATTTCCCAGCTTTTCTGGGCACAATACACTGTACAGGTTATTGGAGGCCAGCAGAGAGCTCACTGTCCTCCATTTTCTTTTGCCGACTCCTACAGCATTTTCACTATCCTTCCTTTATGCCTTTTCCAATAATCTTTGGCCATATGGCCCCACTTCCCACACACATAGCACATCCTGTCCCCTCCTCCTTCTCTGTCTATATCCATTGTATTTGGGTCTCTCCTTGGACCCATTTGAGTTCTCCCTCTATTGAATGTATTTCCTCCTGCCCCTCCTCTGTACCCTTCTTCTATTTTCTATGTTATTTGCCCCTCTCTTCCCCCATATGATCCTCTCCCTCTAGGCTGCACATTTTCCCCTGGGCATATCATATTCTTCCCTAATATCCTCTCTTCCATTCTGCTTTGCCTCTGATTTTTATCCAGTCTCACCACTCTTTCCTGCCACTCTCCAATGGTGGTTGGCAGCTCTTCTGCTTCTACCAACTTCCTCCTAATACTCCCATTCAACCCTCTTTTAAATTTTTCGATGAGGGGTCTTCCCTCATAGCCACTCCCTCTGGCGACCTTTTTGAATTTCTGTACATACTCATTGCAGGTTTTCCCTCCTTGCTTGATTGTTCTTAGCTGTTCTATTTTCTTTTCTTCCTCTAATGTTTTCCCAAAGTCGTTTCTTATTTCTATGAACAACTGCTCTACCAATTCCACTTCTGATTCCCCCTTAGCTAGCTCATCCAGCAAGTTATCCTTCCATGCCTCTGCTATTCCTCCCTGTACATATAACAACATCCAGGTCACCTGGGTTGCTGCTACCTCTTCTATTATCTTCATTCTAATGTATAGGCGAGCTGCATTAACAAATGCGCTCATCTCCTCTATTCTCCCACTGAAAACTTGAGGTCTTGCAACTTCCACTCTGCTCCCCTGTTGCTGAAGGAGCATGGTGTTGACCTGCTGCTGTAGGGTTGCAATTATAGTGAGGAGTTGCTCCTCTCTAGTATGGTGGAGGATAGGTGTTGAAGGGGGTTTCTTTTGTTGCTGTTGTTGTTGGCAAGACATATGCAATGGTGATGGTGATGATGATGATGATGGTGGCAATGGTGATGATTCCTCATAGGAGAATGAACAATCTTCTTTGTCTGTACTTATGACTAACTACTGACTAAAAAGAGTGAAACAGTACTATCCCTAAGAAGGGAATCCCTAAGCTAGATGGGTCTTTAAAAGATTGCTGTCATTCCCCTGCATAGACCAGTCACAATAGATCAGTAGCATGGAGCTGATAGTGAAAAACTAGTTATGAGCCCATTTGATATAGAGGTCAGGTCTCAGGCAGGGACATGAGCTTTGTCCAGGCTGTCTACCTACTGTCCCTAACTAACAGTGAAGTTCCCTTTACAGCTAGGGCCCACTATCCAAGATGCTTATGAGCGCTGTGCTCACTAGCGAGGAAGATAAGAGAGTAAATGGATGGTGAGGCCACTGTCATGATATAGCCAAAACAGCTAAGTCATTATTCATTTTTATTTTTATTTTTATTTTCTTTTCTTTTAATTAGGAAATTGGTGGACATGCGAGATGGAACAACTAAAAGAGATGCACAGAAGTTTATAAATAGAAGTAAATACAGGAGGTGTATAAGTAGTGTACTATAATCAAATAAGAACTCCATTGAGTTCTCCTTGTTAACTTAGACTAGGAGTAGTTCTAAGACATCTCAGTCTAAGTCCTTACAAGGAAGAGAAGATAGTAAGATAGACAACAGATAATAAAAAGAACTGGGGAAAAGAGAAAGAAGTTGAAGCAGACCATAGGAAAATTGAGGAGATGGTTCCTAAAAGATTTCTAAAGTGGAAAAAGGTATTTGGGAAGATAGAATCAGAAAGGATGCCAATCAGGAAGATTTGGGATCATGCTATAGATCTCAAGGAGATATTCAAACCATGAAAAGGAGAAATTTACCCTTGATCCAAAAACAAAAAAAAAGAAGTCTAGAACTTTATGGATGATTAATTGAGGAAGGGGTATATTAGACCATCTAAATCCCCTCAGATGTTGCCAGTGTTCTTTGTGAGCAAGAAGGATGAAAGCAAGAGGATGGTTATATATTATAAGACAGTTCTTAAGAAAGAAATACTTCTACACACATCTATCAACTCAAAGAACATCACTTAATCTATAAATAGTGTGGGAATGCTTATATAAACTGTACAGTACTGAGTAAGGGTCATGTGATTGTGGGAGATAGGTGCACAGACTATTAAACATATGTATAAGTAGATAGCAAAATCTAATAGAGAACTCTATTAAGTTCTTTCTAAACACTCACCTTGAGTGGTCCATAAGTCTTCATGACTAAGTGACAACATTATGGACTACCACAGTCTAAACAAAAAAACTGTAAAAAACAACTATCTATTACCATTGATAACAGACTTAATTGATAATATGGAGAGTTAAAGGATATTTACGAAAATAGACTTGTGGTAGAGCTTTAACAATATAAGGATAAAAGAAGGGGATGAGTAGAAGAGAGCATTTACAATACATGTAGGATTGTTTGAACTGACTGTAATATTCTTTGGGATGATAAATTTGCCAGTTACATTTCAGGTGATAATGAATGAGATTCTGAGAGATCTAGTAAATGAGGGCAAGGTTGTTGCATTTGTAGATGATATATTGGTAGGAACTGAAACAGAGAAAGGACATAATGAGGTCATAGAGGAAGTACTAAAGAGGCTGGAGGAGAACAATATTTATGTGAAGCCAGAAAAGTATATGTAGAAAGTAAGAAAAATTGGGTTCCTTGAAGTTGTCATAGGACCTAGTGGGATAGAGATGGAGAAGGAGAAAGTAGATAGAGTACTAAGTTGACCAAAACCAAAAAATATGAAAGATGTCAGAAAGTTCTTAGGCCTTGCAAATTATTACAGGAGGTTTATCAAGAACTTTACTTGAGTAGCAAGACCAATGAATGTGCTGATGAGAAAGAATATCAAGTGGTAGTAGGGAAGCAAGCAGCAGCAAGTATTTAATGAGCTCAAAAGGATTTTCACAATGAGACTAGTATTGGTAGTCCCAGATTTGGACAAGGAATTTAGAGTAGAAGCAGATGCCTCAAATTATGCAACTGGAAGAGTACTCTCAATGAAGTGCTCAGATGACTTATGGAGACCAGTGGCTTTTATCTCAAAGTCTCTAAGCAATACCAAAAGGAACTATAAGATATACAATAAAGAAATGTTAGCTGTAGTTAGATACTTAGAGATATAGAGACATTTCCTAGAAAGAACTATAACTAAGTTTGAGATTTGGACAGATCACAAGAATCTTGAATACTTCATGAAGGTACAAAAGTTAAATAAAAGACAAGCTAGATGGGCTCTATATCTGTCTAGGTTTGACTTTACACTGAAACATGTTCTGGGAAGTAAGATAGAGAAGGTAGATAGTCTGAGTAGGAGGCTAGACTGGAAAGTTGGAGTGGAAAGAGATAATGAAGATAAAATATTGGTTAAGCTAGAATGGCTGGAAGTACAAAGAATTGAAGGAGTGGAAGTAATCATAGAAGGAGTGGATCTACTAGAAAAAGTAAGACAGTCAAGAGTAAAAGATGATGAAGTAGTAAAGGCAATTGAAGAAATAAAGTGAGTAGGGGTAAAAATACTGAGAGATGAGAAATGGAGAGAAGCAAATAGTATTATGTACAAAGAGAAAAAGATATATATATTTAAAAATAATAAGTTGAGGGCGGAAATTATTAGGCTATACCATAACATGCCAGTAGGAGAACATAGGGGGTAGTAGAAGATGGTAGAATTGGTCACCTGCAATTTTTGGTAGCCAGGAGTAACCAAGAAGATAAAACAATATATAGAAGAGTGTAATTTCTACCAAAGGAATAAAAACTGCACAGAGCAGCCAGTAGGCAAGTTGATGTCCAATTCAATTCCAGAAAGACCTTGGACACACATTTCTATAGACTTTATCACCAAGTTGCCACTAGTGCAGGGATACAACTCGATCTTAGTAGTGGTAGATAGATTAACAAAAATGGTTCACTTCATCTCTACTACAGAGAAAACATCAGCAGAAGAACTAGCTAGACTATTCAGAAACAATGTGTGGAAGTTGCATGGACTACCAGAGAGTATAATTTTGGACAGAGGACCATAGTTTGTGGCAGGATTAATGAGGGAGTTGAATAGGATATTGGAGATCAAAAGCAAGATATCAATGACATTCCACTCTCAGACAGATGGACAAATAGAGAGAGTTAACCAGAAGTTAAAACAGTACCTGAGGATGTTTATTGACCATAGATAGGAACAGTGGCCAGACTGGTTAGGAACAGCAGAGTTTGTATATAACAATAAAATACACTCAAGTACAAAGACATTGCCTTTCAAAGCAAATTATGGGTAAGATCCTATGATGGGGTTTGAAGTAAGAAAGAAAGAGAAATATAAAAGAGCAGAAGAATTTATGATAAAGATAAAAGAAATTTAGGAGAAAGCAAAAGTAGTATTAGGAAAGGTACAGGAAGAAATAAAGAAATATATAGATAGAAAGAGGGAGGAAATTGACAAATATAAAGTTGGGGACTTGGTGATGCTCAGTACCAAAGATTTAAAATATCAGATGGTTGGAAGGAGAATAGAAAAATTGACAGAAAGATTTATAGAGCCTTACAAGATAAAGAAAGTTGTATCATCAAATACAGTAGAACTAGAACTACCTAGTATAGTAAAAATACACCTGGTAGTTAATGTTAGTAGAATACAAAAATACATAGAGCAAGTAGAGGGACAGAGAAAGAAACAACCAGCTCCAGTTGTAATCAAGGGAAAGGAAGAATAGAAGGTTGAGAGAATTCTGAACAAGCAATGAATAAGGTAGAAGGATAAATACTTGATATGGTGGAAAGGATTTATAGCTGAATCCAATACTTGGAAAGGGAAGAAAAATTTGGAGAATACAAAGGAAGCAGTTGAAGAATTCAAGAAAGAATATCAATGAGATATAGAAGATATTAGAAAAGAGAAAAGAGAAGAGAGAACATTTAGAAAAGGAGAACTACCAGGGCAATTTATGGCAAGAAAGCTATTTGGTTGGTCAGATAAAAGGTATGATGAGGAATATTGGACAAGGTTAGAAAGGAATTGGAGACAATGGAAAGAAAAAAGAGCAATAGAACAAAGAATAATAGAAACAATAAAAGAAGAGGAAGAAGAAATTGAGCAAGAAAACTCAAGACTCAGAGAATGGACAAAAGAAGATAACAATGAAATGGGGAACATTTTTGATCCCTATTATGAGTTATAAAAATCCTTGGGATAAGGAACCTTGAGAAGAAGGTAGTATCATAACTTGGCCAAATGGCTAAATACATAAGAGAGAATAACTTAAAGGAGATGTGTGGAACTTTATAAATAGAAGTAAATATAGAATATATGTAAGTAGTATACAGCAATCAAATAAGGACTCTATCAAGTTCTTGTTGTTAACTTGGACTAGGAGTGGGACTAAGTCATCTTAGCTATATTTTTACAGTTTCCATTGTTCTTTGTTCTCTTGTTCTTCCTTCTTTCTATTATCTCCAATTTTTTTCCAACCTTGTCCAGTATTCCTCATTGTATTTTTTGTCTAACCAACCAAATAGCTTTCTTGCCATAAACTATTCTGGTAGTTTCCCTCTCTTAAATGTTCCTTCTTCTCTTTCTTGTCTTCTGATATCTTCTATATCTTGCTGATATTCCTTTTTGAATTCTTTGACTGCTTTCTTTGCATTCTCCAAATTTTCCTTTCCTTTCCAAGTATTGGATTCAGCTGTGAATCTTTTCCACTGTACCAAGTATTTATTCTTTCCCTTTATTTATTGCTTGTTCAGAATTCTCTTGACTTTCTATTCCTTTTCTCCCTCAATTATGACTAGAGCTGGTTGCTCCTTTTTCTGCCCCTTTACTTGCCCTACATATTTCTGTACTCTACTGATATTAACTACCAGATGTATTTTTACTATACTAGGTAGTTCTAATTCTACTACATTCAATAATATAACTTTCTTTATCTTGTAAGGCCCTACAAATTTCTCCATCAACTTCTTCATTCTTTTACCAACCATTTGGGATTTCAAATCCTTAGTGCTAAGTATCACCAAGTCTCTCACTCTATACTCATCAACCTCTGCTTTTTTTCTATTTGTATACCTTTTCATCTCTTCTTGTGTTTTTTCTAGCACTGCTTTTACCTTCTCTTGAATCTCCTTCATTTTTGTCATAAATTTCTCTGCCCTTTTGTACTTCCCCTTTCTTCTTACTTTGAATCCTATTCTAGGATTTTGCCTATAGTTTGCTTTAAAAAGCAATGTCTTCATATTCAAGTATGCTTTGTTGCTGTACACAAACTCTGCTGTTCCTAACCAGTCTGGCTACTATTCCTATCTATGGTCAATAAACATCCTCAGGTACTGTTCTAACTCCTGGTTAACTCTCTCTGTTTGTCTATTTGTCTGAGGGTTGAATACCATTATTATCTTGCTTTTGATCCCCAATATCCTATTTAACTCTCTCATTAATCCTGCTGCAAACTATGGTCCTCTATCCAAAATAATACTCTCAGGTAGCCTATGCAATTTCCACATGTTGTCCCTGAATAGCCTAGCTAGTCCTTCTGCTGATGTTTTCTCTGTAGTAAAGATAAAGTGAACTATCTTTGTTAACCTGTTTACTATTACTAAGATTAAGTCATATCTCCAGGCTAATAGCAACTTAGTGGTAAAGTCTGCTGAAATATGTGTCTAAGGTCTTTCTGGGATTGAATTGGGTATTAATTTGCCTGCTGGCTGTTCTGTGTGGTTCTTATTTCTTTGGCAGGAATTGCATTCTTCTACATATTGCTTTACCTCCTTGGTTACTCCTGGCCACCAAAAGTTTCTGGTAACTAGTTCTACTGTCTTCTATTATCCTCTATATTCTCCTACTGGCATATCATGATATAACCTAATTATTTCTGCTCTCAACTTATCATCTTTAGGTACATATACCTTTTCTTCTTTATGCATAATACCATTTACTTCTTTTCACTCTTCATTCTACAACATCTTTACTCTAGCTCATTTTATTTCTTCTACTGCTCTGACCACTTCATCATCTTGTACTTTCAACTGTTTTATTTTTTCTAATAAGTCTATTTCTTCTACTATCACTTCTATCTTTTCTGTTTTTATCATTTCCAACTATTCTGGCTTTACCAATGTTCCATTCTCATTGTCTCTTTTTACTTCTATTTCCTAGTCTGGCCTTCTACTCAAGCTATTTGCCTTCCCCATTTTACTCCCTGAAACATGCTTCAATGTAAAATTAAATCTTGATAGGTACAATGCCTATCTTGTTTGTCTTCTATTCAATTTTTGTG
>Ga0153973_100193_pt1 | contig 12082 bp, 16 predicted proteins | sample TSGA057MetaG_FD_104700 | JGI IMG/M metagenome (GOLD analysis project Ga0153973, IMG submission 104700) | Attine ant fungus gardens microbial communities from Georgia, USA - TSGA057 MetaG | ecosystem: Host-associated > Fungi > Mycelium > Unclassified | place: USA: Georgia, Yuchi Wildlife... | reverse complement strand
TACTTGAGAATGTTTATTGATCATAGGCAAGAACAATGGCCTGAATGGTTGGGAACAGCAGAGTTTATATATAACAATAAAGTGCACTTGAGTACTCAAATGACACCTTTCAAGGCAAACTACAGGCAAGATCCTAGGATGGGGTTTAAAGGAAGAAAGAAGGGGAAATACGAAGGGGCAGAGAAATTCATGACAAAGATGAAAGAAATTCAGGAGGAAGCAAAAGTGGTACTGGGAAAGGCACAAGAGGAGATGAAGAAATATGCAGATAGGAAAAGAAAAGAAGTCGATGAGTATAAAGTAGAAGACTTAGTAGTGCTAAACACTAAGGATCTGAAATATCAGATGGCTGGAAGGAGGACAGAAAAGCTGACAGAAAGGTTCATAGGCCCTTACAAGATCAAGAAAATCATATCTACAAATGTAGTCAAATTGGAGTTACCAAGTACAATAAAGATATATCCAGTGGTAAACATTAGTAGAATATGCAGATACGTAGGACAAGTAGAGGGACAAAAGAGAGAGCAACCCCCTCCAGTCATAATTGAGGGAGAAGAGGAATGGGAAGTTAAGAGGATATTGAATAAGCGACAAATTAGAGGAAAGGATAAGTATCTGGTGTGATAGAAGGGGTTTACAGCAGAATCAGATACCTGGGAAGGAAAGGAAAATCTAGAAAATGCAAAGGAAGCAATAGAGGAGTACAAAAAAGAATACAGAAGAAACATGGAAGATGTCAGAAGACAGGAAAGAGAAGAAGGAACATTCCAGAGAGGAGAATTACCAGGAAGATTCACGGCAAGAAAATTATTCAGATGGTTGGATAAAAGGTATGATGAAGAATACTGGACAAGGTTGGAAAGAAACTGGAGGAGATGGAAAGGGGGAAGGAAAAGAGGGCAAAGAATGATGGAAACAATAAAGGAAGAGGAAGAAGAGATCAAACAAGGAAACTCAGGAATAAAAGAGTTGACAGAAGAAGATGATAATAAAATAGGGAACATAGTTGATCCCTACTACAAACTGTAAAATTCCTTGGGACAAGGAACCTTGAGAGGGGGGTAGTGTTATGACTTGGCCAAATGACTAAGTCATTATTTATTTTCTTTTTCTTTTCTTTTCTTTTCTTTTACTAAAAAGAACCAACGGATGCACAAGAGAAAATGACTCAAAAGAAACATGTGGGACTTTATAAATAAGATTAAATACAGAAATATGTATAAGTAGTGTACAGCAAAGGAACGAGAACTCTATCAAGTTCTTCTTGTTAACTTAGACTAGAAGAGTGATTAAGTCATCTCAGGCTAAGTCGCTATACAACCTGCTCAACCAAAAGCATGCCCTTGCTAAATTAAGAGTAGAATTAGAAGGAAGAGGAGGGAGGATATGTCAATGTTGTAGGAAGTTTGGGCATCTGGCCCATAACTGCAGGAATAGGAAAGGAGAACCAAAGGGGAAACCGACCCCTCAAAATAAATTTGAAGTAATAGCAAGTAGAGTGATGCAGTGTAGAGTGAAGGAGGAAGTAGAAATAAAGAGATAGGAGATGGTAGAAGAGATAAAATGCTTCAGGTATTGGGAGGGAGGACACTACAAGTGGAAGTACCCAAATATTGAGGTTGAAAGGAAAAGAAGGAGAGAAGAAAAAGCAGCACATGTGGCCAGGCCATAAAAAGTGCAGCAAGGAGGGAAGCCAGCACGTCCCAACTGGGAAAAGGTGCAGGAATATTGTGGAGTGGAGAATATGCCAGAAAATGCACAGTTGTTGGAGTTGGAGTGGATAACAGAAGAGGTCATAGTGACCTACATAGAGTGGAGATGGTGTAGAAAGAAAGGAATGTATAGGGAAGACAATAGAGGACAAGGAGTTCTCAAAGGAAGGAAGTTAGAGGAAGCTGAGTGGTGTGGATGTCCAAAGCAAAGGAGAAAGGAAGAAGAAGCAGTATGCCCTACAAAGAGAAAGGCACAGCAGGGCGGCATGTGGACAGAAGCTCTGAAAGGCATAGTAGAAGAGGGGGATAAGCAAAGAGACATCAGAAGAACATTCAAAATGCTAAGGGAAGTATAGTTAAACATAGAGGTAGAAAAGGTGGACACATATGAAGGCATAATGGTAAAAGCACTCTTGGACAGTAGTGCAACAGGAATGTTTATGGACAAGAAAATGGTAGCAAAACATGGGTTTAGACTGCAGAAGCTAGAAAGACCAGTGGCAGTCAGAAATGTAGATGGAATAGACAATAGTGGAGGGGCTATCACACACCAAGTAGAAGTAAACGTGTACTACAAGAGCCATGTAGAAAGGATGAGGATGGATGTATGTGATTTGGGAAAAACAGACGTGATATTGGGGATGCTGTAGTTGCAAGCCCACAACCCAGAAATCAATTGGGAAACAGGGGAGGTCAAGATGATGAGATGCTCTCTATTATGTGGAAGGAACACAAAATTGGAAAAGGGGCAGAAAGCAAAGAAAGGAAAAAGAATATTTACACTAGAAGAAGAGAAGATAGTGAGGTGGGCAATGGAGGATAAAGAGGACTGGGGAAGGGATGAGGAGGTGGAAGCAGATCATAAGAAGATTGAGGAGATGGTTCCAAAGAGGTTCCTAAAATAGAAGAAGGTGTTTGGGAAGGTGGAATCAGAAAGAATGCCAACAAGGAAAATCTGGGATCATGCCATAGATCTCAAAGAGACATTTAAACCATGAAAGGGAAAAATTTATCCTTTATCCAAAAATGAAAGGGAAGAAGTTCAGAACTTTGTAAATGACCAACTGAGAAAGGGATATATTAGACCATCAAAATCCCCTCAGATGTTGCCAGTATTCTTTGTAGGCAAGAAGGATGGAAGTAAGAGGATGGTGATAGACTACCACAACCTAAACAACCAAACAGTGAAGAATAACTACCCACTTCCATTAATTACAGATTTAATTGACAACATGGGGAGTAAGTGAGTATTCACAAAAATGGATCTTTGGTGGGGGTTCAACAATATAAGGATTAAGGAGGGAGATGAGTGGAAGGGAGCATTCATGACCCATATGGGATCCTTTGAGCTAACAGTCATGTTCTTTGGAATGACGAATTCACCAGCCATATTTCAAGCAATAATAAATGAAATTCTGAGAGATATAATTAATGAGGGAAAGGTAGCAGCATTTGTGGACAATGTGCTAGTTGGGACAGAAACAGAGAAGGGGTATGATGAGATAGTAGAGGAGGTCCTGAGGAGATTAGAAGAGAATGACTTGTACATCAAGCCGAAGAAGTGTACATAGAAAGTAAGGAAGATTGGATTCCTGGGTGTAGTCATAGGACCCAGTGGAATAGAGATGGAGAAAGAGAAGGTAGACAGGGTGCTGAGTTAGCCAAAGCCAAGGAATGTAAAAAACGTCAGGAAATTTTTAGGCCTCGCAAACTATTACAGGAGGTTTATTAAGGACTTTGCTTGAGTAGCCAGGCCAATGAATGTGCTGATGAGGAAGGATGTAAAGTGGCAGTGGGGGGAGGAGCAGCAGAAAGCATTTGACAAGCTCAAAAGGATCTTTACAACTAAGCCAGTACTAACAGCTCCCAACCTAGACAAAGAATTCAGGGTAGAGGCAGATGCTTCAAACTATGCTACTGGAGGGGTATTATCAATGAAGGGTCCCGATGAGCTATGGAGGCCGGTCACTTTTATTTCTAAATCTCTGAGTGACACAGAAAGAAACTACAAGATTCATGACAAAGAAATGTTAGCGGTAGTCAGATGTCTGGAAGTGTGGAGACATTTCCTGGAAGAAACAACGACAAGGTTTGAGATTTGGACAGATCATAAAAACCTTGAATACTTCATGAAGGTGCAAAAACTGAATAGAAGACAAGCAAGATGAGCATTATACCTATCAAGGTTCAATTTTACACTAAAGCATGTTTCAGGGAGTAAGATGGGAAAGGCAGATAGCTTGAGCAGGAGGCCAGATTGGGAGGTAGGAGTAGAAAGAAACAATGAGGATGAGACGTTGGTAAAACCCAAGTGGCTAGAAGTTAGAAGAACAGAAAGGGTAGAAATAATTGTGGAAGGAGTAGATCTATTGGAGAAAGTAAGGAAGTCAAAAGTAAAAGACGATGAAGTAGTCAAAGCAGTAGAAGAAATGAAACAAGCAGGAGTAAAGATGCTGAGAGATGAAGAGTGGAGGGAAGTAAATGGCATAATGTATAAGGAAGGAAAGGTATACATACCTAAAGACAACATATTGAGAGCAGAAATAATTAGGCTGCACCACAATACACCAGTGGGAGGACATGGAGGGCAATGGAAGACAGTGGAGTTGGTCACTCAAAACTTCTAGTGGCCAGGAATAACTAAGAAGATGAAACGATATGTGGAAGAGTGCGATTCCTGTCAGAGAAACAAAAACTGCACAGAACAGCCAGCAGGAAAATTAATGCCCAATTCAATACTAGAGAGACCTTGGATGCATATATCAGCAGATTTTATCACCAAACTGCCAATAGCACAGGGATATGACTCGATCTTAGTAGTAGTAGACCAATTGACAAAAATGGTCTATTTTATTTCTACTACAGAGAAAACATCGGCAGAAGGGCTAGCTAGGTTGTTTAGAGACAATGTGTGGAAGCTGCATGGGTTACTGGAGAGTGTTATCTCGGATAGAGGACCACAGTTTGTGGCAGGGATAATGCAGGAGCTGAATAAAATGCTGGGAATTGAAAGTAAATTGTCAACGGCATTCTACCCTCAAACAGATGGGCAAACAGAGAGGGTGAATCAAGAATTAGAGCAGTACCTAAGAATGTTTGTCAACCACAGACAAGAACAATAGCCAGATTGGTTGGGAACCACAGAATTTGCTTACAATAATAAAGTACACTCAAGCATCAAGACATCACCTTTTAGAGCAAATTATGGACAAGATTCCAGGATGGGGTTTGAGATGAGAAAGAAGGGGAAATATGAGGGAGTGGAGAAGTTTGTAACAAAAATGAAAGAAATTCAGGAGAAAGCAAAAGCAGCACTAGGGAAAGCACAGGAAGAAATAAAGAAGTACACAGATAGAAAGAGAGCAGAAGTCAATGAGTATAAAGTAGGAGATTTAGTAATGCTAAGTACTAAGGATCTGAAATATCAGATGGTCAGGAGGAGGACAGAGAAATTGACGGAAAGATTTGTAGGCCCTTACAGAATAAAAAAAAGTTGTATTATTGAATGCAGTAGAATTAGAACTACCTAGTATAGTAAAAATACATTCAGTAGTTAATGTTAGTAGAATACAGAGATATGTAGGGCAAGTGGAAGGGCAGAGAAAGGAGCAACCAGCTCCAGTTGTAATTGAGGGAGAAGAGAAATGGGAGGTGGAGAGGATCCTGAATAAGCAGAGGATACAAGGAAAAGACAAGTACCTGGTATGATGGAAGGGATTTACAGCAGAATCAGATACATGGGAAGGAAGGGAAAACCTAGAAAATGCAAGAGAAGCAATTGAAGAATATGAGAAGGAATATCAACGAGATATGGAGAATGTAAGGAAGCAAGAAAAAGAAAAAGGGACATTTAAAAGAGAAGAATTGCCAGGATGGTTCACAGCAAGAAAGTTATTTGGATGGTCAGATAAAAGGTATGACAAGGAATACTGGGCAAGGTTAGAAAGAAATTGGAGACAATGGAAAGAAGGAAAGACAAGAGGGCGAAGAACCATGGAGATAATAAAGGAAGAAGAAGAAGAAATCAAACAGGAAGGTTTAGGACTTAGGAAGTGGACAGAGGAAGATGACAATGAAATGGGAAACATCTGTGACCCTTACTATGAATTATAAAAATCCTTGGGACAAGGAACCTTGAGAGGGGGGTGGTATCATGATACAGCCAAAAACAGCTAAGTCATTATTTATTTTCATTTTCATTTTCATTTTCTTTTCTTTTAATTAGGAAATTGGTGGATGCATGAGACAGAATGACCAAGAAGAGATGTGCAGGAGTTTATAAATAGAAGTAAACACAAGAAGTGTATAAGTAGTGTACAACAATCAAATGAGAACTCCATTGAGTTCTTCTTGTCAACTCGGACTAGGAGTAGTTCTAAGACATCTCAGTCTAAGTTCTTACACTGCTTGCCAGCACTTTGAATCTATTCTAGAGAGTTGATCTCCCTTTCTCCTCTTGTTCTCTATTCCTGCAGTTATGGGCCAGGTGCCCAAACTTTCTACACCTCCAGCACACCCTTCCTTCCCTTTCCTCTATTTCTGCCCTTAGTTTGGCCAGGGCATGCCATTGGTTGAGCATACTGCCTATAAGAGAGTTATATTGTTCCAGAGACATGGTGCTATGTCTCTGGAGAAGTCAAAATAGGAGTGATCTTACTAATGTTATGTCTACTGGAGTATAAGATCTTTACCTGGCTAGACACCTACTATCCTACTTACTACTGCCCTAATACTATGGTTATACTATCACCCCAAGGAGAGGATCCCTAACCTAAATGCCTTCTTAAGGATATGGCATTAATCTTCTACATAAACAGGTGACAATGCACCTGTAGCACAAAGTTTATAGTATGAAATGGTACAAGTAACTACTTCAGCCCACTCAATTGTAAGGTTAGGTCTTAGTAGTGATACCCGAGCTTGGTACCATACCTCCACCTGCAGTCCCTAACTGACTGCAAAGTTCCCTTAAGCCTAGGGCCCAGCTATGTCATAGTGGTCCTGAGTTGTGTCACTCAGGTACTGAGGAAAATAAAAGAGTAAGGATGGCAAGGCTCTGTGATGAGCAGTGCCAATGAGGGAATCAAGTTCTGGTGTAAGGACTTAGACTGAGATGTCTTAGAACTACTTCTAGTCTGAGTTGACAAGGAGAACTCAATAGAGTTCTCATTTGATTGTAGTATACTACTTATACACCTCTTGTGTTTACTTCTATTTATAAACTCCTGTGCATCTCTTCTTGGTTGTTCCATCTCACACATCCACTGATTTCCTAATTAAAAGAAAAGAAAATGAAAATGAAAATAAATAATGACTTAGCTGTTTTTGGCTGTGTCATGACATATACTATCATCCCAAGGAGATAATTTCTAACCTAAACGCCCTCCTAAGAATATAGCATTACTGTCATGCCCTCATGACACTATCACAAATTACATAAGCAGGGATAGATGTTAAAGAACTATAAAGTTCCAACTTCATTAGGAATTACTAAGTACTATAGTAATAGTTTCATTGTCTCTAAACTACCACTTCATTCTAGTTAGACATCCTCTTCTGAACTATTCCTTAGTCAAATTGGGGGCCAGCACAGTGGAGGGCATAACTAAATTGTTGAAACCAACCCCATTTCTTTCTTAGGCTGACAGTTACTCCTCTGCATATATAGCCTACAATGGGACTTCAGCACAAGGTTTCTACTAAGAACAGCACAAGTATACTATAGAATACCACTCAATTGTAAGGTCAGGTCTTAGATACAATACCTGAGCTTGGTACTGTGCTTCCACCAATAGTCCTTAACTAACTATTAAGTTCTCTTAAGCTTAGGGCCTGGCTATGTCATAGTGGTCTTGAGTTGTATTACCCAGATACTAAGGAAGATAAGAGAGTAAGAGATAGCAGGGCTCTGTGATGAGCAGTACTGATGAAAAAATTGAGTTCTAGTGTAGTAACTTAGTCTAAGATAACTTAATCATACTTCTAGTCTGAGTTGACAAGGAGAACTCAATAGAGTTTCTATTTGATTATGGTATACTATTTATACACATTCTATATTTACTTCTGTTTATGAAGTTCCACATATCTCTTTTGAGTCATTCTCTCTTGCACATCTGCCAATTACTTAATTAAATGAAAAAGAAAAGAAAAGAAAAATAAATAATAACTTAGCCATTTTGGTCATGTCATGACAGGAAGAAATTCATAGCAGAATCAGATACTTGGGAAGGGATAGAGGATCTGGAGAATGCAAAAGAAGCAGTTGAGGAGTTTGAGAAGGAATACTGGCAAGATATAGAAGATGTCAGAAGGCAGAAAAAGAAAGAAGGAATGCTCAGGAGAGGGGAACTGCCAGGAAGATTTACAGCAAGAAAGTTATTTGGTTGGTCAGATAAAAAGTATGATAAGGAATATTGGGCAAGGTTAGAAAGGAATTGGAGATGATGGAAAGGAGCAAGAGCAAAGGGACAAAGAATAATGGAAACAATAAAAGAGGAAGAAGAAGAAATCAGGCAAGAAAATTTGGGACTTAGAGAGTGGACAGAAGAAGACAATGACGAGATGGGGAATATTTGTGATCCCTATGATGAACTGTAAAATTCTTGGGATGAGGAATCTTGAGAGGGGGGATAGTGTTACAACCTCTATTATCCTACTTAGGTTACAATCTCTAGAGATGTTCTCTATAGAGGATGAAAGACCTGTGTTGTTGTAGAAGGTATTGCTTTTTAGAGGGAAAGGGATAATTGGATTAAGTATACAGAACTAGTTATACTGGTGGCTAGTTTGATATACTACTTTAATACATCAATTGTTCATCAAGCAGAAAGATGTTTTAGTAAGAATACTTGAGAAAGGATTTATCATCCAATACTAAAGCATGTAGTCAGAATGCAAAGATAAGAGAGCTGTACAAAACAAGTAAAGTTGAATAGCATATGGGGTGTTGAACCCCAACATGTGTAACATGAAACACAGAAGAATAGAATCTTTAGAATACATGAAAGAAGTATGATTTAGATTGATGAGATCATAACACAGATGTTGCGATGCACTTGTAAGGGCTCCTGACAGTCTCCAACAGTAGGATAGATGGGTGAGATTTACATTTGGGCGTGACATTGCCACAATTGGCAGGGTGGTAGTTGACGAAAAGAAAAGAAAAAGGAAAACAGGGGAAGCCTCAGCATCCAGGTCTTCCATCCGATCAGATGGGTTCATCCTCCACGCCGGCGAGCCATAGAAACTCAGTACAGGCGCAAAGTGCTGTATCCCTGCAGTCACTTCTCCCCCGCGAGGTATCTCACCCATTATCAGGAAACCAAACTCGACGATTGGTCATTGGGTGGGTGTGCGTCGCGGTTCTATCGTTGGTGGACCATGAATATTGATAGTTAGAAGTTGGCATCAAAGGCAGCTGTGTCATAGTAGCTGGGAGCAATACGGGTTGACAAGTTGGCAGGGTGTGCAGCGGGTAGAGTGCTGGCAGGGCGTGCAGCGGGTAGGGTGCTGGCAGGGCGTGCAGCGGGTAGGGTGCTGGCAGGGTGTGCAGCGGGTAGGGTGCTGGCAGATGGGCTGGCAGATGGGCTGGCGGTTTTTGTGATGCTGAGCTAGGTTTTGGGCTAGTCCAGTCTTCTGGCGGCATGACGAGGCTAGATTGACTTGAACAGAAGCGAACAAAGCGTCTGTTGTGGTGACGAAGCCTATTAAGAATGCTTGCTAAATCATTCGGTTTCTTGTCGGCGGCCGTCTTCGCATTTTTTGGCCTGGTGGCTAATACCAACCACAAATCAGTTAGGTTGGGCAATAAATATCAGGCACAAAGACCAGACCTTGCTTTAGGATATCTATATGAAGATGTCCGTCAAATTCGTCTTTGAAAGCGTCAATTTTGCTCTTCAGTGCAATTGCTTTCTCCAATTGAGAGTCAACAAAGGTGTGTTTGACTGGAGCCAACTAATCAGTCACAAATGCACCCAGATGAAGATGAATGGACACGTACACATGCAACTGTTCAGCCATCTCCGAATGAAGACAATCACTTCTTCCATGATATTCGGAAACACTCTCATAGTGTTGTGCAGTTGATCTGAGATTGAGACTTCCTTGAGCCTTTCGAGCTGGCCAGCGAGCACTTGTATGCTCTTTGCAAGGTTTTTCATCGTTTCATACAATTTCTTTTGAGTCTTCACATGCTGCCAAAACAATCAGTGATCTAGTTGACGCTGAAAAAAGAAAAAGAGCCAACTTTGTATACGACTTCGATACAAGAGACTACAGCATGTGTAACAGGACTCAGCTGCTTCAAGTCAGACAACATACAGGAATAACAGTTAACAATCAATCACCTTGCTTATTGCAGTCCCTAGACCAATGATTATCCCAACATCATTTGCAGAAGCAAAACAATGCAGAACAGACTGTAATGCATTCAGTTTTACCACTAGGTCATTGATCCGTGGATCCCTCGTATAATCAATGTTGTGACTCTACATTTGTATTTGAAGAGGAAATCATAGCAGCGAAAATGATAGCGTGCCTTGATGACAAGCCACAGCTGTAATTCTTGGATTGGATTATCAAATTTCACCTTGAATGTTGCTGAAATCCTCTGAGTAAATCAGGGGCGATCGAGGTAAAGATTCCCTCACATTTTTTTCCTGTCCTGGAAGACAAGTATTTCCGTAAATCGTCAAACCTGATATTAGCTTTACGCATGGGTCCCTTCTTTGAACCAAGCTTGCGAATGAATTTTTCCCATAAGTGGAAGTGTTTTTTGTGTATTTTGATGTTAAATTCGCTTCCTTCCACAAGAATCCTACACCACATGAACATATAGGACTGATCAAGAACAATGACAACTTACCACTCATTTTGGGTGAGCTCCAACTGCTGTTTATCCTTGATCCCTTTGCGCAATTTTATTTCAAGATCACTGACATTGTTAGAACATTTGACAATGAGTGAGTGTGGAAATTTATCGAGCTCTCCGATTAATCCTAAATATCAATTTAGCCCCTGATCGACTGAGCCGATCGACGATCGAACAAAGTCGCACTCACTGACAACTTGGATAGCTAAAACCGGTTCGAGTGGATTTGCCATAACTTTAACCATTGAAAAGAGAGGGTGAATGAGAATGGAGGGTTATCACACAAAGAACAAAAGCTGTGGCGGATATTTTAGATGTCGAACCACCGCTTAAATTGGGATGTCAAGTCGTCTAAATTTGTCATGCAGTCACATTCTACTTCATCAGGTTATCTGTAGTTGCACTGATTGTCGCTGTTATACCTTTCTTACGCCCAACAATCAACTCATTTATGGAGAACTAGAATATTTGTTATATCATCACTGTTTGTACTTTGCCAGTCTCCCGGCCATCAGTGGCAATGATAACGATGATCATCATTTTTACAGCTGTTGTCTTTTTATGGACCTGCCTTAAATGGGCATCACCCTTCCACAACTTGTGCACGATATTGTTCCCCACAAATTTACTGGATATGGCTCTACGTGAAGTGCTCGGTATACTTGGACTACCGTCAAGGTAAGTGGTCCTTTATTTCTCATCTAGTGAGCCAGTCCATGAGCGCTTAACATCTGAGCAGCCAGTCTCTGCAGTCTTACTGTTTGCAGATCAGACCTCGTCTTAGGTTATGGCTCCGTCTGTGCTGCATCTCCTCACTGTGTAGCTACCGGCCATATTTCTCCTGACATCACAGTCCCCGTCAGCAACGACGTTGGCGTCGCTCTCGTCGCCGTCGTCCCCTTTCCCCACCACTGAACAATGCTGCCCCAGTTCTGCAGATTGCGGCACAGTTGCATAACTACTTGACATCACAAAGTCTCCAATACGTAGCTCGAACTAGGCCTGTCTCGTCTCTCCGCGGCCTCACATTAGGCCCCTCCATCCCCACCTCCACTCTCCAATTCTTTATTCTCTTTCCAAGTCCAGTATCACCCTGAAAACAAAGTCCCAAATAGGGAAACAGCTGTATGGTTCAGACAGGCCGTGCCTTGACTTCTTAACAGACTTGCACATGATGCTCTGCAACCAGCTATAAGAGAAGGTTATATCAAGACTGCAGCCACGCTCGGAGACACGGCAAGTGCTTGCACCCCCTGGTTGGGAGTACCAATACTGACCACAGCGGCAAGTTGGACTGGTTTTCGTCACCCTTCTTCCCTTTTCTCATACCATCCCTTGGCCATGCTCAACACCCCAGTGTAGAGATCAGGTGCTTGCTGACATCATAAACTCCATCGACGAGCACCCTCCTCCACTAATTCTCTGTCAATAAAAATCCCTTCTATTGTCTTCGTCTCCATCCTCTTCTTCAATTGGACCTATTTCTTTTGTTTTATTG
>Ga0153973_100192_pt1 | contig 12108 bp, 9 predicted proteins | sample TSGA057MetaG_FD_104700 | JGI IMG/M metagenome (GOLD analysis project Ga0153973, IMG submission 104700) | Attine ant fungus gardens microbial communities from Georgia, USA - TSGA057 MetaG | ecosystem: Host-associated > Fungi > Mycelium > Unclassified | place: USA: Georgia, Yuchi Wildlife Management... | reverse complement strand
ATTTCTAGTCGCATAGCTTCATAATAATTCTGTAAAGCTTCCGCATAATTTCCTTCGGATTGAGCTGACATCCGTTACGGTCGTCATTCGATTCAAAGAATCTCCGTTCCAGAACCGTACGTGAAAGTTTCATCTCATACGGCTCCTCCCTTAAAAATGCATAATGAGAATATGTCAACCTTTTATAAGTATTCCATTTATTCTCATTATGAACTGAGCGGGGCTAGTGTTTTTACAAAAAATATCTAGCCAACCTTCTTGCGTAAGAATTGTACTAACATTACTAACATCAAAGGCTTTGATACTAAATAGAAAGGATAACTCCAACAATTACTTTGTCCGCAACGCCTCCTAATTTCCGGGAAATAGTCACTTCAACAGTCTTCGATGGTTATACGGGTATCCAAAGTACGAACGAGATGGATGTTTGTTGTCCCAACCATTCTTGTTAGCCCCAATCCAGATCCAGATAAGAAAAGGGAGTCGGTAAGTCATTTTTATTTTAACAAAGCTTTCGTGTTGTCGATTGCTGGGTGTAGTGCTTCTTCCCCTATGCCGCCTGTTGTGACTATATTACTAGGAAGTAGGATTGACTTGTAATACAGAACACACAGGTGTAACCTTACGCTCAATACTAAAAATTGAAGCTCTAGTATCTGAGGCTGCATCAATCGGGGATACACGACAGAAGGAATTGTTCTTTTTCTAAACTTCACCTTCAACAAGCGTAGATTTCTTTAATATTTAATTAATAATATTATAGAATAAGACTTTTTGGTCTTTCTCGTCAAACTAGTAGCAGTAAAAAAAAAAGAATCAAATCACACCATCTCTATAATAAGTAAATGCCTCTTTTTCGCCCGAAGTTGTCGGAATTATTCGTAATAAGATATTGGCCATAATTGAAAAGGTCTTATCAATAAAATTTCCATTTATTCGCGATCTAGGCATAGGTATCAATCCATTCTATAATTCTTCTCATTATCCCTTGTGGGAAAACGATTCCACAAACAAAGGATTTGTATAGTACGAAATAACATAAAAACAGATTCGAGGTTCAGTTTCAAACAAAAATTTTTAATAAAAAATAGAATTATATAAATTTTTATTTTCCATCTAAAATTTAATATAATTATTTCAAATACCACAAAATAAGTACTTTTTCCAAAATCAATAAAAAATAGTGGAATCCCTTTCGAATCGAATTCATCCAAATCATATGTAGTAGTTAGGAATTTCATCGAAAAGTCATTTTAGACTTTATTTTGTATTTATGGAATTGAATTTGTAGGATAAATCGAAATATAACCATGGGCGAAGAGTATCCATTTGAACAAATATGAATCACTAGATATCTATTTTTATCCTTTACACAAAAAACTTGGTTTCAATTTGAATTCTCCGAGGAAATAGTTTTTATAAAAAATTCTCTATTAGTTATAGAATTGTTTGGTTGATCCTAATGGCTCGCTATTTCTTCGGTTTTTGCTACATAATCATTGTGTAGGAGAGATGGCCGAGTGGTTGAAGGCGTAGCATTGGAACTGCTATGTAGGCTTTTGTTTACCGAGGGTTCGAATCCCTCTCTTTCCGCACTTTCACCTAATTCCTAAGTGTAAGAAATCCCCAATAAATGAAATCCCACTATTCGAACATAACAGTTTGATCCGAAATGAAATCGGATATATTAGTGGGATAAGAAACCCCTGACTTTAAACCTTAAGTAAATTTACTTTGACGAAAAAAAGGGGCTAAATTGCCCAAACTCTTTGCTTTTTTTTAGTTAGGGCTAAGTCTGACGGGAATAATATTCTACCACTAGTAATTCATTTATTTTTAAACCGACACACTTACTATCTATTATTTGATTGACTAATCCTTTATAAGGAAATGAGTGAAGAGTTAAATGGTTGGGCAATTCCTCAGGAGGGGATGAATTAAGATAATTTTGAATTAGCGTTCTGGATTTCTGTTCATCCTTTGCCATAATAGTATCTTGGGGTTTGCAACGATAACTTGGTATATCTACTATACAACCATTAACTAATATATGTCTATGATTAACTAATTGGCGTGCTCCAGGAATAGTTGGAGCCATACCCAATCGAAAAAGGATGTTATCCAAACGCATTTCAAGTAATTGGAGTAAAACCTGACCTGTTGACCCTTTGGCTTTTCTGGCGATACGAACATATTTAAGTAATTGTCGTTCTGTAATACCATAATGAAAACGCAATTTTTGTTTTTCTTCTAGACGAATACGAAATTGCGATCTTTTCCCAGAACGTGATTGGGCTCTAAGATCACTTCCCGTTCTAGGCCTTTTATTTGTTAGTCCAGGCAAAGCCCCTAGACGGCGTATTTTTTTGAAACGAGGTCCTCGGTAACGCGACATAAAGACTCCTTTCTATATTTATTTTCGTTTTCTTTATTTATACATACATATTTTATATTTAATTTTACAAAAAAAATAAATTAATTAAAAAATTGAAACGAAATCCCCTGAAGTATTGTCTTACAATGACTAATGAGATGTAGTGGATATATACAAACCCCTTTTATCTTTTTAATTTTGTATTAAAAGATGTAAGTATATAAGTAAAAAAAGAAAAGGAAAAAAAAAAGAGTCTTTTTCCTGATTTGTTCTACCAAGATTTAACTCTTTGCTTTTTCTTTTCTTCATAGTTGGAAATTTCTAATAGAGCGGTAACCTTTTGAAGAAGGCAAAGTCGCCCTCTTTGATTAAAAAAAAGTCGAAAATAGAATAAATAAAGAAAAGCCGGCTATCGGAATCGAACCGATGACCATCGCATTACAAATGCGATGCTCTAACCTCTGAGCTAAGCGGGCTCACCGAAACTCAATAAACTATAAGTTTAGGCTTATTCATTTTTATGATATGAATTTGAAATAAATATTTCAAATCAAAAGCAATTAGATTCTAAGTTTATTTCGAAATTTTATGAAATTCTAGTTATATTGTTTGTATATATTATAAATAAATATGTAATATAGGAATTAAATTATAGGAATAACTAGGGCTATGAATTTTAACACAAAACTACCTTTGATAATCATAATAGAATTTTTCATTATATAGTTATAACTATGATATGAAAACCTACACAAAATGAAAATCGATAAAAAGAAAATCCAATTCAGATCACAATAACATAATAAGATATTCTTCTGTTTTCATTCAGAGACTACGACGAAAAAAAAAAAAGAATCGACCCTTTGAGTATTACAAACTGCATGAGAAAATTAAAGGAAAGGGGCATACATATATATGGTCTATATCTAACTCTATTGAATTGTAGCTACAGAAATGCTAGAATTATTTCGGATTAGACAAAAAAGAAATTAAAATTACATTTTAAATTTTTAAATTATAGGCTATAGGCTTTCGATAGAAATGAAAATAGAACGGAAAGAAAAAAACCTTTTTAGTATATTTAATCCGTATCAAATTGAATGAATTCGAAGATTACGGAAGGGAAGCACATCGTATTGGGGTACTTTATTTGAATTAAAAAGGGGGATATGGCGAAATCGGTAGACGCTACGGACTTAATAGGCTTGAGCCTTAGTATGGCAACCTACTAAGTGAAAACTTTCAAATTCAGAGAAACCCTGGAATTAATAAAAAGGGGCAATCCTGAGCCAACTCCTTTTTTCAAAAGAAAAAAATAAGGATTCAAAAAGCAAAAGCAAGAAAAAAAAAGGATAGGTGCAGAGACTCAAAGGAAGATGTTCTAACAAATGGGGTTGACTGTGCTGTGTTGTTATAAGCCTTCTTCCGGCAAAATAAACTACAAGAAAAATAAAGGGTGAAGAATATACGTACTGAAATGATTAATGATAACCTGAATCTGTTCTGTATTTTTTCTTTTTTTTTTATAATTCTAAGTTATATATAGTATTATACTCTATTATAGTATAGAATATGAAATTATAGACAAATATAAATTTAGAATATGAAATGAAAAAATTGTTGTGAATCGATTCCAAGTTGAAAGCAGAATCTAATTCAAATATTCATTCATCAAAATATTCACATTCACTCCATAGTCTGATAGATCTTTTGGCGAACGGATTAATCGGACAAGAATAAAGATAGAGTCCCGTTCTACATGTCAATAGTGACAACAATGAAATTTATCGTAAGAGGAAAATCCGTCGACTTTTAAAATCGTGAGGGTTCAAGTCCCTCTATCCCCAAAATTTTATTTAACTCTCTAACTACTTATCTTTTTTTTCATTAGCATTTTGAAAGTGGTTATGTTCCTCATTTTTTTATTTTCCAAATGGATCCGTACGGAAACGTTTTTCTCTTATCACACAAAAGTCTTGTGATATATATGATAGACGTAAAAAGAAATATCTTTGAGCAAGTAGTACTCAGTTGAGTAATTCACAATTCATTTCAAACTTAAAGAAAATGATAGACAAAGTCCTTCTTTTTGAAGACCCAAGAAATTCCGGTATCTAGATAAGACTTTGTAATTGACTAATTGACATAGACCCAAGTTATCTAGTAAAATGGGGAGATGATGCACCAGAAAGGGGAATGGTCGGGATAGCTCAGCTGGTAGAGCAGAGGACTGAAAATCCTCGTGTCACCAGTTCAAATCTGGTTCCTGGCACATGATTTTTTTTGAGGAGTATTTTTTTTTCTATAAATTGACGAATATGGATCGCTATACATTAATAGTCAAGATCATGCTACATACGTAATTTATTTAGCTAGTTATCGTGCGAGATACCCCATCTATCTAAGCAATAGATGGGTAGATTATTTTAAGAATAAAGAATTTGATTATGTTTTCTTTTTCATGTTTTGTTTCCTCTTATGCAAAATGCATATTAATACTTCATACATATTCCAAAGGATTAAATTTGTTAATTCAAACACCCCACAAAAAAGTCAAGTATTCTCGAAGAGTTAAAGGATAAAAATAGATAAACTTCATCTCAGATCCAGTAGAAATAGAATCGGATTAGCTTTGGATATCTTTCTCTTTATTCATACATTCTATGACTTTAGGGAACCCGTCGAAGTAAGTATAAGTAAGTGATTAATGTATGCACGGTACAAAGTTCATGATTTTTAGTTCATTCTCTTGGCTCTTAGCTCATCCAAAAAAATTTGAGAATATCCAAAAATTATTACTTTTTCTTTTATTTTTTTATTCACCTATAATACCAGCGGGACATCACTTACTCTGTTTGATCTAGAATATAACATACAAAGAATCTTTAGATATCTGATTCTGTGAAAGTGAAGATTGTTTTTTCAATAAGCATCTTGTATTTCATAAAAATTGGGTACAATATAATCCTTACGTAAGGGCCATCCTATCCAACTCTCGGGCATTAAAATACGTTTTAGGCGTGGATGATTATCATAGGAAATTCCTAACATATCATAAGATTCCCTTTCTTGAAAATCCGCGCTTTTCCAAACCCAGAAAACGGACGGAATTCTAGGATTACTCCTTGGAGCAAATACTTTTATGCATACCTCTTCCGGTTGAGCGACACCATACTCTAGTCTTGTAAGATGATACACACTAGCTAACAGCCCGCCCGGTGCGACGTCATAGGCACATTGAGAACGTAGATAATTGTAACCGTATACATATAAAATGACAGCAATGGAATGCCAATCTTCGGACTTTATTTGTAAAGTCTCTATTCCTTGGTAATCGAAGCCCAAAGATCTATGAACTAGCCCACGTTTGACTAGCCACGCAGACAAACGACCCTGCATCTTGTTTATATCTCCCACATTCTTTTTATTTGTATAAAAATTTCTTTTTATATGTACTAAGTATTTTCCAGTTACTTTACGATACAATGAAATTTCTGAAAATGGATCCGCTGTTTATGTTTACAATAAAAAAAAAGAATTTTAATTAACGAATTCGTGGGAAGATACTGAATTTTTGTATTTGAAAAATGTTTCAGGAATTCTCTCGGAAGTGGATGGAGATTTATATTTATAGAGTAATTCTTGATCATAATTTCCAGTATGAATATTACGTCCAACACGAAACTTGTGATTGATAGTAAGGCATCGAGTCTTCTGTTGAGACTTCATTCTATCTTCATAGATTTCCCGAGATATTTTCTTACGAAGTTTTGTTATAGCATCTATAACTGCTTCCGGTTTTGGCGGACAGCCCGGCAAATAGACATCCACGGGAATTAGTTTATCGACCCCCCGAACAGTACTATAAGAATCAGTACTGAACATCCCCCCGGTAATTGTACACGCTCCCATAGCAATAACATATTTAGGTTCCGGCATTTGCTCATATAATCTCACTAAAGAAGGCGCCATTTTCATTGTTACTGTACCGGCTGTTAAAATTAGGTCGGCTTGTCTAGGGCTCGATCTTGGTACTAGTCCATAACGATCAAAGTCAAATCGCGAGCCGATTAATGAAGCAAATTCAATGAAGCAACAACTGGTCCCATAGAGAAGTGGCCATAAACTTGAGAGTCTTGACCAATTTGAAAGATCATTTGATGTAGTTGAAATAACTGAATTTACGGAATTTTGGGCTATTCGATCACGTAGTGGAAACTCAATGGAATTCATAACTATTTCCATCTTAGTTTTTTTATTTTTTTTGGAAAAATATTCGGGAATTAAGACCATTCTAATGCTCCTTTTCGCCATGCATAGACTAAACCAACAATTAGGATAAGCACGAAAATTAAAGCTTCTATAAATACAGATACGCCCAATACATCGAAACTCATTGCCCATGGATAAAGAAAAACCGTTTCAACATCAAAAACAACAAAAACTAGAGCAAACATATAATAACGGATTCGAAATTGTAACCAAGCATCCCCCATTGGTTCTATACCTGATTCATAACTAGAAATTTTCTCCGGTCCTTTACTAATCGGCGCTAAAATTCCGGAAAATACAAATGCGAAAATAGGAATAACACTTGATATTATTAAAAATGCCCAGAAAATGTCATATTCATAAAGTAGAAACATGGACATACTCCTTATGAATGTGGAAAATATGTTGAATTTAGTTGAGTCCGAATTGGAATTGTCAAGTTATCCATAACTCCTTTCTTTCACATATACAAATAAAACTTTATATATTTCACCTCGGTTTTACCTAACTAAAAAAAAAAAAAGAAATTAGATCGAGAGAATTCACATGTAATAGAATGGTTAGGAATTTTGATTTACTAATTAGTTAGAATCGTGGTGGTATTTTTTATTTAATTCGAATATAGATAAGGTATATGAAAACAAAAAATTTCTTTGACACAGTTTCCAATGAAATTTACCAACAATAGTTTTCATACCCCGGTTTGTCTACAAATCCTATTTTAATTTTAGGAAAAATTTTTAGTTTAATTAAGTGTTTAATTAAGTTAAGGTATTCTTCGATCCATTGATTATATTCACCTGTAGTTGGTTGGTTAGGCTTAAATAAAATAGAAATAAAATTATTATCGTGCTTTGCCTCTAAAAAATCACTATTAGATATAAAATTATATTTTTAACTCTTCCCTAAATGATACTCAGTTTGTAAGTTTATGGGAATTTTTTTTATTTTGATAAGAGACAGCTGATCGATTATAAACAACAAAAAAATCAAATAATAATTGAATATATAAAAATTCAAATTTTATTAATTCGTTTTATTAATTCGTATAGTATATAAAGTTTTAGGGCTATACGGACTCGAACCGTAGACCTTCTCGGTAAAACAGATCAAACTTTTTATTCTCAAAATGATTTGAACTATTTCAAAGACCCAACATGCATTTTTTTGCATTGGGCTCTTTCATTAACTGATAGAAATATCAGCTAGTCCACCATATTTTTCCTTGATAGAAATAAAATGGTTCCACGTGCTCTGATTCATTGTTTATTTGACCTTTGATTCAAAAGCACTACCAAAGTGTTTCAAAAAAGAGTTATATTGACGTAGGTCTGCTTTTGGCCTAGATTTTTTTAAAAATTAAATGAAGTCTCTATCGTTCTGCTGAAAGAATCTAATATGAAACTTCATACACCTTAAAGCTCATAGCACGAAAAGAGATTTTTGGAGACCCTTAAAATACTCATTAAGCCTAGCATTGAATAGCATTAAATAGGCTGGGTATTCACCTTATCAATATTTTAAATCAAAAATGGGTTCTATTTGGTAACTAAATGAACACCAGAATTATACCGAATTAGAACGAATTGTCCGGCTATTGTTCTCTTTTTTTGTTTCCTTAAAATCATAGAGTAAGACATCCATTTATCAAAAAGATAAAGCATGATGGACTCCCCTGAAAAACATTGGCGCACGTGTAAACGAGGTGCTCTACCAACTGAGCTATAGCCCTTCTTGTGCTACATTACATAACATATTTTATTATGTAGATAATTTATTGTCAAGATGAATATTCGCGATACAAGATCATAACTCTTTGATTGATATTGCTTATAAACAAAATTGGATTTATAATCGATCTATGTGATCGAACTATTTAGTTCTCTTTACTAATGCAAAATCACCTACTTAACTCAGCGGTTAGAGTATTGCTTTCATACGGCGGGAGTCATTGGTTCAAATCCAATAGTAGGTAAAACTTATTAGATACCAGAGTCAACGGTATCTAATAAGTTTTTATATTCATCCTCTAGATTATTAAGACTATTAAAATTTTTTATATCTTATTTTTTTTTGTTGATTGAAAAAAATAAACAAAATTCAAAAAATAGAAATATATTTAATAGAAATATATTCTATTTATGGGCTATAGCTATATATGGCATCTTCTATATATGGATTATATAGATAAAGAGAGTAAACGATGTATAAACCGAACTTCTTTTGATTATGTAACTGGTTACGAAAGCGTATTACTAGCCTCTAATCGTGTCCTAGCTCGTCTGAGAGCTAGGTTTGCTTCAATTATTTGTCTCTTTCCTTCAGCTTTCTTCAAGTTAGCTTCTGCTATTTCCAGAGTTTGCTGAGCTTCTTGTAGATCAATGTCACTACCCTTCTCAGCATCATTTACTAAAACAGTGATCTCATTATTACCTATTCTAGCAAACCCCCCCATCAGAGCCATCGTTAACCATTGGTCGTTAAGATGTATTCTCAAAATTCCTATATCGACTGCTGTGGCAATAGGGGCGTGGTTTGGTAATACGCCGATTTGACCACTATTAGTAGATAAAATGATTTCTTTTACTTCGGAATTCCAAACAATTCGATTAGGAGTCAGTACACAAAGATTTAAGGTCATTTCTTCAATTTGTTCTCCATTTCTAAATTCATAGCTTTCGCGGTAGCTTCATCGATGTTACCTACTAAATAAAAGGCCTGTTCGGGAAGACTGTCTAATTCTCCGGAAAGGATCAATTGAAACCCTCTAATAGTTTCTGCTAGACCAACATATTTTCCTGGAGAGCCTGTAAATACTTCTGCTACGAAAAAGGGTTGTGATAAGAAACGCTCAATTTTTCGTGCTCTTGCTACGGTTAAACGGTCTTCTTCGGATAATTCGTCCAACCCAAGGATAGCTATAATATCCTGAAGTTCTTTGTAACGTTGTAAGGTTTCCTTAACTCTTTGCGCAGTTTCATAATGTTCTTCGCCAACGATCCGAGGCTGGAGCATAGTTGATGTTGAATCTAACGGATCCACTGCTGGATAGATCCCCTTGGCGGCTAATCCTCTTGATAGTACGGTAGTAGCGTCTAAATGTGCAAATGTCGTGGCCGGAGCGGGATCAGTCAAATCGTCCGCAGGTACATAAACTGCTTGAATCGAAGTTATGGACCCCTCCTTTGTAGAAGTAATTCTTTCCTGTAAAGAGCCCATTTCAGTACTAAGAGTAGGTTGATAGCCTACAGCGGAAGGCATTCTACCCAATAAGGCAGATACTTCAGATCCTGCTTGAACGAAACGGAAAATATTGTCGATAAATAGAAGTACGTCTTGTTCATTAACATCTCGAAAATACTCTGCCATAGTTAGGGCAGTCAAACCCACTCTCATACGTGCCCCCGGCGGTTCATTCATTTGACCATAAACTAGAGCCACTTTTGATTCTGCAATATTTTGTTCATTGATAACTCCAGATTCTTTCATTTCCATGTAAAGATCATTTCCTTCACGAGTACGTTCACCCACCCCGCCAAATACGGATACGCCTCCGTGAGCTTTTGCAATGTTGTTGATCAATTCCATAATGAGTACTGTTTTACCCACGCCAGCTCCCCCAAATAGTCCTATTTTTCCTCCACGGCGATAAGGGGCTAAAAGATCTACCACTTTAATTCCTGTTTCAAAAATAGATAATTTTGTATCTAACTGTGTAAAGGCGGGCGCAGATCTATGAATAGGGGATGTTGTGCGAGTATCTACGGGACCTAAATTATCAACCGGTTCCCCCAGCACGTTAAAAATTCTTCCTAGAGTCGCTCCACCGACTGGAACGCTTAAAGGCGCGCCTGTGTCAATAACTTCCATTCCTCGCGTTAGACCATCTGTAGCACTCATCGCTACAGCCCTAACTCGATTATTTCCTAGTAATTGTTGTACCTCACAAGTCACATTAATAGGTTGTCCAGCAGTATCTCGGCCCTTAACTACTAGAGCGTTGTAAATATTCGGCATATTGCCTGGAGGAAAGGCTACGTCCAGTACTGGACCGATAATTTGAGCGATACGCCCCAGGTTTTTTTTTTCAAGGGTAGAAACACCAGGACCAGAAGTAGTAGGATTGATTCTCATAATATATAGTTTTATCGTTTTTAAAGTAAAATATATCGAAATTTTTTGCGAAAATGAAAATTATTGAACCCAAAATAAAAAAAGATGTCCGATAGCAAGTTGCTCGGTTAATTAAATAAGAAATATAAATTAGCAATCAATTTTGTTGGTACCATCCAAACGAATCCAATTCAATTATTTATTTTATTAGTCTATTTCTATTCAATTTCAATGAATGAAATTTGATGAACAAAAATCTTGAGAAAGTCGTTTATTTATCTATCATTATAGACAATACTTTCCAGATTATCTACAGAAATCGAACCCGAACTCTAAACTCTATTTAAATTATGATTCAGTAGCACTGTAACTTAGTTCTTTTTTAGTATATTGATTTATGCCTAGCCTATTTCTTTCTTTTCATGATGGAATTACGCATATTTTCACATCTAGGATATACATATACACCATATATCGCTGTCAAGAGTTTTTTCTCATTATTTAGTTCTTTCGATTCAAATGGGGGTAATAAACTCGAAACTGGAAAAACAAAGGCTGGGTTGCGCCATATATATGAAAGAGTATACAATAATGATGTATTTGTCGAATCAAATACATGGTGGAATAACGAACCATTTTGATTAGTTGATAATATTAGTTAAGAATTTTATGAAAGATTCCTGTATAAAGGTTTCATTAAAGCCTAATTTATGTCGAGTAGACCTTGTTGCTTTGTTGTAAAAATTTTTAATTAAAGTTGTATGGAGGGACTTATGTCACCACAAACAGAGACTAAAGCAAGTGTTGGATTTAAAGCTGGTGTTAAAGATTACAAATTGACTTATTATACGCCGGAGTATGAAACTCTGGATACTGATATCTTGGCAGCATTCCGAGTAACTCCTCAACCTGGAGTTCCACCCGAAGAAGCAGGCGCCGCAGTAGCCGCCGAATCTTCTACTGGTACATGGACAACTGTATGGACCGACGGACTTACCAGTCTTGATCGTTACAAAGGACGATGCTACCACATCGAGCCCGTTGCTGGAGAAGAAAATCAATATATTTGTTATGTAGCTTACCCTTTAGACCTTTTTGAAGAAGGCTCTGTTACTAACATGTTTACTTCCATTGTGGGTAATGTATTTGGGTTCAAAGCCTTGCGTGCTCTACGTTTGGAGGATTTGCGAATCCCTGTTGCTTATGTAAAAACTTTCCTCGGCCCGCCTCACGGTATCCAAGTTGAAAGAGATAAATTGAACAAGTATGGCCGTCCCCTTTTGGGATGCACTATTAAACCGAAATTGGGGTTATCCGCTAAAAACTATGGTCGAGCAGTTTATGAATGT
>Ga0153973_100186_pt1 | contig 12244 bp, 13 predicted proteins | sample TSGA057MetaG_FD_104700 | JGI IMG/M metagenome (GOLD analysis project Ga0153973, IMG submission 104700) | Attine ant fungus gardens microbial communities from Georgia, USA - TSGA057 MetaG | ecosystem: Host-associated > Fungi > Mycelium > Unclassified | place: USA: Georgia, Yuchi Wildlife... | reverse complement strand
AGATGATAACGGTGGATGTAGATGCTTCAGTGTTGACAGATGAGGTGATAATAGACATGTGATGCAACTGCGGTGCATCCTCCATTGAGACAGAATGTTGACTATGATGAAACTCCGAAGTAAAGACAATGTATCGTTTGATGTTGGATGACTTCCCGTGGGAATTTTGAGAGAACTTCGAATTTCGGGTCGGGAGCCCTGTCAAATCACGACATTTAAGTTTAAGAAGAAGGGAGACCCCCAAATTTGGGCTCCATGCCCGGCATTTCGGAACGGATCAGTTTGGGAGAATCTGGGTCCTCAGACTTGCCCAGATTGCCCAGATGGCCTACAAAAAGTCCTTCGGTCCTCCATGGAATAATGACAAGCTCTCATCTTTCCCAAGACCTCATGATCATATTTCGTGCATTTATTCTTATGCTCGGCCCGGCTGGATAATGTCTTACACCAAGATCACAGTATGTTGATATCGACTCAGTCATGCCAGAGGAATAATAGTCGACTTTGAGTCTAGTGGTCAACCATGATCTGGATACATAGCTCATTAGTCTGCCATTCATGATCAACCTTTCAATCTCGATGTCTTTCTGTGTAGTACGTTTGAAAATCTCTTTCTAAGCTCGAAGCTATTTCTGGAATCCCCGTCAAAAATACACAGCTCTAAATCCCCAGGCTATCCTCATCAGGTGGTACTACACATCATATGTGCCCAGGATGCGTGGTCACCAGAAATGCCTTCTTCATATAGATAGCAAGGAGATACATAAGAGCAGTCCGTCATTTCTTTCTTTCCTCCAGCTTCAGGTATTTCAACGATAACCATGAAAAACCAGAGTTTTCTAGGAAATTCTTCTTTGGACAGGAGAAACGTTGATACGAAGATAGAAGATGTTTCTGGCACGGGTTCTATCAATTTACGTCTTGGAGATGAGGCGCTTCGACTTGTTGACGCAGAGAAGATAATCGAGTTTGACGAAGAGTACAATTCAAAGTTGTGCAAGAGGCTAGTGCGTGTCAGTACTTATATTTTACACTTGTTCTCCTATTGGTTAGGATTGGGTTATACCTCCAATCTGTGCCTCGGTGTACTTTTCACAATATTTGTGAGTCACTTCCTGGAACTTGTCGCGGTCAGATCTCATGATTACAGGGACAAGACATCGTTAAATTATGCAAGGTATCCATTCATTTTTTCTTGTGTAAGATATACTGAACAGTGTCCAGTGTAATGGGCTTTCCGATAATCGGCCAAGTCAGTCTTTCTTTCACCCGTCCAGTAAAGTCCATATCTCGAGCGAGATTTCAGCATTATAATCTTGTATCAATGGCATTTTATCTCGGTAAACCTTTTCATTCTGAATAGTTATTTCCTTCTCATGACCATCCAGGATATCTCACATGGGAGTTCCCGACCACCTATATCGCGCAGAAGTCACGAGTTGCCAAATACCTTGGTCAATCCTCCTTCCTAGCTCTCAAATTCACTAACTAATCAAGTATACAGGAGCTAACATAGTGCTTTGGGGTATTATCCTTATGCTCCATTCGGTCGCCAATTCTTTTGGAGCATTCTTTGCTTTACGTTTCCTACTGGGTACTTTGATCTCTATCAACTGGATAGCTATCTCATAGCATGCAGGAATGTGCGAATCTTGTGTTTCTCCTATTCTGATCTTGATGATATCGATGTTCTACAAAAAGAACGAGCATGCAAGGCGTATCTCGTGGTTTTATGTCATGGTGAAATACCATTAGTTTATTGAAATCGGTTCACTAATCGACCTTGCGCACAGAATGGTTTGACCATGGTCTTCGGAGGGTTCGTTGCCTACGTATGTACTATAGGCGTCCATTTTCTGATTCTAGATACTCAAAATTGCTTTTTTGTATGCCATGAAGGGAATATCCTTCTATGATAGCCACAGAATTGCCTCTTGGAAGATCATCTACATATTGCTCGGTGGCCTGGCAATTGTGGTTGGAATTGGGGTGCTTATTTGGCTGCCTGACTCACCACTGCACGCGAGTTTTCTTACATACGAGGAGCGTACAGCCGTGCTAGAGAGAGTCCGTGATGACCAGGTTGGAATTGAAAACAAAGTGCTCAAGTCGTATCAAATCAAGGAGGCATTTCTTGACATTCGAATTTGGCTTATCGCTCTCGTAACATGCGTTGGTGAGTTATCTCTTGTATACAGCTGTCCCCTTTGCTGACGATAGGTGGCTTAGCTAGCGTGCCCAATGGTGGTCTCACCAACTGTAAGAATATTTCGCCACCAGGATGAGCAACATTGAGTCTTTGCAGTTGGCAATATCATTATTAAGAACTTTGGATATACGTAAGTGTTAACAGCAGGGGAAATATTCAAGTCAATGAATCGATCCTAGAACCAGACAGACGCTAATTTTATCTACACCAGGAGGCGTAGTTTCAGCAGCCATGACGCTTTTCTGTGGTTGGTACGCGGATAGGAAGGTAAGGATTAGATCGCTTGTCTTCGAGTTATGATAGCGAGCATATAATAAGAACCAACGGATGATTCCTATTGTAATTGCTACCTTGCCAACCATCCTGGGCGCAGGTCAGTTTGAGAATATATTTGTTGAGAAGCTACTAATCATTCAAAAGCACTTTTGATTGGTTTTAACGACACTGGGCAGAAAGGGATCTTGCTGTTTGGTATCAACTTAATTTTTTTGGAATTTACAGAAGCTGATATTTTTTGATAGCTATTTATCTCAGCAACTCTTATGGTAGCTCATTGTCAACCATCTACGCCTACAATGCGAGTAATATGAGCGGCCACACGAAAAAGAGCACAGCAAATTCTATAACTCTAGTCGGGTTTAGTCTTGGAAACATCATCGGCGCGGAGATATTCCAGCCAAAGGACGCTCCGAGCTACATCCCAGGGAAAATAGCCATCATGGTTCTTTTCTCCACAGTGCTAGTTATCGTACTCCTTCTACGTTGGATCAACCAGCGTATGAACAAGAAGAAAGTAGCACGGATCGAGGTCATCAAGAGGCAGCATGACTGGACTGATGAGGATATGCGGAGGGAGAAGAACAAACACGCATTCGCCGATTTGACAGACAAGGAGTGAGTCTGTCATTCTCAATTACCTAGAATACACGACTCACGTTTGTTCCATAGGAATCCGTATTTCATGTATAGTCCTTGAATGCTAGTCTTTGTTAACAATCGAATTAATTTGCGTCTGATATTTGTTGTAGTCAAAATTAACCGGAGGAATCAAAATCAGACAGGCAACGACACAGCACGGGAATTTATACATGGATTCAATATTGTAACCGGAACATAAATTGGAAACTGTATTGTTTGGTGTCGGGATCCCAGTGCGACCAATTCCAATACCCCGCGTCATCAGTTTCGTCCTCAATTTCCCGGGCAGGAATACGGAATGCAATAGTCTCATATGGTTCCGCTGCAACCTATGCTGCATGAGTACGTAAATCTGAATGAAAGCTAGGGAATACACACAATAAGATATTGATAGGCTTTGTTGGGTGGCTCTCGTTTCTGTTCCCAAGCACTCATGAACCGTCTTCGAGGTACTACACCTTCTTTAATTTGCGGAAGATGCACCTGCACCATCATGCCCTCTTTCCCAGTGTCCCTATCTCTGACTTTTGTGACACGATAGCCAGGTCTACCAATTTTCAGAAAGACTTTTCTCTGTACGTTGCTTTGTGTTGGTGCAACCATTAGCTGTGTTTCTTTCGCATCACGAGCGGCACGTCTGGCGAGATTTGTTTGATGCTTTTTTCCCTGGGTGTGGGCAAGATAAGAACCTTCATTGGTGTGCAACGTCAAGCACAAGCGACATTCATAAGAGCCAATGTGATTCCGCAAGATATATGGATCCTGAAGGCGAATGAGACTCGAAGTGACAGAAAAGATAGAAAATATACCTTCGCTAAATCGATGGTCTCTAATGCAAGCTTCCTCAACCGCTCGCGTCTATCTACATTCGTTTCTGAGGCTCCTGCAACACCCCCACCACCGAATTTTGACCCAACACGGTTCTGTTGAATTTGAATTGCCGTTTCTGATTAGAATGTCACTAGTACAGACCTGGTAGTCTGATGTACACGTTAGTCAGATGCTAAGAGGCGAGGGGTGACCACATACCCATAACAGATAGTTGGGATGAGTAGAAGTATGATACAAGCCCCGGTGCAAAGACTGCTGATGTAAGCCAAGCAAACACTGGATCTCAGATCAACACAAATTCTTGGTTTCGGTGTACTGCCCGCTTCTGTGCATAGGTATGGCGGTTCCAAAACGACCTCTTGATGAAGCGTCTTCGAATCATAGATCTAAGAAGGCTAAAACAGCTAATAAAGGAGCGAAGGCCGAAATACCGAGTGCCCTTGTAGCAGATGAAGTAGATTTTCCCAGAGGTGGTGGGACAGTGTTTACTCCGCTAGAGGTTAAAGCCATCCGAGCCGAAGCAGCGAAAGAAGCAGATGAAGCACTGTTCAAGGTATGCATTGCTCAACTCAGTTGAACAAGGACTCAAGGCTCTTTGCAGGAAACCAAGGAGGAGAAGGGACATAAAAAGAAGTTGAAAAATGCGGCTAAGAAAGAAAGTACAAGGTCATCTGAGAGGTCGGAGCTCCCGCGTATTGAGCATCTAAATTACAAGGTGAGTTCAGCCTCTGTCTTCCAGTACAAGTCAATAAAATTTTCTTGTGTATATTAGCGGGTCTTTATTGGAATGAAGATTTTTGGTCAAATCGTATCCATCATGCCTCTTGGATTGATTATTTCTCTCCCAAACCAACTTTATGGTCATGTTCCAATAACTCAAATATCCGCTCAGTTCACTGCTCTTCTCGAACGTTTCGACGCCCAGGATGATGATATAAATGTGGATGAGTCTGATGAGGACAAGGAGGAACTACAGGCGCCCGATATCTTCGCGATGTTTCGTGTGGGCCAGTATGTGCGAACCGTGGTTATGGATGTCCATCCAGCTGGAGTTAGCGACGTGAATGCATTCAGGAAGTCGAGAGACAATCTGGTGAAGGCAAGCAAACGAGTGGAACTTAGCTTGGTTCCAGAGAAAGTGAATGCTGGGGTCCAGAAGGCTGATCTCCGAGGAGGGTTTGTGAGTGTAACTGATTTCAATCCTGAATTTGTCCTCAACTTGGAACTAGACATTATCTGCTGCCATCAGAAGTATCGAAGATCATGGCTACAATCTTGATATCGGTGTCCCAGATGTGTCTGGTTTCCTCCCGTTTGAGGGGTCTGAATCTAAGTTCAGCATAGGACAGATCATTGATACTGTTGTCATCAAACTTTCCAGTAATGGACGAGTGTGCAGTGTCAGCGAGGATAGTGAGAAGCAGTCGAATTCTTTCGTACGTTTTGTTGTTTCTCTTGTAGTCTTGGAATTCATTTTTTCTTGCAGTTTTCTGAGATTTCTTCTGTCAGCTCCATCCTTCCGGGTGCTCTTGCTCAGTGCCTCATAATATCAGTCAAACCAGACGGAATCAACCTGCAAGTCGCTGGATTCTTTGATGGCACTGTAGATCTATTTCATCTTCCTGAAAAATCATTTAAGGCTGGCAAAAAAGTCAAGGCCCGAGTTCTCTATAACTATTCAACGTCGCCTCCCAAGTTTGCACTAGCATTGTCAGAGCATGTGGTCCACCTACGACCCCGACTGGTCTCCTGCGATGGAGAAGAGAAGATTCTGCAAGAAGCCTACCCGATTGGTACTATCCTTGATGCGGTAGAAGTACTTCGTGTTGAGGAGGAACGCGGCCTCATTGTCAAAGTAGGAGACCAGAAGGGATTTGTTCATGTCTGTTGTCATCTCAAATTCTATGCATTGATCTTGATGTCTACTTAGATTTCCCACCTCTCTGACGACCATGTTCCTTCTCTCACATCCACAGGTCTTTGGAAGCCTGAGGCAATACACCGGGCTCGTGTTACCGGATTCTTTGCATTTGATGGTTTGCTGCAGTTGTCTCTCAGGCCTTCCATCTTGGAGCAGAAGTATATCCAAATCTCTGACGTGGAGGTTGGAGAAGTTGTTAAAGGCACAATCAAAAAGTTGACAGATTCCGCACTCTTTGTTACATTGTCCGGCAACATTGATGGTGTAGTTTGGCCCAATCATTATGCCGATATACAACTGAAGCACCCTGCAAAACGATTCAAGGTTGGGGCCAGTATCAAGTGCAAGGTAAGGGTCTTTTTTTTTGGCTGGATGAGGAAGACTTATGTGTTGAAAGGTTCTTGTCGTTGATCCTGAGAGAAAACGCATATATCTCACATTGAAGAAAACACTCATAGACTCCAAACTATCCATTCTTTCGGATTTCAGTCAGGTCCGAGTGGGTATCCTGGCACATGCAGTTGTTTTCAAGGTTCATGAGAAGTATCTCTTGATCGAGTTTTACAATAACTTGAAAGCCATAGTTCCCTTTAAAGAAGTTAGGTTTGTAAGAAAATCCGTTTTTACAGTTACAAAATTAATTTTCCTGAATAGCGAGACCCCTGTTGTTAATCTTGCAGAAGCTTTTTCCATTGGCAAGGTCGTTAAAGTCCGCATAGTGATTGTAGAGCAGGAAAAATCGCGTATCATTGCAAGCATTCGCCAGGCCTCCTCTGATTTTGACTCGGCAGTAGCTGATATCAGTGAAGTTGAAGTCGGTAACGTTGCTGGGGGAGCAATCAAAGAGATCCACAAAGACAATGTTATTCTACTCCTCGAACCTACGCGGATTAGGGCATTGTTAAGTCTCAAGAATTTAGCCAACCATCGAAGCATAAGTCTTCCACAGCTGAAGAACGAGCTTAAAGTTGGTGAAAAGCTTTCCGAGCTCGTTGTGGTTGCCAAGAACCTGGAGAAAAATTTTGTGATAGTCGCCAATGCACCTCAGACAAAGGCTACTTTACCTGGCAAGAATTCTTTGACAATTGATTCTGTCACTGTCGGTCAAATTGTTGGTGGACGTGTCACTCGACATGTTCATCACGGTACTCTTGTCAAAGTCACCACTCATATGGGCGGTATCATACATCCCACGGACGTCTCCGATAACTTCGACGCTGTTAATCCCTATCTTGCCATCGATTCCCTTGTGAAAGCCGCAATTGTGGATGTGGACAAGGACAGGAGACAAGTCACTCTTTCGACAAGGCAGTCGAGGGTCCGCCCGGATCAGGCAGTTCAAATTGTAGATAGGGAAATCAGTCAAGTTTCTGATTTGGCCGTTGGTGATACGGTCAGAGGTTTTATCAAAAATGTCGCTGAACATGGGTTATTCGTCACTATCGGGCGAAACGTTGATGCTCGTGTGCAGATACGCGAACTTTTTGATGAAGTGAGTTCCTCAATTTGATAATCATTCCGATGGTTCTCTCATGATGTCTATAGTTTGTCAAGGACTGGAAGCCACGATTCCATACGAACCAGCTGGTCAAGGGCCGTATCCTGAGGTACGAACTCTGATCTCTGTCTTCATCAATTTATGAAAGCTCCCTAGCGTGGATATGGAGAATGAGAAAGTCGAGCTCACATTGCGCTCCGGAGATCCTCGTGAACGTGAAAGTCAGGTCAAGCGCCTGCCGTCAGATCTCCATGAGGGTGAAAAGGTTGATGGTACTGTCAAGCGGATTGAAGAATATGGTATTTTCATTCAGATAGAGGGCAGTAAATTCAGTGGGTTGTGCCATAAGTCCGAGGCGAGTGGTAGCATCAATCATTTTCAGCAACCCACTCAATTTGATGTAGCTTTCGGATAACAAAGATGCTGATGTCAGTGCTGCCCTTCAAAATTTCCGTGAAGGCGACCGTGTCAAGGCCGTTGTCATTGGTGTAGATGGAAAACGCATTTCATTCAGCTTAAAACCATCGCATTTTTTCCAAGAAGAGAAAGATGAGGGAGAATCTGATGATAAGATTGAAGCATCAAGCCCAGTTAGAGCCGTAGATGGGTCCATAATGGAGGGCGACGAGGTTGGTGGGGATGACGACGATGAGATGAGATCGACCAGGAGTGAAGGGGATGATGACGAAGATGCAATGGAGGTTGACGAAAGTGCTACAATCCAGCTCTTTCATCGCTCCGAAAAACCAGGAAAGAATATTGGGAGTTTAGCGAGGCCAGCGCCCACTTTGTCCTTGAGCCGTGGTTTTGAGTGGTACGGCCCGAATGAACCAACCGAGGTAGGGGAGGATCTGTCAGACAGTGGAGGTGAGAGCGATAGGGATGACCAATCTCACAAAAAGAAGAGAAAGAAGCGCAAGGAGATTGAGGAAGATTTGACAGCGAAGCTCCATACCAAAATGCCTGAATCAAATGCCGATTTTGAACGAGTACTTCTTGGATCGCCTGATTCATCCTATGTGTGGATACAGTATATGTCATTCCAACTCCAGATCTCTGAAATCGACAAGGCTCGTGAGATTGGCAGGAGGGCTTTTAAAACAATTAACTTCCGCGAAGAGCAAGAACGTTTGAACGTCTGGATCGCACTTCTCAACCTGGAAAACGTTTATGGTACCGACGACTCCCTAGACACGACTTTCAAGGAGGCAGCTCGGGCCAATGATTCGAAAACAGTCCATCTCCGGCTAGCATCTATCCTCGAGCAGTCAGGAAAGCACGACAAGGCTGTTGAGCAATACAAGAAAACGTGCAAGAAATTCGGTGCAAGTTCGAAAGTCTGGGCGATGTTTGCCGAGTTCTATCTCAAAGCAGGTAATCTCGAGGAAGCGAGGAAACTGTTGCCTCGTAGTTTCCAAAGTCTTGAGAAGCGCAAGCGTAGGGTTTTTTTGATTCCTTCGCAAGCGGATTGATTCACTAGAATTGATACCCTTAGACATCAAGACAGCGTCCAAATTTGCACAGCTCGAGTATAAGCATGGCGACTTTGAACGTGGTAGAACAATCTTCGAAGGCATCGTGGATTCTCATTCCAAGCGTTGGGACATCTGGTCAGTATATATCGACATGGAAGCTGGTCAGAAGAATATTCAGGCTATCAGGTATTTCCTTGATGGTTTTCAAAATTCATGCGATGCTTACCATCTCTTTCAGGAACCTCTTGGATCGTATATTGACTTTCAAAATGACCAGCCACAAAGCTAAGTGAGTTTATCAAATACATTACTATATATCGAGTCTAATCACAAATCACTCGTTGCTTAAGGTCGTTTTTCAAGAAATGGCTTGAACTCGAACGAAGGATTGGCGATGAGGAGGGTGCCGAGGCAGTCAAACAAAAGGCTATCGAATGGACTCAGAAGGTAGCAGCAGACAATGCATCGTGATCATAATTATAGCGAGAATCGGTTAATACCAATATCTGCATAAAAAAAAGAGAGTATATCTGTAAGATGGGGAAAGTCGCCGGACCATGATACTAGACAGACAGCATAAAAGAGTATACAAAGGAACGCGAAATCCAAGCGAATGTCTGATACCAAAAAATAAGGGGGTTATTGGCAATCAAAAAAAGGAATTGCTCAGAGGGTATATGCAAAGAAGGATACATAGATCAGCATAAAGAGGATGTGAAAGAACGTGGGGAAAGGAAAGAGAAGGAAAGGAGGGTTTGAGGCTTATGCCCGTGGTGTGAGAGCAGAGCTGGGATCATTATCCATCTCACTCAATTGTTGTTTTCGATGGTTCAATGAGCCTGTTGGAGCAAGCATATGCCGCCGCCAATCATCTAGCTCATTCGAAAAACCATCATACGCCAAACGATCTGTACTTGACGTACTCGCTCGTCGACCCAAAATTCCAGAAACGGGCCGAGCACTGAGATCCGGACGATCAACGTCGAGAAGGAGTTCAATCTTACGCGAGAGCTGATCATTTTCTCTCCTAAGATTAGCATTTTCGTTGTTCAGCTTCTCCAACATCGTTTCACTGTAGCCACCACGAGCAATGATAAGGGAATTTTTGAGCCTCTCGACATCAAATTGAAGTTCCTCAATTTGATTGAGGCGGTCGTCAGACTCACGCTGCGACGCAACGAGCTTATCACGAGTGACTTCACTGTCCTTCTCCAGAGTCTCGATGCGTACGCGGAGATCTGTGTTCTCAGAACGCAAACGCTGGATTTGCCGCTGGGCCTCGATGACCTGTCTTGATAATTCATCTTCTGATGGTGTTGTCCTACCGTTGACGCTACGCATAGGTCGTCCACTTCTGGCGACCTCAAGGTCTATCGAGAGCTGAGCATTAGCAGATGTTTGTTTGGTCAATTCTTCGCGTGTCTTCCTCAACACTTTCTCAGTGCTCCTAAAATGAATGACCAACCATAAATCAAAAATTTTCGTCAAAGGCCCTGGAGTGAAACTTACTTGACATAGCGCACAGCAAGACGGTAATCTTCCTCCATCTGTCTAATCTTTGTGCCATGGTTCTGCTCTGCATCAGCCAACTTCCGCTCTGCCGCCTGAACACGATAATCCATATCACTATCGCTCAACCCATTCCTGGAATTCGATTGCACACGATCCAGTTCGCTTGTCAACAAATTGACCTGGGCTTCTACATCCCTCGTCCTTCTCAATACCTGGGCCAACTCCTTCTCTGTATTCTCTTGCTGTCTTGTCTTGTCCGCCAATTTTGTCTCAAGATCTACAACGACAGGTGGAGGTGAAGCATGTGCTTGAGACGATTGCAGGTCGTCCTCATCTACACTGATACCCTGCTCGTTGAGATAGTTCCTGAGTGCATGGAGTTTCATGCCCAAAGTCAGTGCCTCCTTCGTCTTTTCTTGCAAAGATGTCTCTCTCTCCGAAAGATCCTTGCGAAGCTTGCCTGCATCTGTCGAACTAAGTGACAGTTGACTCCGGAGGTTCGCAACGAGTGTTCTTAGCGACATGTGTTCCGTCTTTTGTTCCAAAGCTTGCTGCTTCTCTTCTTCCCATTGACGATATACATCATCAGCTTTATCATCAGCCTCTTTCACCCTCAACTTCAAATTCTGGACCTCTGCCTCCAAAGCCAACACCTTGGCATCATAGCCACGCGCCACCCTATCCTCGTCTGCCTTCATGTCTCTGTGCGTATCCAACAACTGTCCCAGACTTCCAGTTGTAAATGCTCGAAGTGCATCAGCCTCTTCACGAGATTTGGCCCATGAAAGCTCGACGTCAGACAACCTCGTACGAGCGGCATCCGCCTCATTCGTCAACGTCTCAATCTCACCCTTCATTCCCGCCACATTATGCTCAAGATCTTTAATCTGGTCCAATGCTGCCTGATATTGCGTGTCCAACCCCTCCGCACGCGCAGAAGCAGCATGTAAAGCGTCTCTCGCCTGCTCAAGCGCTCGGATATGCTGCTCCTTTGTCCGCGACAGTTCGTCAACCCGGGATCTTAGCGTTACTTCATCTGCGTCTTTTTGCTCCAGTAATGAACTCTGTTCTACACTTCGGTCGGTATGTTCACGATGCTTGTACTCCAAAATCTTGTGCTTCTCCTGGAGTTCGGCATGTGACTGCACAGTGCGTTTATGCGCTTCTTCCATCATGTCCGCACGTTTGAGGGCATCATCTATACGGACCTCAGCTTGTTGGAGAAGTGATGTCTGGAGAGCAAGTGATTCGTTGAGTTCACTGATTTTACGATCTTGTGTCCACCTTTCGCTCATGAGATTGGTCACGTTCTGTTCGAGGAAGGCGATGCGATCGCGTTCTATCCGTGATACCTCAGCGTCGCTGTTGACTTCAATGGCAGCGAGTTTGGAACGGTAAAATGCAGCTTCTTGCGCTGCACTGTTTTTGAGACGCTCAGCCTCGGCAATGCATTTTGAAGTCTGCTGAGCTTGCTCAGCCATGACAACCTAGCAAAAAAAAACATCAGTGTATCATTCGATCTAGTTGGGAATCTCCTCACCTGCACATCAGCCCTGAACTGTTTGAATTTGAATAACAACTCGGCTCGATCATGTCCCTCGAGACTACTAACTCCACCAATAGCCAGATCTGGACTCCCCTGTCTATCCGACAACACGTATCCTGCCTTTGCTGCCTTCAACAATGCCTCCTTCATCCAAGACATCTGTCGCTTCAAGCCATCCAACTCAAAATCCTTTGCCTTCAAATCTTTGACCAGATCCGCAGCTACGCTACTTACGGATCCAGTCCCAGCCCCGCTGCCACTACGCGTAGGAAAGCTACCACCATTTAATGCAAGTGATGATCCATTTTGTGACGCAGGATAACTGACAACAGGT
>Ga0153973_100175_pt1 | contig 12467 bp, 15 predicted proteins | sample TSGA057MetaG_FD_104700 | JGI IMG/M metagenome (GOLD analysis project Ga0153973, IMG submission 104700) | Attine ant fungus gardens microbial communities from Georgia, USA - TSGA057 MetaG | ecosystem: Host-associated > Fungi > Mycelium > Unclassified | place: USA: Georgia, Yuchi Wildlife... | reverse complement strand
CTTAGGCACGGCCATACATAACATAGAAATCACACTTGGAAAGGGTGGACAATTAGCTAGAGCAGCGGGTGCTGTAGCGAAACTGATTGCAAAAGAGGGGAAATCGGCCACATTAAAATTACCCTCTGGGGAGGTCCGTTTGATATCCAAAAACTGCTCAGCAACAGTCGGACAAGTAGGGAATGTTGGGGTGAACCAGAAAAGTTTGGGTAGAGCCGGATCTAAGCGTTGGCTAGGTAAGCGTCCTGTAGTAAGAGGGGTAGTTATGAACCCTGTAGACCATCCCCATGGGGGTGGGGAAGGGAGAGCCCCAATTGGTAGAAAAAAACCCACAACCCCTTGGGGTTATCCTGCACTTGGAAGAAGAAGTAGAAAAAGGAATAAATATAGTGATAATTTGATTCTTCGTCGTCGTAGTAAATAGAAAAAAAGGAGTAAGCTGTGACACGTTCATTAAAAAAAAATCCATTTGTGGCCAACCATTTATTAAAAAAAATTGAAAAACTTAATATAAATTCAAAAAAAGAAATAATAGTAACTTGGTCGAGGGCATCAACGATTATACCCACAATGATCGGGCATACCATTGCGATACATAATGGTAAAGAGCACCTGCCTGTTTTTATAACAGATCGTATGGTAGGACATAAATTGGGTGAATTTGTACCTACTTTAAATTTCCGAGGACATGCAAAAAATGATAATAAATCTCGTCGTTAAGTCGTTAAGATTAAATGTTTAAAATTAAATATTTAAAATTAAATAAAATATAAGATTAAATAAAATAATAAAATAAAATTTAAATATTAAATATAGGGATACTTAAGCAATACTTAACTTTAACGATACTTACAAGAATTCATCAATATTAAATATTATATTAATAAATTAATCGGAGGTAACTTTATGATAAAAAAGAAAAAAACAGAAGTATATGCTTTAGGTCAACATATATCTATGTCTGCTGACAAAGCACGAAGAGTAATTGATCAAATTCGCGGACGTTCCTATGAAGAAACACTTCTGATACTAGAACTGATGCCCTATCGAGCATGTTATCCTATTTTTAAATTAGTTTATTCTGCAGCAGCAAATGCTACTTACAATATGGGGTCGAATGAAACCAATTTACTCATTAGTAAAGCCGAAGTACACGAGGGGACTACCAGAAAGAAATTTAAACCCCGGGCTCGAGGGCGTAGTTCACCCATAAAAAGACCTACCTGTCATCTAACTATTGTGATGAAAGATATATCTTTAGAAGACAAAGATATAGAGACAAATTCATTAAAAAAAAACCTAGAGACAAAAAATAGTAGTGGAGGAATATGGGACAAAAAATAAATCCACTTGGTTTTCGACTTGGCACAACCCAAAGCCATCATTCTCGTTGGTTTGCACAACCAAAAAATTATTCTGAGAGTCTACAAGAAGATCAAAGAATCCGAACGTTTATTAAGAATTATGTACAAAAGAATATGAAAAGCTCTTCTTTAGTAGAAGGAATTGCACGTATTGAGATTCAAAAACGAATTGATCTGATCCAAGTCATAATTTTTATGGGATTTCCAAAGCCATTACTAGAAAATCGACCGCAAGGAATAAACGAACTGCAAACGGCTCTACAAAAAGAATTTAATCGTGCGAACCGAAAACTTAATATTGCGATCACAAAAATTGCAAAACCTTATGGAAACCCTAACATTCTTGCAGAGTTTATAGCCGGACAATTAAAGAATAGAGTTTCCTTTCGAAAAGCAATGAAAAAAGCTATCGAACTAACTGAGCAAACAAATAAAAAGGGAATTCAAATCCAAATTGCCGGTCGTATCGACGGAAAAGAAATTGCACGTGTTGAATGGATTAGAGAGGGCAGGGTTCCCCTACAAACCATTCAAGCTAAAATTGATTATTGTTCCTATACAGTTAGAACTATATATGGTATATTAGGCATCAAAATTTGGATATTTATAGATGGGGACTAATAAAATTGAAGTTTTCTTTTCCTTCTATCTAGACTATCTAGAAAACTAAACCCCTTAGGTCTTTTTCGCAAAACTAACAATTCTAATTTGAATTCTATAAGGTTGAATAAAAATTCGATTGAACGTTTGATAAAATTGCTATGCTTAGTGTGTGACTCGTTGGTTTTTAGGGTTAGAATTCAATAAATCATCCACATAATAGCAACTGAATAACTCTAGAACTAATAACCAATTCATCACTTCATATTATCTCGATCTAAAGCTAAAGAATCAGTCAAGGTGTTATAAATAGAAATTGGTCATATCTTTGTAGCAACTGAATTTTTTTGCCAACAAAGACTTCGAAAGTTGTAAAGCAAAATAGAGAAGAAATATGTGGATAAACGGAAGGCTGAGAGAAAGAGAGACAAAAAGACAAAATAAATGATATAGACTTCCAATATGTAAGGTTTATGAGCGATTTTATCAAAGCGTATAAAAAAACTTATATTATAAAAGGCAGTGTAATAAAGGCATCAATACGAATGGATCAATAATTAAATGAAAACGCCCCCTTTTTTTTTAATAGTTACTAGAATAAAAACAAAAAAATTAGAGCTTGGGGTCAATAAAGACTGAGAAAGTTGACTCGAGAATAAATTTCATTATGAGCTCCATTGTAAAAAAAGAACCTAAACATTAAGTAAGAAGTGATGGGAACGATGTAAGCCGTGAATGCAACAGATTTTTTTAGTAAAAATGAATCTTAAGAATTCACTGGTTGGGATGGCGGAAGGAGCCGAAAATCAATTCATACATTCTAAGAAGTCATTAGACAATTATGAAATTGAAATAAAAGAGTAAACATTCGCCCGCGAAAACATTCTTTTTTTAATTCCTAAATTTGAACAATAAAAAACTTATACAAAAAGAAATCCTATGATTTATGCAATAGAAAACCATTCGTTATCTATTAAAAGTCAAACCGGATACACAAATTACTACTAGATACTAGATTAGGTTGAATCTCAAAGACTACTAAGATTCGCTGTAAACTAGTTAAAAGTTAACTAATTTTTTATTTAATTTCTTTTGTATTTGTAATTTGAATTTGTATTAAAATTTTTATTAAAATGAAATTGCGAGGAGCCATATGAGAAGAAATTCTCATGTATGGTTCTGTAGTAGAGATGGAATTCATAAACAATCATCAACTATAACCCCAAAAGAACCAGATTCCGTAAACAACACAGAGGAAGAATGAAAGGAATATCGTATCGAGGGAATCATATATGTTTCGGTAAATATGCTCTTCGGGCACTTGAACCCGCTTGGATCACATCTCGACAAATAGAAGCCGGTCGGCGAGCAATGACACGAAATGTACGTCGTGGTGGCAAAATATGGGTAAGGATATTTCCAGACAAACCAGTTACAGTAAGGCCTGCTGAAACACGTATGGGCTCGGGTAAAGGATCCCCCGAATTTTGGGTAGCTGTTGTTAAACCCGGCCGAATACTTTATGAAATGACCGGAGTAACCGAAAATATAGCTAGAAGAGCAATTTCAATAGCAGCCTCAAAAATGCCTCTACGGACTCAATTCATTATTTCGGGATAAGGGATAAACAAAATAAATAGAAATTATAAATTATTATAAATTAAAGTAGAAGTACAACCAAAAGAAATGAAAGCGGTCTTGAAAAATGGCAAATCTTTTATTTTAGACAATAAATATTTCTTTTTTTTCTTCGTCCTTTGCATTGAAAGAACAGATTACAAAATGATATGATTCAACCTCAGACCCATTTAAATGTAGCAGATAACAGCGGGGCTCGAGAACTGATGTGTATTCGAATCATAGGAGCTAGCAACCGTCGATATGCTCATATTGGTGACGTTATTGTTGCTGTTATTAAAGAAGCAGTACCAAATATGCCCCTAAAAAGATCAGAAGTGGTCAGAGCTGTAATTGTACGTACCCGTAAAGAGCTCAAGCGTGACAACGGTATGATAATACGATATGATGACAACGCTGCGGTTGTTATTGATCAAGAAGGCAATCCAAAAGGAACGCGAATTTTGGCGCGATCGCCCGGGAGTTGAGACAGTTAAATTTTACTAAAATAGTTTCATTAGCTCCTGAGGTATTATAAATCAAGGTCGTGTATAGTTGGAGTATTTGAAAGAAATAAGATTGTATCTCACGCATATATCGTTATTGATTAGTCATATTTATAAATAAACAAATTTATAAATAAACAAATACGTAAAAAACCATGTTGATTATATCAAATTTAGATTCACTAAAATTTTTAACTTACCATGGGTAGGGATACTATTGCCGAGATAATAACCTCTATACGAAATGCTGATAGGGATAAAAAAAGGGTGGTTCGAATAACCTTTACTAATATTACGGAAAAGATTGTTAAAATCCTTTTACAAGAGGGTTTTATTGAAAATGTGAGAACACATCGAGAAAATAACAAAAATTTTTTGGTTTTAACATTACAACACAGAAAGACTACAAAACTACCCTATAGAAACATTTTAAATTTAAAACGGATCAGTCGACCCGGTCTACGAATTTATTCCAACTATCAACGAATTCCTCGAATTTTAGGCGGGATGGGGATTGTAATTATTTCTACTTCTAGAGGTATAATGACAGACCGGGAAGCCCGGCTAGAGAAAATCGGCGGAGAAATTTTGTGTTATATATGGTAGTCCGTGTAATATACAACTTGGATCTGAAACGTACTATTTATAATTCTAAAAAAAAAAAACAAAAGAAAAGAGATGAATTGTCCAATATTGTTCCTCCTACATTAGTTGATACTTCGCAGAGGTTTTACTTTTACCTCTAATGAACAAACCAAAAAAAAAGGATACATCAAGATTTAATACTAATTATTGATTCGCCTGCTAACCACATGTTCCGGGGTCGTTTAGATACTGAAGGCACGATTCTAGGTTATGTTTCAGGAACGATTCGACGTAGTTTTTTAGGGACACTACTATGAAATAGATAGGAAATAGAGTCAAAATTGAAATAAGTTATTCTACTTTAAGCAGGAGACGCACAATTTATCGCCTACACAACAGGGATTCTAAGGGTAAATTGGTTTTTTAACTTGAACATTCCTTGCGTGAGAATATCATAAAAGATGCACAAAATTGCAAGAAACTTATTTTCTTCCAATAAATAGATTCAGATTTAAGACAAGGAATAACAAATATGAAAATAAGAGCTTCAGTTCGTAAAATTTGTGAAAAATGCCGGCTAATCCGTAGGCGGGGGCGAATTATAGTAATTTGTTCTAACCCAAGACATAAACAAAGGCAAGGGTAATCAGACTCGCTAAAGAAATCACATACATAACATAAAATAAATAATAAATCAGGAATTTTTTTAACATGAAATGGATATATCCATATATCTCTGACTCATATTTATGAAATGATAAAATATGCCAAAAGCTATACCCAAAATCGGTTCCCGTAAGAATGTACGGATTAAGAGTACACGGAGAATACCAAAAGGAGTTATTCATGTTCAAGCAAGCTTCCATAATACCATTGTCGCTGTTACAGATGTAAGGGGGCGCGTATTTTCTTGGTCCTCTGCCGGGACTTGTGGATTCAAAGGTACGAGAAGGGGCACACCCTTTGCTGCTCAAACCGCAACAGCAAACGCCATTCGTACGGCAGTAGAGCAAGGTATGCAACGAGCAGAAGTCATGATAAAGGGCCCCGGTCTCGGAAGGGATGCGGCGCTACGAGCTATTCGTAGAAGTGGTATATTATTAACTTTCGTACGAGATGTAACCCCTATGCCACATAATGGCTGTAGACCTCCAAAAAAAAGACGTGTGTAGAAATCCCCTATTGGATTGAATAATTTTCAAGAAAAACAAGAGAAAAAAATGATTCAATGATCTAATTAAATAAAATATTATTACTATGGTTCGAGAGAAAATAAAAGTATCTACTCGGACACTACAGTGGAAGTGTGTTGAATCAAGAACAGATAGTAAACGTCTTTATTATGGACGGTTTATTCTATCTCCACTTATAAAAGGTCAAGCCGACACAATAGGCATTGCAATACGACGAGCTTTACTTGGAGAAATCGAAGGAACATGTATCACACGTGTAAAATCTGATAAAGTATCACATGAATATTCTATCATAGTGGGTATTCAAGAATCGGTTCATGAAATCTTAATGAATTTGAAAGAAATTGTATTGAGAAGTAATCTATATGGAACTTGCGATGCATCTATTTGTGTCAAAGGTCCTAGATATGTAACTGCTCAAGATATCGTTTTACCACCTTATGTCCAAATCGTTGATAATGAGCAATATATAGCTAGCCTGATCGAACCAATTGATTTGTGTATTGAATTAGAAATCGAGAGAAATCGAGGATATCTTAAAAACACGCCACAGAGCTTTCAAGATGGAAGTTATCCTATAGATGCTGTATTCATGCCTGTTCGAAATGCCAATCATAGTATTCATTCTTATGGCAACGGGAATGAAAAACAAGAAATACTTTTTCTCGAAATATGGACAAACGGAAGTTTAACTCCGAAAGAAGCACTTCTTGAAGCCTCTCGTAATTTGATTGATTTTTTTATTCCTTTTTTACATATGGAAGAAGAAAACTCACATTTAGAGAACAATCAACACAGAGTTCCTTTATCCCCTTTTATCTTTCAGGATAAATTAACTAAACTACGAAAAAACAAAAAAGAAATAGCATTAAAATCGATTTTTATTGACCAATCAGAATTGCCCCCAAGGATCTATAATTGCCTCAAAAGGTCCAATATATATACATTATTCGACCTTTTGAATAACAGTCAAGAAGATCTTATGAAAATTGAGCATGTTTGTATAGAAGATATAAAACAGATATTGGACATTCTAGAAAAGCATTTGGTAATTTATTTACCCAACACTAAGTTTTAAATTAAATGTATTGAATTTCTTGCGTCTTTTTTTTTCAGATAAAAATAAGCTTTCAATATTTAATCCAATTCCTACAATTCCTATATTTATTAATTTAATATTATATATTTATTTATTTTTATTCTCTATTTCTATTCTCGAAAAAGTCAGAATTGAATAAATAGACGTATCTAGGGAAATAGACGTATCTAGGGACTAGGCACGTCAAAGTGACTTTTCCCTAGATACACACGTCCTGCTAGTTCACAATTGAATTCAAATTAAAAAAGGCCTAAAGTTAAAGATTTTTCAATAGGTAATGTTGCGCCAATCCCTAACCAAAGGGCAACCACGGTACCAATCAAAAAGACAGTTGTTGCTACTGGACGACGAAATGGGTTTTGAAATTTATTAACATTCTCTAAAAAAGGTACTGTTAATAATCCCGCAGGTACTGAAACCATTAAAAGAACACCCAACAATTTATTGGGTACTGTACGAAGTATTTGAAATACGGGAAAGAAATACCATTCGGGTAATATTTCTAAAGGAGTTGCGAATGGATCTGCCGGTTCGCCAATCATTGATGGTTCTAGAACCGCCAAGCCTACATTACATGCAATAGTACCTAGAATTACTACTGGAAAAATATATAAAAGATCGTTGGGCCATGCGGGCTCTCCATAATAATTATGACCCATACCCTTAGCCAATTTGGCTCTTAATACAGGATCATTCAAGTCAGGTTTTTTTGTTATTAGGATAGGTAAATTGTTGTCGATTCATCCCCCGAAGGAGCCGGACATGATAATTTTTCATCATCCGGCTCAAGTAGGAATCAAAACCAACTAAACTAATCCAGATAGAATCTATATGTTCCATATATCTGCCAATGGTTCGCACATATATAAATGGTTTAATGTAAGCAACATTTTTTTTTTTTTTTAAAGGTTTTTGACTTCTTTTTCTGGAATTGTTGGTTCTTACAAATAACTACTCAATACCCAAGTAGGCTTACACTCATAAAGTTGATCTTGATACGATCAAGCGCTTTCTGGGTTGTCTCAGACCTTACGATTGGTATTTACTCCCAAAATAGTTGGGGCTCCATAAATGGTTTACTTGTTACTAATATAGTCTAACCTTTTTATTCTTTAGACCCCCTGTTTCACTCCGATAGTATTATGGATCATATTAATGCATAGGAAATGAATGCATTTTCGTACTATTAAATCTTATAAATCTTAAGTAACTGAACTAGATAAACTATATTTATTTCAGTTATTATACTGGATTTTACGGAGCCGGTTCATGTATACCATGATTTGGACTTGATCATAGAAATTTTTTTCTTCAAGCGAAGTGAACCAGCCTATCCTCTGTATGTATAGGGTTTACCCGGCGGTTGGAACAAAGACACATTTACTTGTAAATTCCAAGGATAATGATAATGTGGCAGGCGTAGAGCTACATAGACTAATAAAAAGTTCAAGTCACACACTCCCATAATCCATTTTTTCTTCAGAGAATTCCCTTCAACTACTTCTCTCAAATTGGGGAGTTGAAGGGAAATATCCAAATCCATGTCTTAATTATTTTCAATAATCCATGCTTAATAGCAATGAAATGCTCTTATTCCTCCTCCAAATGATTTTTTTCGAATATGTATTTTCTATAAAGGTCCAGAAATGCCCTGTTTACGTATCATTAGAAAGTGCATTAACATAAATACGGCAGTAAGGAGCGGCAATACAAAAGTATGTAAACTATAAAAACGAGTCAAAGTGGACTGTCCCACACTAGCACTTCCCCGCAATAACTCTACCAAGGGCGATCCGATTACAGGAATAGCGTCAGGTACACCTGTTACAATTTTCACTGCCCAATAACCAATTTGGTCCCAGGGTAAGGAATAACCAGTTACACCAAAAGATGCGGTTAATACAGCCAGAACCACACCTGTAACCCAAGTTAATTCGCGAGGTTTTTTAAATCCACCAGTAAGATACACACGAAATACATGAAGAATCATCATTAAGACCATCATACTGGCCGACCATCGATGAACTGAGCGGATTAGCCAACCAAAATTAGCTTCAGTCATTATGTATTGAACAGAAGCAAAAGCATCAGTAACGGTCGGACGATAGTAAAAAGTCATAGCAAATCCCGTAGCTACTTGTACTAAAAAACAAGTAAGCGTAATTCCCCCTAAACAATAAAATATATTAACGTGAGGAGGGACGTATTTACTAGTTATATCATCTGCGATCGCCTGAATCTCGAGACGCTCTTCGAACCAATCATAGACTTTATTGAGATAGGCGTAAGTCCCCCTCTAAGAACTATAGATGAGACTTTCGTCTCGTATAGCTCAAGCAAAACCACCCAAAGACTGGTTACAACAGGGATCGAATATAAAATAAAGTTTGAAACTTTTTTATTTTGAATCAAAGATTCAATCTTCTCTGAGGGTATGAAGGAAGAAAATCCGAACGCTCTTTTGTGTTTGTGGCGATAATACCAAACTATCAAGTTGGCTCAGTTATCTTTCTGTTGATCCTTACAGGCCTCTTGAATCGTCTCTTTTCCTATTTCGTTTTTCATTTTTTTATCTTTTTTATTAATTATTATTGATAGAAATTCTCTTGTTAAGAACCCTATGAATTGATTAAAATGAATTGATTAAAACCTCAGATTCATACTAGAACCGTGATGATTCAATAATAAAAATTTTAAGTTAAGTCAAGGATTCTACGAGTAAGAACCCCCGATCCATCACTAAATTCTACGAATAGAATTAGACTAATAATTCAAAGAATTTCCTTTTGTCAAAATCAAAATAGAAGAAAAATCGCAATATTTTTCAATTTCTTTAAATTTCGAAGTCGTTGAAAATTTTTTTGAGTCCGGATACAATATGAGGTCTGAACATAAAGTATGAATCATAGTTCAAACAGTTCTTAATCTATTTCGTGTTCCAGCTATTAATTATAATAAATATCCGACGAAATAGAACCATCTTTGTCAATCAAGATGACAGACGCATTATCTGTACTATCAATAGGATCAATTCTAACAAGGCACACACTCATATTCCGGAAATAAAAAAACAAAGAAATTTCGCGATCGAACTCCCAAAATAGAATGTGCTCAAAATATGAGTTCTAAACGATTCATTTTGTAGTTAAAAGCTAGCCCTTACGGGTTCTTATAGATCTAATTCATTAAAATTCCATCCAATAAAACGGAAGAATTATAAATCTCCAAAATAATAGATAGAAATACCGCAAATAGAGCCATTGCGACACCCATTAAAGGGGTTGTTCCCCACCCTGGGGCTACTTTACCATATTCCGAATTCAATGGTTTTAATAAACTACCTACAGTAGTTTGTCTTGGACCAGATTTAGAACTGTTCTCAACAGTTTGTGTAGCCATAAATCCTATTGTATTCATTTTCATTAAGATTGGTTGACTTTGTATACCATTCCGTTGTAAATGTAAATAAAGGATCTTATGCTAGATCCGTTGGGGTCTTGAAATTTTATTTATATAATAATAATAATGGAAACAGCAACCCTAGTAGCCATCTTTATATCTGGTTTACTTGTAAGTTTTACTGGGTACGCCTTATATACCGCTTTTGGGCAACCTTCTCAACAACTAAGAGATCCGTTTGAAGAACATGGGGACTAATTGAAGTAAAAAGCCTCCCAATATTGGGAGGCTTTTTACTTCAATTCAATTGAGATAATGAATTGAGATAATGAAAAATCATTTTATCTTTTTAGTTTGAATTTTAGGAGGTTCTCGAAAAAAGATAGCGAAAAAAATTATCCCTAGAGTCGAGACTAAGAGGAATGTATAAACTAGTGCTTCCATAGATTCGATCGAGGTTTACAATTATAGCTTCCATACCTGTTTGTTTCTTTTTCTTTTTTTTATCTCTAGACTCTAGACTAAAGAATAAATTAAAGAGAAAGAAAAGAGTCAAAAAGAGTTGATCCAAATCAATATTTCTTTTCGCTGGTACCCTAAAAAAAAATTTTCAAAAAGAAAAAAAAAAAAAGAAAATAGAGGTGTAAAGGTAGTAAAGCAGCGTTGTATCAGACTGCTTGTCTTTTTGTAGTTGGATCTCCCAGTTTTTGGAATGCTCCAAATTCTACTTGCGCATCCAAATCTGGGTCAATACCAGCAAAAACATCTCTGAACAAGGTTCTACCACCATGCCAAATGTGCCCGAAAAAGAAGAGTAAAGCAAATGAGGCATGCCCAAAAGTAAACCAACCCCTTGGGCTGCTACGAAAAACACCATCGGATTTCAACGTAGCACGATCTAGTTCAAAAATTTCACCCAATTGAGCACGTCTAGCATATTTTTTCACAGTAGCAGGATCGCTATAACTGACTCCATTGAGTTCGCCGCCATATAACTCAACAGTTACGCCGACTTGTTCAACACTATACTTCGATTCCGCCCTTCTAAAAGGAACATCCGCTCTAACAATTCCATCACCATCTACTAAAACAACTGGAAATGTTTCAAAAAAAGTAGGCATACGACGTACAAAAAGCTCCCGCCCTTCTTTATCTCGAAAGATGGGGTGTCCTAACCATCCAACCGCTATTCCATCGCCGTTATCCATTGAGCCCGCCCTGAACAATCCCCCCTTTGCGGGATTATTTCCAATATAATCATAAAAAGCTAATTTTTCAGGAATTTTAGACCACACTTCTGATAAACTTTGATTTTCGGCTAGGCCCGCACTAACCCTTCGATATATCTCTTGCTGAAAGTACCCTTGATCCCATTGATAACGAGTGGGCCCAAATAATTCGATTGGAGTAGTTGCTGAACCATACCACATCGTTCCGGCAACAACAAAAGCTGCAAAAAAGACGGCAGCAATACTACTTGAAAGTACGGTTTCAATATTTCCCATACGTAATCCTTTGTATAGACGTTGTGGCGGACGGACGCTAAGATGGAATAACCCCGCTAATATGCCCAATGTACCTGCTGCAATGTGATGAGAGGCTATTCCTCCAGGAACAAAAGGATCAAAACCTTCCACACCCCATGCCGGATTTACAGGTTGTACTTTTCCGGTTAACCCATAGGGATCAGATACCCATATTCCAGGACCATATGAGCCCGTTACATGAAATGCACCAAAACCAAAACAAGCCACTCCTGAAAGAAATAAATGAATTCCAAAGATCTTGGGCAAATCCAAGGAAGGTTTTCCTGTGCGTTCATCGCAAAATATTTCTAGATCCCAGTATACCCAATGCCAGATAGCTGCCAAAAAGCATAAACCAGAAAACACAATATGTGCACCAGCTACACCTTCATAACTCCAAATGCCTGGATTTGTTGCAGTACCCCCTGTGATACTCCAACCACCCCACGAATTGGTAATTCCTAAACGAGTCATGAAGGGTATAACAAACATACCTTGTCTCCACATTGGATCAAGAACAGGGTCAGAAGGATCAAAAACTGCTAATTCATACAGAGCCATCGAACCGGCCCAACCAG
>Ga0153973_100166_pt1 | contig 12663 bp, 11 predicted proteins | sample TSGA057MetaG_FD_104700 | JGI IMG/M metagenome (GOLD analysis project Ga0153973, IMG submission 104700) | Attine ant fungus gardens microbial communities from Georgia, USA - TSGA057 MetaG | ecosystem: Host-associated > Fungi > Mycelium > Unclassified | place: USA: Georgia, Yuchi Wildlife... | reverse complement strand
TATCAACCAAACTTAGGGTTTGACTACCCACTATCACTAAATTTGTACAATACACGTGGTAACCTCGCCTCTTACCTGCAATTATGAAACAAGATCACAAAAGAGATGCCACAGTCCAAGCTTCTTTGAGATCTGATAATTCCTTGTAATGTCGAAAATGGCATACGACAATGAAGAAAAAAGAAATTATGGACAAGATCAAAAAAAATCACCAATGTGGCATTGTGTAGAGGGGCTGATGATCAGACATTGAGGCGTGCCCCCTGAATAGACAAAGGATATTGGTATTGCTAGTACTCGGAGACATGCTATTTGGAGAAAAGTGGGGTTGTTGGCCAAAGCTGAGATTAGCTGCATTGCAAATGGAGCAGAAAATTTCATAAAGCCGAATCGACAACAGGATGGGTTCGTAAGCATGATAAAAACTTGGAGCATGTATGGCGATTAGACGGTGATAGGTTTTATAATCTACCATACATGGACTAGTTACTGCGTCATCATAGGTCGTATTTGGAATTTTCAGTTCAGCAGATAGTCGATCGGAGGAACCAAGGTTGATGTGGGATAAAGATGACACAATATGATGATGATGTCATGCACACCTGTCACGGCAAGCCAAAATGCCGTCCAAAGCTTGTGATCCTGATTGGCAGAAAGATATCCCTGTAGATGAGTTCAGAACAGCTGGGCCCGAGGCGATGGCCTTGCCAACAGGTCCTCTGTCTGAAAGTGATGATGTCAGAGACGCGGACAATACTTTTGCAAATTACAATGATCCATCCAAAGAAGATAATGATAGGAGCTGAAGAAGTTAATGATAGGTGTTTGGCAAAAGGCCTCCCATAAAGGGGCAATGATAAGAATGAGAAAATTGTTTTCTGTACAGTAGCTACTGCACGGGAAACGATTGAAGTTGGCTATCCAGCATCTTTTTAATGAATGTTCATCTCTGTACTTAACGCAAGACTTGTATAGCACAGAAATGGAGACACAAGAAGTCCTCTTGCGTCCGTCACGATCTACATATCACACTGAACATACATTTCGGGGGCAAGAAGCGGCAAATGCATGTAATAATAACCAGAATCTCACAAATCTAGGGATGATCTTGGCATTTCTTTCATATAAGAACGGGAATGATTGAACCTACTCACCATCCTATTTCTCCTAGAGCTACTCGACACGAGGAATGCAATAAACACCCACTCAGTATTTTTGTTAAGTCTGGTGTACCAGCCCAAATCAACGTCCCTTAGAGGAATGAACAGAGGGTGGGCCACAGAATTCCATATCCATTTACATGAAGTATTCTTACTTATCTTTCAAATCTATTTTACTATATGCATGATTAGTAGTCTTTTTGTATATCCTACATGAAAAAGCCGTACTCATCATTTCCCTGATAAGTGTTCGTCCATAAACTTTTGGAACAACGGCCGGTAATCCTCATGCCATCTACTCAGTGGGGGCCGACCTTCTGCAATGTCTCTGGCACTCCACATAATCCTCAATTGGTCGACCTCCTTTGGCGTCTCATTATCGGGTCCGATAATGTAGAATTCGCCCTGGCGAACTTTGTCTAGCATATATGAAATTGACTCTTGAGGTGTCCATGCACTATCAGGTTTAGTTTCTAGCCCCGTGTCATCGTCACCTGTCAAGCCCGTCCAGGTATTTCCTGCACTATCGGCAATGAGATGATATGTGTGTGGTTTTGTTAGGAAAAAAACTCACGTGAAGAGATGACTGGTAACGTTGCAGGCCGGAAGTTCACGTAATTCGTGAGCAAGGCTTTCTGTTAATGACTTGACAGCAGCTTTCGATGCACTGTAAAGCACATCCCCTCTATGATTTACTTGAGCTTGGAGAGTCTGAAGACAATGGGACGGTATCACGTACGGAGGATTAGTGATGCCACGTTTTGAACCACAATTGATAATGATGGAAGGGCTGTCTTGACGTAACATTAACTATGTGTATCTTTACAGCTGGTCTGGTGTCATGACTTGTGATGAAGCTTTACCGGTATAAATATATGCTGAACATGAATCATGCTGTGATTGAATTCAATGAGGTATCCCTAAGCTCGGTCGAAAGACGCACCCAAGGACATTTACATTGAAAACTTCTTTCCATCGTTCAGGACCATCTGGATCCCATGGACTAACACATAACCGAATTCCGACATTGTTCATCAAAAGACCCACCTAAGATATGGTCACTTAAACTATTCCTCAGGTAAGACATAGTTCTTTTAAGGACTTGCCTCACCCCAAGCATCGCACACCTTTTCCTTGAACTTTACGACCTGATCAAGGTCCGACACATCTGCAGGTACAGCCACCACATTCTGTGCACCGATCATATCCACGAGCTCTCGTCTTATGCTATTGAGTCGCTCCTTGTTCATATCTGCGATAGCAACCTTCATTCCAATTCTGAATTATGAACCGAAATGTCAGCCATTTGCACTTGCAGACAATGACTCTCACCTGGCAAATTCCTTCGCAGCAGCCTTGCCAATTCCGTGCCCTGCACCTGTCACTACTGCGACACGACCGGGCAGAAGAACAGGATGTGTAATCATTTATTGCTAAAATATTGGTAGATTTCAGAAAAGGAGAAGTAGTATGTTTGTATCCAAGTGTTGCGATACAAAAGGTCCGATAGCGATTTTTCCTACGCTGCTCGGGATGACTCATAATTGATAGTGACAGTCAGACAAAGAATGCTGAAATGCCTATGGCAAGATTCCAACGGCAAAATTGAGGAGGGATCGGAGGTGGAAGTAGAACAAGTATGAATTGAAAGTCTTGACATGCCGATCGAGTGACTCTTCGAGGATTTGATTTGTGAAGCTATTGAAAAACATGTCTAATCCTGCGATATGAACACAATTGATTCCCACGCGAAAGACGATTCAATCCTGGCGTATCATCTCTTCTTTGCAGGTTTCACACATATCAGATAGGCGCTGTGTCGAGACATCAATGGTCTGACAGCGAGAAGGCAAAGTGGCCAGGCCTCAACTATGTAGGATCGTGACAAGGTTCTAAGTGTGAAAACATGTCAGTCCAGCCATTTCAAAAACAGTTTTCACATCTGAATGTGTACGATGTCATGTCAGTTTACTCAGGTGAGCATTTACTTTTTTGTCCGGGATGTTGCTGAGTTTGTCCCCCTCAGCATCCATTGTTCGTGTCGGTATGCATCCATCCATTGTTATTTGGGACAACAAAGCGGGGGCTGGAACAAGATCCAGAACAGGCATTATATCCCATTAGAGGACCGAAGGGAATTCTGCCGCATATCCGGTGCTGCATCAGCATCCATGCCAGCTCTTCTCCTCTCGTCACTTTCTCGAAGCCCAATTCCATCCAAGGCCATCGGTGGTGTTAGGAACGAACATTCCATAGGGACCTTGTGGGTGGCATTCGATATGATCGCCTTCTTTGTCAAATCAGGGAAGGAAGGGATGTAATATTTCATCACCGATCCAAGTTGAAGAAAGCAAATGATCCTGCACTTCAGGTACGCAGGCTCACGTGTCATCAACGCAAGTCCAGCGCCCCAACTTCCCAAACACCTGCTCTACCCAGGAGGCTCAGACCCTTGTAGACAAATTTAAACACCTTTCTCCCCAAACACCTCAGCATCATGATGAAGTCCTTCGGCATGATTGATACACTCACACCCCTCTTCCCCTCCCAAATTCGTCCAGATATTCCCTGACAGAATGGCATACCTGACATGATGCTGTCAAGCCTTGATGTTCAAGAAAGGAGAGAAGCTCAATCAATCAGATTTAGTCGAAGGTATGGTCTTGAAGAACAGTTGTTGACACTGGTGGGAAGCTTTCGTTTTGACATGAGAATTTGAACTTCGAGGATGCCGCATGTTCGCCGGAGGATCCAATTCAATGACCAGACTGCCAGAGGTCACCACCCCTCTTTGTCAGGTCAAGTATACGAGTCCCGTTACAGGTTAGTGGAAGTAAATGCCTGTCATTGTACAGATCATGACGAAAAGGGGCTGCAACGGAGGGTTGTACGAGTCATTTCTGAAACTTGGAGATAAAGGCGTCGTGTAAACGGCTCAAGAGGCATGTATTAGAGATTCTCATACAGTTACTTTGATCAATCAATGCCTCGCGAATTATCGTAGGCTATATATGATACAACAAGGAAATCAAATACTTTGCCACCTGCGAGCATCTTTGGCCAATGCGCTAGTTGTCAAATGAACTGCTGAGACACATGGCTAATCCATGATGATGAGCGAGGTGTAGGAACAGGCCAACTCGCTTCACATCTCATAGTTCGGACCTTGCCAATCAGATGCATTTAAGTTGCCCTGATAGTGATTTTGGAGCCTCCTCTCAGCCCAGTGGAAATCAAATCTGAACCGGAGCGACCAATACTTAGGCATGCACGAAGTGGGTAAAATTATCACAAGATACTTGTTGGCGTACAGAGGAGTACAAGCAGGCAAGACCAAGACCACAGGCGACAGTGTGCTAGAGGGTATCTGTAGTGACGATGTGCGGCGGAACTGCAACGTTGTTACATGTTCTTTCACCGGGTAGCAATTCTAGCGGCCAGAACAGATTTTTCAAGTCTTGATTGAAGTAAAAATTACGGCAGTCCTCAGATGGGACCCACATACTGGCCCTGGTTCAAGTGCCCAGAAGAGAAAAAAAAGGGTGTGTGTGGTTGTATACTGGAACAAGCACATAGGTGCTAACATACATAGCGGTGACTACACCCAAGCTTGAGGGGTGATCAATCGGAACTGTTCAAAGTTGAGTGTGAATGTTGGTGGTAGAGTAGATAGGTTCTTCCATGAGGTTATGTAAGTTGCGATTCTTATTCAAGGTGTATTGTATCTTTCTACAGTGCTTATTTCCTACTATACACAACCAGTGCTTATACTAATGATGGACATGATAAACTTCTGGTCAATGTCTTACACTGACTGCCTGGTCCCCCGATTGATCATGTGGTATTGTCATTTGCCCAGAACCCTAGTGAGATAAGCTTAGATGAATATTCAAGACAGATCAGGCACATCTCCAACTTGGCATCGACCCCAGACTTCGCCTACATAATCGGCCATAATCCGCATCGTTTCTTTGGACGGATGGCTAAAATATGATGTCAGTCATATGTCCCTCGCCATTTATCTTTTGCATACCCGGGGATCCAGTAGAAGTAGTGTTCCGGGTCATCACACATGCCGATAGTAGTGCACCCTAGATCTGCAGTGCACTGGGTACATGAATCGGTGCTGGTATATCCGAAAGCTTGATATCCGGGGTTTGCCCCAAGAACGCCATCCCAAATGTTGGCAAAGTCGATGTAGGATATATTGAGTCTCACAGGGTCGATGGAGCCATTTGTCTGTAAACCTGTCTGATGAAAAGTACTCAGACCGGTATAGATGGTCTGTTTAAACGCTTCTCCAGAGGGTGCAGTCGTTCCGCGGCCATAGACATCCAGAACCATGAAATTACGAGCGTTTGTCGGTGGCGACGCCAGAATCTGGATTTGGTCCAGAAGAGTTTGGGCAGCTTGTGGCATATGATCACCATCCTCTGGGGAGCGATAGTCAGTGGGCGCAACACCCGAACCGAGCATAAAAATAGTTGCTAACGGAGGGATGCCAGATAATCACTGTTATTCGACTCAGCAAAAACGTTGGATTCAGGAGGAGATACTTACTTGATGCCAAAAAATATGCTATAAAGGGTGGTATTTGGATTCAGGTGATTATGTTGGCCGAGGAACGTTTGCACTAGGTGATGTAGTTGTTCATCCAGGTCAAGATTCAGGAAATTCATATATGGTGCAATTCGGTACCTTGTCCGAGGAAGTCCACCTTTCGAGGGTTGCTTGGCCAAAGAGAAAGATCAATACACGCTCCCGATTGCTGGTATGAATCAACGACTCAGTAGAATTGACAGACTAGATATCGGCTTACGGCGTAGTCCATGATGGTTGCTTTAACATCATTTACTACGTTTTCGACCCAGGTTAAGCCATTCGTTGACCTACCACCTGCCAATGGACTCGGTGGGACTAGGATAGGTGGATCAAGTCGAGAACCATCGGACTTCCCTCCGTCAGTGTAACTGTCCTATGTGATATCCAGCAATGTTTCTCCAATATGAGCTTCAGACCTACTCCGAAGGACACAATAGTTCGGATGTTCCTACGATCTATCCCTGCATTTATGTTTGCCTGAGTACCGGATAGTTGACCGCACTGAGGAGAGACAGCCAGATGTATACCGTCGTTGTCGGAAGGAGGTGAGAATAATTGCTGATTGCTGCCACCGAATTGTACGCGCAGAAATTCAACTTGGTTGAATCTGGGTTGTACACGTTCTGCAACACAGGCAATTGGTAAAATCAGCGCTATTGGTGTCAAATACTTGATAAACATTGTTCGTCGTTGAATTATGTGTCGTGGAGGAAGAATGCAGCGGGGTGACTTTTCAGAAGAAGGGCTAGAATGTGGTTCTTGGTGTCAATCGCGGATTCGATTATTCGGGAGCCAGAACGACAGGGAAGCGAAGGGCGACTGTTGGACTGCTGAGAGAAGAGCGTCTTCTTTATATGCAACAATGTCTTCCTTGTTCTTCATTTGGTCACATCAGCTTGGAGGCGGATAGACATGAATGGCACATGCCACTGCTAATTGTTCCTTTGCTCATGTAACAATGTCACGTTTTGTAGATGAACTGAGGTTCATGAGAGACAGTATCATGTTCAAGGTTCCTTCAGGCTCTGATGTACCTAGTTAGGGGGGGGGAGAAGTGACTGTAGGAATACAGCACTTTGCGCTTGCACCAAGTCTCCGTGGCTCGTCGATGGACCATTCCAGGACCGTATCTTAGCACTAGCTGTGGTATATAAATGCAGAATCCTCTCTCTTTCCTCCTGGCGGACCGAAGCGGACCGGACCGTGACAGGCGTTATGAACATTTTTCGTCTTTCCCCTCATCAACCATGGCAGAGCAGGCCACCCAGCAGCCAGTCATTTTTACCACTAAGACACAATATCCTCTTCCCACTCGTAAATTCATGGTACCCACAACATGGAAGAGATATCACCTCTCCCAGCTTGTCAACAAGGCATTGTCCCTCGCTACAACAACCCCATTTGACTTCCTGATTCGAGGCGAAATTCTCAAAACTAGTCTTGGAGATTGGTGCTCAGAAAACTCTGTCGGAGGGGTATGGTTCTGCTTTAAGTTGTCATTTGTTTGCTGATATAATGTATATCGAAAGTTTAGGAAGAAACACTAGAAATCGAATATATCGAGTCTGTATTGCCTCCGCAAAAGGTATCCGACATTTCCCATGAGGACTGGGTGTCCAGCATTTTTTGTGATCTGTCAGGGTATGCCCACACGCTTTTTTGAATACCAAGAATCTAACGATGGCACGTAAATAGCCATTTATTAACTGCATCCTATGACGGTCACATCCGCGCTTTCGATTATTCAAAAAATAAGATAGTTTCTTCGCATATGCACAACGCTCCTGTCACGGGCCTGTCAGTGATTCCATCGCAAATCCACGATGAATCTTCAAGTTACACTATCGCGACATCATCTCAAGACTTGACAGCCATGATCTCCCGGCTCCGGCTTTCATCCGATGAGACATCGTCGCAAACTCAGAGTCTTGCCACTCTTCATCTACATACTGCTCCCCTCTCGTCTATAGCGACCAACTCCTCAGGTTCCCATCTCCTTACTTCCTCTTGGGATGGTTTAATTGGCCTATGGGATACGGTCATTCCTCCGACAGATGAAGTACCTGAACCAGAAAGCTATATGCGCGAGAGAAAGAAGCGAAGAAAAGTCCAAGATGACCCGAAGCCCTGTAGAAAAGCGCCGATCAGTGTTCTGAAGTCACACACTAGTCGTGTCTCTAAAGTCGTATTTAGACAACAAAAGGGTGCTGATACTGCTTACAGTTGTGGGTTTGATTCCACTGTCCGAGTTTGGGATACGGAGATGGGTGTTCTAACTCAGACGATTGTAAGCATATCGAATCCCATCAATCTCTGATAGTGACTTATTTTTTGTCTTTTTGCAAGACCGCCGCCGAAAAGCCTTTCCTTGACCTTGACGTTTCATCAGATGGTCGACATGGTCTCGCTACGTCTACGGACAGAACAATGATGCTTTATGACCTTCGTTCTGACAACTCATTGGTGACTGCCTCAAGTTTTTTGCATCCAGCAACACCATCTTGTGTTTCCCTGAGTAAAAACGATAACCAAGTCGTGACAGGTGCCTATGATGGCGTTGTCCGACTGTGGGATCTTCGGAGTACGAAGAGCGCCATGACGAGCTTCAGGGTCTGGGAAAGCAAAAAGATATTAGATGTTGATTGGAAAAATGGTATTATCGGAATTGCAGGTGAAGGAGGGGTGGAGATTTGGAAGGTTGAATGAACAGTTCTATGATCTCATTGTGTCAACGCCTGATGTCGCTGTCATTTGAATTTGATTGAGTATTGTATCTATATGCACTGCAAGTAATCTGTTTCCTGCGTGATGTCATATGCCGATCTGTGTCCTGGCACAATCTTACAATGTGGTATCAGATTGTTACAACCTCTTGGTTTCAACTCAGGTTACAGTCTCTTTAGTTGAGACTGCTTAAAAAGTTATAATTCCATTTAAGTTTCTGGCATCACATTGTTGATTTTCAACCAACCGGATACTTGCTGGACTAGATATCTCATCAGCTTAGTCACTGTAACCCTCTATTCACTTTGGATGTCTAGACCACTCTAGACCTTGGGTCTTTTATCACATTTATTTATTCTTTATTATACTACTACCATTCTATCATGCTGCCCCAAAGAGCATGCAGAAATAAAGGAAGGCAAGGTTGATTAGTGATAGATGTCTGGTGGTACAGTAGAATAGATGTCTGGTACAGTAGAGTACTTGAGGAGGGGAAGGAATGAATCTCCTAAAAGTGATAGTGGTGGTAAGGAAGAAAGGGTGACCACAGGATATATTTCTTGGTAACAAATTATTCAGAGGCAATGCCCTACATATTTGTCAGGAGGAGTGTTCGAAACATGAGGCACAGCGGGGTTAGATGGCCAACGATCAAAATAAAATTTCCTCTGCAGGAAGGAGACTAGTCTTTGAATTAATATGAGTTATTCAGACCAATACATAGTCACAAACCTCCTGGGTATTAATACAGGGCTTGACTGATTCTATAGCAAAAAAACAAATATAAACGGTATTCTAACCTGACAGATTTACAACTGCGGTGTTAGATTTATCTTTTGACCTCTTGTGCTGTCCCCTGCGCGATTCAGTTGGATACTCGCATTTGAAAAGACGACGAGCACATTGACTGAGAGTAATTAACATTTAATAGTTTCGATGGCTACAGGAAACACTTACTTGCAAGTTTGATCTGGATTGGACTCTAATGGGCGACCGCACGCAATTTTGCGCTCCCGGCAAAAGAGGCATGCCAGACCGAGCTTTTTTCCTGTGGATGACGACGCGCTTGTCTTCCCAATTCCGTAGGGAAGAGGGATACGTTTAGGAGGAGTACCTTTTAATTTTGATGTTCTGCGCACTGCATCAGGAGTGACATGCTTAAGACTATGTCTGGTCCCAGAAGCCGACGAAAGCTTATGTGCAGGTTTTTCGCAGCTCAGCCAATCGAATTCCGAGTTGAAGTCAGCTGATGCATGTTTGGCTGTCTTGTCCTCCATATTTGTATGAGCTTTCTCGAGGGACTGTTGTCCCGCAATGAATTTATCTCCGCCAAAGGAGATCCCATTTGTGGTTTCGGAGAGGGACGACAAATATATGAGGTTTGCAGATAACTCAGAATACGTGGATTGTTGATCCGGGAGCAGCACGGCGGGTCGAATGAGAGCAGGATGATCAATATGGTTACTGGAGAATAAAGAGCTTCTGAATGGATCGTGGGGCTCGGAGTAGAATGCATCTCCTGCCGCTAATAGATTCAAATTTCCAGTGGTTGGGCCCATCGATCCATTCGAGGAAGTATCAAAACGCAACGTATCAGGGTAGTCCTCGCATCCATCGTAAGTTTCGAGCATTTGAAGTTTGGCTGGAATAGCTTACTGAGTGATGTTGGCCTGAAATTACCGGTTTATCGCCTGTTTCGCCATATGCACCTTCTGCTGAGTAAGAATCGTCATGAAAGAATTCACTGCTGTAATAATTCTCATGACTATCCCACGAGAAGAACTCGTTCGTATATTGCATTCCCTATCTAGTCCATCAATGACCACAAAACGACATTTTCCTTCTATCTGCATACCTGAGGGGTAAAGTATGTCAGTACCTTCGAAGAGAGTGAGGTCCGATACGAGTGATCGGCCGCATAAGACAGGAGAGGTCCGCTGGATAAAGGAGTTTCAATCTGATAGGTTGTCATTTGGTAGACAAAAGGGAGCAGCAAGGCTGGAAGTGGAATTCGCTGAATGGGAGGTACGACGCAATGCGAAGTCGATGCAAGAAATATACATGTATATATATGCACAATACGAAGAATGGCCGCTTCGGCCACGAGGTTGTCAGATAAGGTCTTATTTAAACTAGGCCATCAACTTCCACGAAGGAGCTCCAGTAATAATGTCTATTGAGTTATGAAATGCAGGCAAATTCAGAAAAGACTCTCTTCACGCCAGCTGTATTATTATCATGCCATACCTTAGTTTTGGGCAGTGAAGATATCAGCCGAACACATCAATATTGGATAGGTCCCTCCCCTGCGCACATGAAGAGAATATTGGGCATGAAGCATAAAAGGAAATCATAGTCGAAAGAACTCTCCCTTATTGTATCAAGTTTGACTAAATCGATTCCTCGAGGCAGTACCTTTCAGCACAAAATGGCCCCGAGTGTGCACAGCCAAATTAGACTCAATTCAGAAGCAGGATTACCAGAAAGGAAAAGTCTCTGTTCAGCCAGCTGCTAAACACGCCGAGTCCAGTAGTACCAGTTTGTGATCTCCCAGTAGCCGAAGCCTTTACATGCATTCATGCAGCTGGTAAAGGCCGTCTGTACTGACAGACAGCTTACAGTTGTACTATACTATCAATCACTGTGCCACCGCCACCTCGGCGCCTGGGTAGGCCTGGCAGGAATGACTTGTTAACCGGTGCTCACATATAGAGAAGTACTGTACCCTTTCGCGAACCCTATCAACAACAATCCTCTGCAATCCACATGAGCCTGATACTTACTGCTCTTTTCTGCCAGATACATGAATCTAAGGAATTACGGAGCCATGAGCCACCATTTTTGCATACCTGCATTGATGGTGGTATACAAATCGTGACATGAGGTTCGCATTTGTGTCTCATACACGTACAGGCAGAACTGTTGTCCGACAAGCTTTAAAGTTCAACCTCAGCGAAAAGACTGCTGTTCTCGAATCTCGTTGCTTCCTTTACAGTCAAAAGTCTCTCGAAGAGCGAAATGTGAGGATGATGACATAATCTGACCCAGTAGTTTAAAACATCCATTTATTTGCAGGCTGGTGAGGGAACAGTGATCAAGTTGAGGTCATCCTGCTGATTTATAATAACACTTATAAGATTACTACTACATTCATCACGGTCTTCACTCAAAAGAGGCTTGATCGCGCAGGTTCAAAACCCAGATGAAACAGATGGTTGGAAAACTAAATGTGGGTGCACCAACATACTAGATCAATACACAGCTGATAGATCGTTCATTGTCACGTTATGGAGTCATTGCGGAAATCACAAGGACTTCTTAGCGAACCTGTCGAGGTGCATGATGATGCTCCAAACTGGCGGTGTAGCCATTTTCCATGTCAATCGTACCTCAGAATCACGATCGACAATCAACATCGACTTTCCTCCACTCCTCACCGATTATAAACCCGAGCCCAACCACAGTAAGTCGAATAGCGTCCAGGTGGTGATTAGATCCTCAACAAAAGAGCATGAAGGTCAGGAATATACACACGAGCGTCAACTTAGACTACCATGCGACAGGTCAATGTGTGGAGTGGCATCAAATCGGAAGGGAAAGCAAGCGTCACGTAATGATAGGCATCTCGAAGGCCTTCGTAATCTGACTCCTAGGAGGGCATGTTCAGCTTTTATGGACAAACGAGCGAATAAAGGGTGCATATACTCCAGGCATGAAACAAAGATGCATACTTTATGCAGGTTCCGGTGCAACAGAAAGTATTTTCTTCACTAGGCATGATCTCGAATACCGATTTTCACGAACAACGTCGAAAACATGTACTGCGTCAACTGCATGTCATACAACGGCAGATGACGATATCCTAGATTAATCATATATCAGTATTGATATTCAACGCTCATGATAGCCTATAGAGACTAACCAAGCTCTATATTGCTCAAGGGGGCACAGAAAATTGCAACAGGTTCACCCTCCTCATCACTATGGCGTCTTACGCTAATTTCAACGAATACCAGATCCAACATCCCACCACCACCCACTTTACCAACTCCACCAACACAATCAAAGGAGATTGAAAGTGATTCTTGCCATACGGGATTGAAATCATTCTTGATCACTTTTGTACGCTTGGATATCTGGCGACTGGAGGACATCGAGTTTGACGGTGATGATACTA
>Ga0153973_100164_pt1 | contig 12762 bp, 22 predicted proteins | sample TSGA057MetaG_FD_104700 | JGI IMG/M metagenome (GOLD analysis project Ga0153973, IMG submission 104700) | Attine ant fungus gardens microbial communities from Georgia, USA - TSGA057 MetaG | ecosystem: Host-associated > Fungi > Mycelium > Unclassified | place: USA: Georgia, Yuchi Wildlife... | reverse complement strand
TAAGTCAAATCACGTGACAAGGTCAGGTGATCATAGAACATTCTGGAAAGAACATGTGATTGCAGGACTCTAGGGTACAGCCACTGTAGTAGTAGTATAAGTAGGGCTGCAATCCAATGAAGAGCTCCATCGAGTTCTTCTTGAACATCTACCTAGGGTGATCACTAAGGATATTTATTGTCTATTGATAACATATTACAACCTGTAATGTATTTCTTGACAAATGTTATCATCCCAGGCCACCAGTAATTTCTGAAGACCAACTTATAGGTCTTCCACCAACCTGGGTGTCCAGCAGATGGCAAATTGTGGTGCATCTTAACAATCTGTTGTTGCAAGGTGTTTTATATACTGTGGGGAATATAAACCTTCCTTCTATACAAGAGTAGTCCATTCTCATAGTTCTAGTCTTGCAAGGATTTCCCAAATTCTCTTAGACTAGACTTGAGTAATGTCTTATAGTCTTTGGTGACTTCATCCAATAAGAGTGCTACTTTGACCTCCTTTAGGATTATCTTGTCATTTATTGATGTCTCATAAGTAACCTCTAGTGTATTGATAGCAAAGAACTCAGGTTTTAGCAACATCTGGTTTATATTGTTGAGGTCTGTTCCTATCTCATGGTCTGCTTGTCTGGACAAGGGGTCTTCTGCCTGCATTGTCTTTTCTGGTTTATGATAGAGTACAAAGTCAAAATGAGTCATAAAAAGTGCTCATCTCTCTTGCCTCCTGGTCAGCTTTTGAGCTATCCTAAAAAATATAAGGTTCTAATGATCTAACCAGATCTCAACTTTATATAGATATCCTTCCAAATAGTGTCTATATTCCTCTAGTCCCTGAATTACTGCAAGTAGTTCCTTGTCATAGATTTTGTAGTTCCTTTCATGGACATCTAATGACTTGGAGAAGAAAGCTACTGGATGCCATAGGTTAGTTTGTATATTCTTTTGTGATAAGACAGCTCCTGCTGCAAAGTTACTGGCATCAGTGGATAACTTAAAGGGATCTTTGTCATTTGGTATTCTTAGAACTAGAGCTGTAGTAAAGGCCTTTTTCAGCATCTCAAAAGTATTCTGTTGCTCTTTGTCCCAAGTCCAGGTACTATCCTTCTTGGTCAAGTCAGAGAGTGGCTTTGACATCTTGGCAAAGTTCTCAATGAACCTACAATAGAAATTTGCAAAGCCTAAGAATGCTTGTACTTGCTTGACTTTTGTTGGTACTGGTCACTTTAGAACTCCTGAAAGTTTCTCCTTATTCATTTGTACTTTATTTTCCAAAATAATTATATTCAAATACTTGATACTACTTTGCTCAAAGAAACACTTTTCTGCTTTAGCATAGAGGTCATTAAATTAGAGCCTTTTCAGCACTTCCTTGACCAATCACCTGTGTTCCTTCAGACATGTTCCAAATATTAGAATATTATCTAAATACACCATTACTAGTTGTATGCAAATAAAGTCTTCCAATATGTCATTCATTATACTTTTGAAGGTCACTGGTATATTGGAAAAGCCAAAATACATGATAGTTGCCTCAAAAAGGTCTCACCTTGTAATAAATGCTGTCTTCCGTTCATCCACTTCTTTGATGCAAACATTGTTGTATCCCTATCTCAAGTCAATTTTGGTAAAGATTGAGGCTTTGCTGAGTGATTCAATCAAGTTGGCTATTCTAGGGATTGGATAGCGATTTTTGATGGTAATTCCATTGAGGGCTCTGTAGTCCATGACAGGTTATAAGCTTCTATCATACTTCTTTACAAAGAAGAATAGAGCTGCTATTGGGCTAGTAGATGGTCAGATATATCTCTTTCTAAGTTCTTTATCAATCTACATGTCAAGAGAGTTTCTTTCTACTAGAGAGAGCAGATAGACCTTGGCTGGTTTGGGAAGTGTTGTACCTTCTACAAAGTCAATCATATAGTCATACAGTTTCTATATTGGCATTCTCTCTGACTTATTCTTTGAAAATACATTCCCATACTCATGTAGCCATTCTGGTATATGAGCCTTCTAGGTCTTTGTGTCTTTGCAATCTGAGTCTCTATATTAGTTTCGATTGTTGAGTATAGCTGCAATCATCATTGCCTATTGATGACTGCCTGGGTCAGTCATGTCTGCCCAGCTAAGAATATGGTTGTCAGGGTTCTCATCTCCTATGTCATCCAATGAGGAAGATCCACTGACATCTAGTTCAAGATGAAATTCATTAGCTCCTGCTTCTACATCTTGTATTTTATGGGCTTTACTAGTGCATGTATCTGGGCATCTAGTGAACTCCCATTGACTTTTTTGCCAATCAATATTTGGATTATGCTTATACAAGTACAAATACCCAATCATCATCTCTTTATTCTCTAAGTTGGTAACAAAGAGGTACTGGGTTGTTCTATGTGATCCAATTTCTACATAAGCTTAGACATACTCAGTTATATATTCTGCCTTGTTGGAAGTGCCATCTGCATTGATTATACAATACAGATTTGCCAGTTTATAAGTTACCAGGTTATTATTTTCCATGACAACTTTGTTAACAAAGTTTATAGTGGCTCTCAAATTAATTAAAGCCTTGGTCTGTACTTTTTTTCTGTATACCCAAAGTGTAACTGGAATTTTAAAGGAGGTAGTCTTGTTGCACACTATATTATTACAAGATTCCAGTACTACTTCTGACTTTTGCGAGCTAATAGAGGGTACACTTTCCTCTGACTGTAGATTACAGACATTATACTCTACAGTCCCAAGGGAAAATCCAATTTGGGCATCCTCTTTCCCTTCCCACTCAGGGAAACAGGATCAGGGATTTCCTCAATTGACACACTATTAATTTTGATATCCTCAGGAGGGGAATCTAGGCCATCACTATCTTCCTCCAATATCTTCATCAGCTGTGCTCTAAACAACTGATTTTTATTCTTGCTTGGACCCAGTGGAGATGGTTTCTGGGAAGAGGTCTTATGAGGATACTTGTCCTCATTACTGGGCTTGTCATAACAGTCTACTATATTATGTATCTTTGACTTATTCTTAAAGTCTTTTCCAGCACATATTTGACAGTATCGTGAGCTCTTCCCTTTCTTTCTTTGAATCTCATCTATTTCCATTGCATCTGGGTTCTTCTTTCCTCCACTCTTCTCTCCAATTGCCTCTGGACCAAATATTGTGTCCTGGGCCTTGTCTGGATGTAAGGCCTTATATGCTTGCATCAACAATTTGAGGTAGTCATCCCATGTTTTTGAAAACTGATTTGTAATTTCATAAATGACAAGCGCATTTCGTAGCTTATCAGGAATGACCTCTTTCATTTTGTCAATATGAATTTCATCACTATAGTTAACAATTCTTGCCAATGTCCTGTATTATTCTGCATACTTGACAAAGTTCTTTCTTGCTAGGTTCTTGTTGACCCAGAGTGCTGTTAATTCTTTCTTTGCTCCTTCCTTGTCATCTCATTGTCTATAAATATTTTTGAGTTCTTGGACAAAGTTGCCCCAAGAACCAACACTTAATCCTGCCTAAACCTTGTTATAATATAATTTCATATATATGCTGGCAGGAGCACGTAAATGGGTGAGGGCATATATGATTTTCTGATCATCTGATATAATACTGGATACTGAACAATAGAGAGCAATCTGGCTTAACCAATCATGCAAATGGATCTTATTTTCAGAGCCTATAAATGTTAGTGGCTCTGGCACCTTGGTTTTTGAGGCAATGTTTCCTCCAGGGAGCCTTGTCAGCTCTCCCTGAAGACAAGTGACTTCTACCTCCAAAGTTGCAATCTTGTTGTATGCAGTGGTCAAGGCACCATTATAATGGTTGATTACTCCATTGAGTACCTGGTCAATGTAGTTCTTGAGAAGAAGAGAAGTTCCTTGATGCGCATTTTGCAGCATCTGTATCTCAGTTTCATCCCAGGGCATGTGCTTAGCATTTATACCATCTTTAACAAGTGCATCCCAATTTTCAGCACTAAAATCAGAAAAGGAAACAGTAGTGGTAAAGTTGTTGAAGGTTGACATATCTATTTAAGTAATTAATTACAGTTCTTGAGTATGTTTTCAAGGGGGTAAAAGAAAAAAACACCCAAATTTAGTCTCTTAATACCACTATGTTACACCAAATACCATTCCAATCATATTATGTCTATGAAATAGTGATATTGAGCTCTAGAAGAACTTTACAAATCTCTGGTACTCTAGTAGCTGGTTTGGAAAGATCTACATTCTTCAGACGCTTACAAATGTCTTTCAGTATTCTCCACTTCTTAGCTATAAGCTTGTGATCAATTTTGTCCAGCTCTATAATTATATCCTACAGTCAATTGAACTATTTCCACAGTGAGTCATACTGTGGATCCTTAGCCCAGGTCTTGTTTTCACTCATTTTAGTAAAAAATAGTGATATGCGATCCAAGATAGGTTCTAGGAGTTCTTTGTACTTCTTTATGCATAATAACTTCTTGGTTTTGTGAAAATGTAATTCTGTAGAGCAGGATACAAAGTAGAAATCATCTACTTTGTGCCAGTAAGGGTCTGCTTCAATGAGTCTATCATAGAGTTTGGTAGATGGAGTGGGTTTTATTCCTATCCTTTCCAGCAATGACTTCTCTGTTGTCCTCTCCTTTTTTAGCAAGAGGTGTTTAGTAAGAGTCTTGGTGTTTCTGATGGCAGGCATGGCTTGGAGACAAAAGTGAGCACAACATCCCTAGTTCAGCAGATGAAGTGTGGTAGACAGAAACTATATTACAACTATACTAAAAGTGTCCTTCCAACAATGTAGGTCCTATCTTGAGGGGAGAGTTTGATGTCATGTCCAGTTTCTCACACTGGCTCATAGAGGAGGAATAGGGGTCTCAGAGTGGTTCCAGCCATCTGCAAGGGTTTTTTGGAAATGTTTACACAAATTCAAAGTCTTTCAGGACCAGCTGTGATATACAAGCTAGTCTACTCTTAATAGTTTGAGAGACAGACCTTCTCCTTTATGCCTGGGGTCCAGTCTACTATAGAGATAGGTTCTTGACAGAAACCCACTTTAAGCCCTCAGTCAGTTATCTATCCTGCAACAGAAACAGATATACCCTCAGAAAAGTTGTTATAAGAGCCCCAAAAAGGAAATAAGATTCCACACATTTGAGTACTTAATTGTACAAAGGGGTTAAGATATAAATAGCATGGTAACTTAGGTAATCAGATCATGTGACAAGGTCAAGTGATCATGGAACATTCTAGAAGAACATGTGACTGTAAACTAATAGTAGTATAGCCACTGTAAAAATAGTATAAGTAGTAGTCCAATCCAACAAAGAACCCCATCGAGTTCTTCTTGAACATCCACCTAGGGTGATCACTAAGGACATCCACTGTTTATCAATAATAGACAGGTCTTTTCATGGATATAAAGTTTGCAAAAGAGAAGGGATTTAAACTAAAGAAGTTAAAAACTCTTTTGCTAATGAGGAATGTAGATGGAATGGTAAATGTTGGGGGAGCAATCACTCATCAGATAGAGTACAATATGTTCTTTAAAGAATATATTAAAAGAGTATGAATAAATGTATGTAACTTGGGGAAGATAGAGGTGATATTAGATATGCCATGGCTAGTAGCTCATAACCCAGAGATAGACTGGGAAAAAGGGAAGGTCAAAATGATACAATGTCCACCAATATATAAAAAGAGAAAGCAAGAAATGCAGGGGAGAAAGCAGGTGAGAAAAACAGAGAAAGAAAAGACAGTAGAGGAATTAGTACCCAGAAGATTCTGAAAGTAGAAGAAAGTATTTGGGAAGCAAGAATCAGAGAGAATGTTCACCAGAAAGCTATGGGACCATACAATAGAGTTGAAAGAAGGGTTTGTGCCAAGGAAGGGAAAAGTGTATTCACTATTGAGAGAGAAAAGAGAAGAGGTACAAACATTTGTGGAGAATCAGCTACAAAAAGAGTATATTTGACCATTGAAATCACCACAGACCTCACCAGTCCATTTTGTAGTAAAGAAAGATAGAAAAAGGAGAATGGTACAAGATTATTGTCATGTAAACCAGTGGACAGTAAAAAATAGGTATCTCTTACCCCTAATTGCAGATATCCTGGATGGAGTAGAAAAGAAAAAGGTATTCACAAAACTTGATCTTAGATAGGGATACAACAATGTAAGGATCAAGGAAGGTGATAAGTAGAAGGTAGTATTTACAATGTATATTAGAGCATATAAACCAATAGTCATATACTTTGGACTAACAAACTTCCCCACTACCTTCCAAACCATAATGAATAACCTATTCTGAGATATGATCAATTAAGGAAACACAGCTATATTCATTGATGATATAATAGTTGCCATAGACACTGAAGAAGGGCATAACAAGCTAGTAGAGGAGGTATTGAAGAGACTGGAGAAAAATGACCTATTTGTTAAACCAGAAAAATATTGGTAGAAGGTGAAGGAGGTGGAATTCCTAGGCATGGTAATTGGACCTCAAGAGGTAGAAATGCAGAAGGAAAAGGTGGATAGAGTCCTAAGCTGGCCAGTGCCAAGAAATGTAAAAGAAGTACAAAAGTTTCTAGGGCTTACAAACTACTACAGGCAATTCATTAAGGACTTTGCTAGAATTGCAGTCCCTTTGTATCTACTAGTCAGAAAGGAGAAAAAATAGAGATGGAGAGAAGAGCAGGGAGAAGTGTTCAGAAAACTAAAAAAGGTATTTATAACAGAACTAGTCTTAGCTATCCCAGATTTAAATAAGAAAATAAGAGTAGAGGCAAATACCTTAGACTATGCTACAGAGGGAGTACTATTGGTGAAATGTGAGAATAAGAAGTGGAAACCAGTTGCTTTTATTTCCAAGTCATTAAATACAACTGAACAAAACTATAAAATCTATAATAAAGAGATGCTAGTAGTAATTTGGTGCTTGAAATTGTAGAGGCACTACTTGGAAGGGATGAAAGTAAAGTTCAAAATCTGGATGGATTATAAAAACCTCCAGTACTTTATGACTAGTTAAAAGCTAAACAGGAGGAAAGCTAGATAGGCATTGTATCTATTATAGTTAAACTTTACTCTTAAGCATATTCCAGGAAAGAGCATGGGAAAAGCAGATGGGTTGAGTAGGAGACCAGATTGGCAGAAGGAGGTAAAAAATGACAACCAAGACCAGATGCTAATCAAGCCAGGGTAGATAAAAAGAACAAAAACATTGGTAGAGGAAAATGAGCTAAGGGAAAAGATTAAGAAAGCATAGGGGAGAGATGAGAAGGTAGTAAAAGCAGTAGAGGAACTAAAGAAGACAGGAATAAAAACACTAGGAGATGAGGAATGGATTATACTACTATTAGTTCATGGTCACATGTTCTTCCAGAATGTTCCATAATCACTTGATCTTGTCATGTGATCTGATTACCTAAGTTACCATGCTATTTATATCTTAACCCCTTTGTACAATTAAGTGCTCAAATATGTGGGATCTTATTTCCTTTTTGGGGCTCTCATAACACTGTTATCCCACTGTCTAATAGTGCCTTTACTGCTACTCCTTCATGACCCTCCAGTTTTTCTAATCTTACTTTCATTCACACTTTTCTTAGCAGTTGTAGTATATGCCACATATCTCTTGCTCTCTCAGTGTTGCTATGACAATTCAATTTATTTCCCAGTTTTTCTAGGCACAATACACTGTACAAATTATTGGAGGTCAGTTGGGAGCTTACTGTCCTCCACTTTCTTTTGCCAACTCTTGTGGCATTTCTGCTATCCTCTTCTCTTTTCCCTTTCTTTGTCAACAATTTTTGGCTATATGGCCCCATTTTCTACATATAAAGCATATTCTATCTCCTCCTCTTCCTCTATCAACATCTATTGCATTGGGGTCCCTTGCTAGCCCCAGCTGTTTCTCTTTGTTCTAATATTCTCCTCTATATTGTCCTCCTGTTCTCCATATAATCTGGCCTTCTCTTTTCCCATATGACCCTCCACTAAATCCTCCTTTTTGCTGTACATTTTCTGATGGGTATGCCATATTCCTCCCCAACATTCTTTCTTCTGCCTTACTCTGCCTCTGATTTCTATCCAATTTTACTGCTCTCTCCTGCCACTCCTCAATCATACAGAAAAGGCTCTCTGCTTCTGCTAACTTCCTCCTAATCCTTCTACTTAACCCTCTTTTAAATACCTCTATAAGAGGTCATCCCTTATACCCACTCTCTCTTGCAATCTTCTTAAATTCTTGGATGTACTCATCATATGTCCTTCTTCTCTATTCTATTGTTCTCAACTGTTCTACTTTCTGTTATGAGTTGGCTCCAAAGAAGGAAAATATCTCCTATACATTCATCAACTTGATGGAAAATCTCTAGAAATATAATACAGGGAAGATATAAATAGCATGGGACAGTATTATGTAAAAACCATATAGTTATTAGTCATAGTCTTGTGACCATGGGAAGTAGGTGCACAAACCATGGTATATTTGTATAAGTACTAGTAGAAATCCAATAGAGGACTCTATTGAGTTTTTTTTTTCAATTATCACTAGTTGGGGTCAGAGCTTCAGTTCTAAGTCCATACCTTAATATTAGAACTCAATACCTTAGGTAACCCCTCACCTTAAGGCTTTGTCAATACTTACTCTTATTATTGTCCTCACTAGTAAGCATAGCACTCATAGGCTTTTTGGAAGCCAGGTCCTAAGCAAAAAGAAAATTTTGCAGTCAGTTAGGAACTACAGATAGAGAACTTGGACAATACCAGTGTTTTTGCTTTAAGACCTGACCTCACTTTTTAGTGTTACTATATACTTTCTTTTTACTATCTGCTCCATGCTACAGGTATATTGTTATCTGTCTATGTAGGGGAACAATAGTAAAGCTCTTAAAGCCCTGTCTAGAGTAGAGGTTCCCTTCTTAGGGACAATAGTTGTTTTACCCTTGGTAGCTAAAAGTAGACACCATAACTACCCTATTCAACCAAGAAATCTATATGTTCTCAGAAGAAGAGAAATCATTACCATTACTACTACTATCCATGTCTTATTAACAGTAACCTGAGAAGTCATATGCTTCTACTCCACCCCTACTATCTCAAGAAGAACAACTTCTTACCTTGATTGCCAGCCTACAACAGTAGGTAAACACTATACTATGACAGCAGGGAGGAAGCTGAGTGGAAGTAGCTAAATCTCCTATATATAGAAGGAAGATAGAGGAAGTAAGTGCATTTATTAATATGGCTTACTTATATTTGAGTATAAAAATGACAGAGAAGACAAAGACAACAAAGATAGCCTGGGTGCTATCTTATGTATGGGGAGGAGTGGCTGAGGCATGGAAGGATAACTTGCTAGATGAACTGTTAAAGAGAGAGTCAGAGGTAGAGATGGCAGAAAAGCTATTTAAAAAGATGAGAAATGAGTTTGAGAAGACAGAAGAGGAAGAAAGAAAGATAGAACAGTTGAGAACAATAGAATAGGGGAATAGAATATACAACAAGTACATCCAGCAGTTTAAAAAGATAACAAGAGAAAGTAGATATGAGAGATGGCCTTTCATTGAAGAATTCAAAAGGGGGTTAAACAGAGGAATCAAGAAAAAGTTAGCAGAAACAAAAAGTCCCTCTAGCTCAATAGAAGAGTGGCAGGAGAGATTAGTGAGATTGGATAGGAATCAAAGGCAAAGTAGAACAGAGAAGAGGATATTAGAGAAGAATGTAGTGTACCTATTGGGAAATGCATCATAAAAAAAAGGATTTGGGAAAAGATCATATAGAGGGAAAAGAGAGCAGATCATATGGAAGGCAAGGGTTCAGAACTTTAAAGAGAGATATCAAAATAGAAGAAATCAGTATAGAAGGACTAAAACTAGACTAGGACTAATAGCAGTAGATGGAGAAGATAAGAAGGGAAGATATAGAATTTGTTTCAACTGTGGGGGATTTAGGCATATAGCTTAGGATTGTAGGAGTAAAAGGCAGGAAGTTGGAGAGAGGAGGAGAATCAATCAGAAAGATGAGTCATCAAAAGAGAACAGAGGTCAGTAAGCTTCCAGCTGCCCTTCTATAATAAGTACAATATTTTAAAATGTGTAAAATTGGACAATAGATCAAGTACACAAAACATTGAGGGAGTAAAAGATATAAAAAGAATAATGAAACTGCTGAGAGAAGTATGGATACAAGTAGAGGTGGAGAAAATAAATACTTACAAAGGGATATCTGTTAAAACATTGTTGAATAGCAGAGCAATGGAGTTATTTGCAGATAAAAAGTTTGTAGAGAAGTAGAGATTTAAGAAAAAGAAATTGGCAAGACCAATCCAGATCAGGAATATGGACAGAATAGACAATAGCAGAGAAATGGTAATATATGAGATAGAATACAACTTGTATTACAAGGGGTATGTGGAATAAATAAAAATAAATGTATGTAATCTAGGAAGAACAGAGGTGATCTTAGGGATACCATGGCTGGTAGCACACAACCCTGAAATTAACTAGGAGAAGAAGGAGATGAAAATGATGAGGTGTCCACTCTTGTATGGAAGAAACCAGGAAATAGGAAAAAGCAAAGGAAAAAAGCAAGTAAGAAGGGGAGAAAAGCCAGATGAGGAAGTAGTGAGAGAATTAGTGCTGAAAAGATTTTGGATATGGAAGAAAGTATTTGAAAAAGCAAAGTCAGAGCAAATGCCAGTGTGAAAGGCCTAGGATCATACAATTGAGTTAAAGGAGGGATTTGTGCCAAGAAAGGGAAAAGTATATGCATTATCAAGAGAAGAGTGAGAGAAAGTATAGGTATTTGTAGAGAATCAATTACATAAAGGATACATCCAACCATCAAAGTTACCACAGATATCTCTAGTCTATCTTGTAGCCAAAAAGGATAGAAAGTGACAAATGGTGCAGGACTATAGGCATATAAACCAGTGGACAATAAAAAATGACTATTTGTTACCACTAATTGCTAATATCCTAGATAGAGTAGAAAGTAAGAAAGTATTTACAAAGTTAGATTTGAGGTAGGGATATAACAATGTCAGGATCAAGGAAGGAAATGAATGGAAGGCAGCCTTTACAATACATATAGGAGTATATAAGCCCACAGTTATGTACTTCAGACTCACTAACTCCCCTGCTACTTTCCAAACTATGATGAATAATCTCTTCCAAGATATAATCAACCAAGGAACTACTGCAACATTCATTGATAATATTATTGTAGCAACACAGACAAAGAAAGAGCATGATAAGGTAGTAGAGGAAGTATTAAAGCAGCTGGAAGAAAATGGCCTATTTGTAAAACCAAAAAAGTACAAGTGGAAAGTCAGAGAAGTAGAGTTCTTAGAGATGGTAATTGGACTGAAGGGAGTAGAGATACAAAAAGAAAAGGTAAAAGAGATATTAAACTGGCTAGTTCCTTGAAATGTAAAAAAAGTGCAGAAATTTCTAGGGTTAGCCAACTATTACTGGTGATTTATCAAGGATTTTGCTAGAGTAGCAGCACTGTTACACCTACTAGTAAGGAAGGAAGAAAAGTGGAGATGGAAAAAAGAACAGAAGAAAGCATTCTAGAGCATAAAAAAAGTATTTACATTAGAACCAGTACTAGTAGTACCAGATCTGGACAAAGAAATGCAGATTGAAGCTGATGAATCTGACTATATGATAAGAGAGGTATTATTGGTAAAATGTGAGGATGGAAAATAGAAGCCAGTAGTATTTATATCTAAGTCAATGAATCCAACCAAAAGAAACTATAAAATTCACAACAAAGAAATGCTAGCAGTAATCAGGTGTTTGGAAGCATGAAAACACTACTTGGAAGGGGCAAAAGTGCAGTTTGAGATATGAACCCATAAGAACTTGTAGTATTTCATAACTAGTCAAAAGCTAAACCACAGACAAGCTAAATGGGCACTGTACTTATCTAGGTTCAACTTTGTACTTAAACATATACCAGAAAAGAGTATGGAAAAGGCAGATGGGTTGAGTAGGAGACCCAACTAGCAAGAAGGAATAGAGAATAATAATGAGAATAGAATGCTGATAAAGTCTGAGTGGATACAAAAAAAAGTAAGGCAGGGAGAAGAGACATTGATTGAGAAGGAAAACCTGAAGGAAAAAATAAAAAAAGCACAGGAGGAGGACAAAAGAGTAGTTAAGGTAGTAGAGGAACTAAAGTAGTTAAGGATGAAAACACTAAAAGATAAAGAGTGGTCAATTGAGGAAAAACTAGTACTAAAAGAAGATCAAATCTATATACCTGAAAAGGAAGGGCTAAGAACAGAAATAATACAACTGTACCATGACATACCAGTAGGAGAGCATGGAGGAAGGTAGAAAACAGTAGAATTGGTGGGAAGGAATTATTGGTGGCCAGAAATAATAAAGAAAGTAGGGAGATATGTAGATGGATGTAATGTGTGTTAGAGGAACAAAAATTATACAGAAGCTCCAGTAGGAAAGCTGATACCAAATACAATCTCAGAAAAACTATGAAGATATATCAGTGCAGGCTTCATCATTAAGTTATCTGTCACAAACTTCATTTGGACCATAACTCTGGGAATACTTGACTAATTTCAATAATCTAAATGGCCACTGAAATCTCTTAAGAAGACCTTTCAAACAATACCAAAAACATCTCAAGGCAATTGGTATTCACTGAGTTATCAGTAGATCAGTTGGCGATCACCAAGTTACTAGATACTAAATTGCTGATATCTCAGGAACTGCTTGACATAATCATTTGCTTCAATGACCATCATG
>Ga0153973_100155_pt1 | contig 13004 bp, 11 predicted proteins | sample TSGA057MetaG_FD_104700 | JGI IMG/M metagenome (GOLD analysis project Ga0153973, IMG submission 104700) | Attine ant fungus gardens microbial communities from Georgia, USA - TSGA057 MetaG | ecosystem: Host-associated > Fungi > Mycelium > Unclassified | place: USA: Georgia, Yuchi Wildlife... | reverse complement strand
TACGACCTTGGCCTGGCTTTTTGAGAAGACCCACTCTTGATCATTTTTTTGGCATTCTCATATTGTCATGACCATTATTCTTTGTCAATTACTATCCTCACAAATAGGACATTGCAGGACAGCATACTTTTCCCACCTTGTAAGCTCAATGTTTTTGTGCTGCTTCTGGTTAATCGACAGTTTTGTTTTTGTTAGATTATGGATTGGTACACTAGGTGATGAGGGATATAGAATAGGGGCATCCCCTCAGACTAATACTATAGATCAAGACAACTCCACTGCCTTCCAAGATGACTGAACTATTCCCTTGGAGGACTGCTTGATCATTACAGAAAAACTCACCCAGTGTTATGAGACAGTTCCCAGAAAGAAAACTATTTCCCACATGTTTATCAACCTAGGAAACATCCAGGAGTATAACACAGAAAGGATATAAATAGCATGGGAAAGATTATGTAAGATATGTATAGTTCTTAGTAAGGGTCATGTGATCATGGGACATGGGTGCACAGACCAACAGATATTTGTATAAGTAGTTAGTGCAATCCAACAGGGAACTCTATTGAGTTCTTTCTGAATATCTACCTAGGGTGAACCTTGAGTTTTCACAACTTAGTATTAACATAAGAACATAATCCCTATCATCAACCCTATACCTTGCAGCCTCAACATCTCACTTTTCACTTACTCTCTTATCATTCTTGCTAACAAGTACAGTGCTCAAAAGTATCTTGGATAGTGGGCTCTAGCTATAAAGGGGACTTTACTGTCAGTTATGGACAGTGGATAGAAGGCTTGGATAAAACTCATGTCCCCACCTGAGACCTGACCTCTATATCAAGTGGGCTCATATATAGTTCTTTACTATTAGCTTCATGCTACTGGTCTATTGTGATCAGTATATACAAGAGAATGACAGTAATCTCTTAAAGGCCTGTCTAGCTTAGGGATTCCCTTCTTAGGGATAATATTGTTTTACCCTTCTAGTCAGTAACTAGTCATAAGTTCAGACAAAGAAGACTGCTCTTCCTCATACAAGGAATCACTATTGCCATTGCTATTACCACTACTACTATACATGTCTTAACAACAACAATAATAGCAACAGCAATCCATAGAGCAACCTGCTACTCCTGCATCACAATCCCCTCCTCCCACTCAGGAGAAGCAACTTCTCACCCTAATTGCTGGTCTGCAGTAGCAGGTGGCCACTCTATTACAACAAAATAGAGGAGCTAGAGTGGAGGTAGCAAAATCTCCCTTGTTTAGTAGAAAGATAGAGGAAGTGAGCACATTCATTAATGCAGCTCATTTATATCTAAGTATGAAAATAACAGAGGAGTTAGAGGCAACAAAAATAGTCTGGGTGCTGTCTTATGTGCAGGGAGAGGTAGCAGAGGCATGGAAAGATAATCTGTTGGATGAGTTATCAAAGGGAAAATCAGAAGTAGAGATGGTAGAAAAATTATTCAGTAAGATAAGGAATAAGTTTGGAGAAACAGCAGAAGAGGAAAGAAAGATAGAGCAGCTGAGGATGATAGAGCAGAGGAGGAGGACCTGCAACAAGTATGTCCAGGAATTCAAGAAGATGGCATGAGAAAGTGGCTATGAGAAATAACCTCTCATTGAAGAATTTAAAAGAGGGCTAAGTGGAGTACTCAGGAGAAAGTTAACAGAGATAGAAAGCTCTTCTAGTACAATAGAGGAGTGGCAGAAAAGGTCAGTGAGGTTGGATAGAAACCAAAGGCAGAGTAGAGCAGAGGAAAGGGTACTGGGGAGGAATACAGCACATCCACAGGGAAATGTACAGCCTAGAGGAGACTTTGGAGGAGGATCAAATAGAGAAAGAGAGAGACAGATTGTGTAGAGGGTAGGGTATTACAAATGGCCACTTACTGATTTGTGAGTTGATGATTTAATAATCAAAAGGCTCAAAAAAGTGAAGTTCAGACAGTAGCAAAAGATATTGTTAAGTCTGAGGTTTATCCTCAGATATACAGTCCTTAAATACATAATTGTAGTGGTCTATATACCAGGATAGCCTACCACATAATCACTACCTATTGTTCTACATATAGGAGTGCTATTGTTCTTGAAATAAAGATAATCTAACTGTCTTAGGGCAGTCCTTTGTTCTATTCAAGGACAGATGATAATCTATGGATAAAGATCAGTGTTATGTACAAACATTAAGAACCTTGTATCTCCATGGGATCTTATTGCCTTGGGGTCTATTTATAGCCAAAAGAAGCACATTGAAGAAAGCTTCACAATGGTTGTTGAAGTGAATGATTATGTCAAGCAGTTCCTGAGATATCAGCTATTTAGTGTCTGGTGACTTGGTGATTGTAGACTGATCTGCTGATAACTCAGTGAATACTGATCACCTTGAGATGTTTTTGGTACCATTTGAAAGGTCTTCTTAAGGGCTTTCAGTGGCCATTTATATTGTCAAAATCAGTTGAGTATTCCCAGAGTTATAGTCTGAATGAAGTTTGTGATATTACTTTCCCTCTTGGTTTGAGCTCTATTGAGAAGTTATCTTGTTTTTGGTAAACTCTGAAGATATTCCTGCAGCTTTTTGCCTGCATTATGTAGATTTTCCTCAGGTTCCCATGTATTGTCTCCTTGACTGTATCCTTTTCATCTGACAAGGAATTTGTTTTTTCCATGTCTTTGTTGCAAATCTAGAATCTTCTCTACCTCCTATTCTTTCTGGTCCTGTATTAAGGTTAGTGGTGGGGATATGGATTTCTGTCCATGGATAGTGGATTTGGATGTCATGATACAGCCAAAACAGCTAAGTCATTATTTATATTTCTTTTCTTTTATTTTTCATTTAATTAAATAATCAGTGAATACACAAGAGGAAATGACTCAAAAGAGATGTGTGGGACTTTATAAATAGAAGTAAATACAGAACATATATAAGTAGTATACAGCAACTGAACAGGAACTCTATTGAGTTCTCTTAGTCAACTTGGCAAAACAGCTAAGTCACTATTTATTTTTTCTTTTCTTTTCTTTTCCTTTCTGGACTTACTACACAAGAATAGAGCATGAGAAAGTATCATGTAACTAAGTGTCACAGAGTCACAGTCAGGTGACATCACATGACTAAGTCACATGGGAACCATAGGAAGATAGTGCACAGACCATAAAGTAGTTGTATAAGTAGTATAGGAAATTTAATGGGAACTCCATCGAGTTCTCCTTGTCAACTTGGACTTGGAGGGTGATCAAGTCGTCTAGGCTAAGTCACTACAGAGTGGTTCTAAGGTGTCATAGTCTAAGTTCTTATATCAGAGTACTGTGCTAACTTGCTAGCATAAAAGACTGAATGCAGTGCTCAGTAGCAAAGTAGCATTCTAAGCCAGAACATAACCAAGGACAACTTTTCTATTATTTCAAATGGTCCTTTGTACTGGGGTCATAATACTCACTCCATAGTCTGGTAATCCTTCAGATTGAGTAGCACCTTGTTGCCAACTTTTGAATGGGACACTTTGGACTTTCTGGTCATAGTACCACTTCATTCTTTCTGCTACAAGAGTGAGAGCTGCTTCTGCCTGCTCCAAGGCTTTTTGTGTCACAGTTGCACTATGGACCAGTAGTTACATACTGTATGGTTTACCACTATACTAAAAGAGCAACATTAGCAAGACTACTTGCTAATGAGGGTCCAGCTATTTATGTAGTTCTTTGAATAGGTATTTTGTTATACCTCTATGTCACTGTTTAGTAGTCACTTTTTTGTGATATTTTGTTATTTATATATCAGGTCATTCAAGTCCCTTTGCAGTGACTCTTTGACTAAAATTGGGCCTGCTCTCAGGTATCTGCTATATTCAAGGAAGAATGGACTTTCTTTGATATCTTTGTGTGCTTGATTGTTATATACAAACTCTGCACTGGGGAGTAGATCTGACCAATTACTGAGATTATAATCCATATAGTACTGAAGATATTGCTCTAACACCTGGTTTACTCATTCTATTTGTCTATCCATTTGTGAATGATACACTGTCAACATTGTAGATTCTATTCCTAAAATCTTGCACCATTCTTGGAATAGCTTAGCTGAGTATTATACTCCTCTATCTGAAATGATTTGTAGTGGTAGTCTATGCAATGGATAGACCTTGTTATATAGTAACTATGCTATATCTTTGGATGAAAACTGATTGTTGATAGAAATAAAATGAGCTCTTTTGGTAAGCCTGTCAATAATAACACAGATAGCGTTGTAACTATTTGACTCTGGTAATTGCATGATTAAGTCCATTAAGATTATTTCCCAAGTGTTATAAGACCCCCAAAAGGGAAAGAGTTTCCTGTGCATTTGAATATCTAATCCAAAACCTCAAGTCATACAATAGGGTCGAGATATAAATAGCATGGGAACTTAGGAAATCAAGTCACATGACAAGGTCAGGTGATCATAGAACATTCTGGAACAACATGTGATCATGGACTGATAGTAGTACAGCCACTGTAAAGTAGTATAAGTAGTAGTCCAATCCAATGAAGAACTCCATCGAGTTCTTCTTGAACATCTACCTAGGGTGATCACTAAGGACATTCACTGTCTATCAATAACACCAAGGCCCATTAGGTACCTTGTTAGGCACAAGTGGTCTAAAAGGTTGCTGTGCATGATTTTTCATCTGCTGACACATATTACAACCCATAATGTATTTCTTGACAAATGTTGTCATTCTAGGCCGCCAGTAATTTCTGGAGACCAACTCATAGATCTTCCACCAATCTGGGTGTCTGGCAGATGGCAAATTGTAGTATATCTTAATGATCTGTTGTCACAAGGTGTCTTCTACACTGTGGAGAATATAAACCTTCCCTTTGTACAGGAGTAGTCTGTTCTTATAGTTCCAGTCTTGCAAGGATTTTCTAAATTCTCTTGGACCAGACTTGAGTAACATCTTATAGTCTTTGGTGACTTTGTCTGATAAGAGTGCAACTTTGACCTTCTTTAGGATTATCTTGTTATTTATTGGTGTCTCATAAGTAGCCTCTAGTATATTGATAGTGAAGAACTCAGGTTTTAGCAACACCTGGTTCATATTGTTGAGGTTTGTTTCTATCTTATGGTCTGCTTGTCTGGACAAGGGGTTTTTTACCTGCATTGTCTTTTCCAGTTTATGATAGAGTACAAAGTCAAAATGAGTCATAAAAAGTGCCCATCTCACTTGTCTCCTAGTTAGCTTTTGAGCTATCCTAAAAATGTAAGGTTCTGATGATCCAACCAGATCTTAACTTTATATGGATGTCCCTCCAAATAGTATCTGTATTCCTCTAGTCCCTGAATTACCACAAGTAGTTTCTTGTTATAGATTTCATAGTTCCTTTTATGGACATCTAATGACTTGGAGAAAAAAGCTACTGGGTACCACAGATTAGTTTGCATGTCCTTTTGTGATAAGACAGCTCCTGTTGCGAAGTCATTGACATTAGTGGATAATTTAAAGGGATCTTTGTCATTTGGTATTCTCAGGACTGGAGCCATAGTAAAGGCCTTTTTCAGTGTCTCAAAAGCACTTTGTTGCTCTATGTCCCATGTTCAGGTACTATTCTTCTTGGTCAAGTTAAAGAGTGGCTTTGACATCTTGGTAAAGTTCTCAATGAACCTATAATAGAAATTCACAAAGCCTAAGAATGCTTGTACTTGCTTGACTTTAGTTGGTACTGGTCACTCTAGAACTTCTAAAAGTTTCTTCTCATCCATCTATACTTTATTCTCTGAAATAATTATGCCCAAATACTTGATACTACTTTGCTCAAAGAAGCACATTTCTGCTTTAGTATAGAGGTCATTAAAATGGAGCCTTTTCAGCACTTCCTTGACCAATCACCTGTGTTCCTTCAAACATGTTCCAAATATTAGAATATCATCTAAGTACACCATTACTAGTCATATGCAAATCAAATCTTCCAATATGTTATTTATCATGCTTTGGAAGGTTGCTAGTGCATTAGAAAAACCAAAATACATGATAGTTGTCTTGAAAAGGCCTTACCTTGTAATAAATGCTGTTTTCCATTCATCCTCTTCTTTGATGCAAATATTGTTATATCTCCATTTCAAGTCAATTTTGGTAAAGATTGAGGCTTTGCTGAGTGATTCAATCAAGTTGGCTATTCTAGGAATTGGATAGTGATTTTTGACAGTAATTCCATTAAGGGCTCTGTAGTCCATAATAGGTTATAAGCTTCTATTGTGCTTCTTTACAAAGAAGAATGGGGCTGTTATTGGGCTAGTAGATGGTCAGATATACCCTTTTCTGAGTTCCTCACCAATCCATGTGTCAAGAGAGTTTCTTTCTGCTAGAGAGAGTGGGTAGACCTTGGCTAGTTTAGAAAGCATTGCACCTTCCACAAAGTCAATCACATAGTTATACAGTTTGGGCATAGAGAAATTACCATACCCTTTACTGTACTTATTGCACCCTGTCACAAACATATCACAAACATGTCACTAATATATTACATTGCAATAATATTGTTAATAATTGACATTATCTCTTGCTCTACTTTGTATTGTAGTTACTATATGCTATATCAAGGATAACTCTGGGGTTATTGAGATGTTCAGGGAGAGAATAAACATATATATTGGCATGGAGATAAAAACAGAAAATGGGTATAAGGATGATAGGTTAGAGCAGTTCTTGAACCAAGAATAAGTTTGTATATATTCATTGAAATCATATCTAAACCACTTTCTACTATACTTGAGAGCATATTTAGTGAGGTTGTAGTATAATAATTGACTGTGTTCTGTCAAGAGACATGCTATAAAAATGTATAGAGAAATCTAGATAAATGTATATTTTTGACCTAAGACAATACAATCACAGAGCTTCATATCTTTATAGCTCAAAAGTTAATATCTATTCAAAGATTCTAGTAGTATGATACTGGTTTTTATTACAATTTCTGCAGTGCAAGAATATATAACAATGTGTGACAATTTGTGACAAAATGTAACACAGTACCACATATAGTAGAGTGTGGTAGGGTGCAGTAGGGGTGTAGTAGGAGTGCAGTAGGGATGCTGTAGGAATGCTACAGAGATATAATAGAATAGTGGCAATTTTTCTCTTTTGGCTTTTGATTTGGTTTCATTTTTGCTGGAATAATTGAGAAGATGAACATATCTCTTTCAAGTATTGAAAAAACTGTAGTTGGCATTATGGATTGAAAAATTTAGTGAATTGACTTTGACATCAATAGGATAGTCTACTAGGTATTCCTAAGCCCTCAGAACTATTGACAGTAGTAACCCACATGGTACTATAATTTACAGGCAGCCCTGGCTTATAGTAGTCGCTATACATACCATAATCATCATCCAGGTTGATAGCACAGAGATTGGCCTTGTTGCCTTTGTTGGAATTAGAATGGCAGAGGTATTGAGCTGTGAATTATTGATCTATAAGGATCAGTCAGTTGATCTGGGTCAGCAAACCTTTTGTCTCAAGAATTGAGTTATACTATATCTGTGAGATCAGCATCAATCCTTCCATATCTGATCCCCCTATTCCTCTGTTACCTAACCTAGGTAAAGCAAATGCTAATATATATTTTATGGATAAAGCTGTTAGTCCTTGGCTTTACCCCCCATTTATATCTAACGCCTGCTGATAGATACAGCTACTCCTCAATGGCAAAGAAAGGACACTTCCTTAACATATTAATGTGATTGAGGACACAGGATGGTGCATTGTTGAAGTATAATTCACAGCTAGTGGAAACCTTGGTTTTATTGTTGCTAAACCTACCTGATACTGTTCCCTGTTCCTTGTACTACAACTATATGTCATTCATCAAATGGCATCCTAATTACTGCCTTGTAACTCTTCTGAAGACCAGTAGTTTGAACTGATTCTTTCAGCTTAGCTGAGAATATAGACTTAAATGCTTTCTCTGTCCAATTACAGAAATTGATTATTTATCTTGTGTTTTTGACCCTTTACCAGGCTCAACTTGAGCATATGCATATTGCACCAAAAAGCCCTAATATTGTTGACCAGTCTCACAATCTTTCTCATTGGATGAGTTTCTTGTTTCTACATATTGCAAACAATCTCACCTTGTGCCTTTCCCTCACTGCTCCAGTCCATGGTCTTTGATTTCTTGTTAAACACTACAGGTGGAGCTGTAGCATGCATATCAATTGTTCTTAATGCTTTCAGGGATTTCAGCCCCAAAGGTCTATTGAATATGGTGTTAAAACCTCTCTACTGAGTTGTATCTTTATTTAACTATGGGACTCAAAGGCATGTATAGATATTTTTGATGTCCACAGTTTATCATTGATCTACAACAGCTACCAATATATGTCAAGCTCATCCTATATCTTCAGCATCCCCTGTGCTACCACCAGAATTAATTTTGGTTATACCATCTCTGTAGATCTCTCTACTTTTACACTTGTTACAAGACATTTTTTTATCTCATGGAAGCTTGTGACTCCTTTCTATAGGCTTTCTTAGACATCTGCTGAAGGTTCTGGCTTGCCAGTGAGGGATGTTTGAACCTTTAACTTTTGGCCTTACATGAAGATTGTCCTCGGTAACCAAACTTCAGTTCTGTACCAATGTTGGGCTGTGCTAACAATATCAATGTGATTGACAGTTACATATAAGCTCACAGTATTGTGAGGTGTGTACATTGTACATCTCACTAAGGGGTCTTATTGAGAAAGGTACTATTCTCATATTACCAAAGTATGGCAACAACAAATATTACTATAAATTACTCTTGGGACTACCTTGAAAACTTACTACTTCAACTCCAGAGTAAAAGAAGTCTCAATCATCATGCAAAAGAGGTAGAACACCAGGATTAGATTGTGGTTCTGAAACTACAAAGTGCTGTAAATAAAAGGACAGAAGTATAGAACTGGGGGTATAATTAGCTGATGAGCTTTTTTTGATTCAAGAGCCTCAGCCTTATGCAGGATGTGTTACTACCAAGCACTTCTAGTATGCAAATATCCTTGTCCAGTTCAATCATCAACCAAATTCTATCCACTCATCTTGGCAGGATGCACTTCTATCTTACTCATACCTAAAATTTCTTATATATATCAAACTAGGACTATGTGCTCAAGATCTATGAAAATGTCAGACAAATAAGTAGCAAATGTGTCAAAAGGTTGGATCAACAGTTTATAATCTTATCTGACAGGATGCTTGAGCATTCCTGTAATAGATGATAGATGATCTAAAATGACAAGTTCATGACTTCCATTTAGGGAGACCATCAGCATTATGTGAAAGGAGTCTATGGTAGTTCTACTGCATATTCAAACCATCCTTATTACAGCATCAAACATTGCTATCTCCCTCTTGGACTTAAGTGGATAGAGATCCCAAGATATTCATAGAGGTAATACAAGGCATATAATAAAGGTTCCATAATGAATGGTTATATCTTAAGTTTCTTCTCAGCTTGAACTCAAGACACAGATACCATATTATCATTGATGTACATGTCTAATAAAAGAACCTTGGATATAGAGTGCAAATAGAATTTAATGTACTCAATCAACAAACAGTGCAAGAGCTACTGTCCCTGCTGTCAATGGCACTGCCATAAAACAAAGTGCACATCTGAAAAGGCATAAAGCACCAATGATAGGAATTGCAAAAAGTTGGCACATCAAGAGCTCTGGAACAGTAACATTGAGATTATGTACTACAAGGAGTGTAACTCTGCTTCTATGGACTTGTGCATTGTAGACTATTATAGCTGGATGGGTCTCTGGTTCTAAATGCACATGTGCATTTGTAGGGATACTGGTGGGTGAGGTCATTGATATAGAGAGGGTACCATGCTTGCAAAACCATAGTTCTGAGCTTTGTAAGTGTTAATCTTGTTGTAGTATTCTTTGATCGCAGCTTCAGTTTGTTTAAGCTTGGTGCTGCAATGACTGATATATCCAGTGCAATTGATAACAATACAAGATACTCATGTATAGAAGTCAATGGCATATTTGTTTAATCTATAGCTACAACATCCACTAATCTAAATGATCGGCCTCTTGGACCATATTTTCTCATTCTTCAGAGGTTGCCCAAAATGCCAGCCACAGAAAATGTTTAGGTGTGATTACTTCTACATACATACATACACAAAATACAAACTAATTGCTTACTCTCTGCACAGCCATCATCATCTATATTTTCTGCAGTTACTATATTTTCATGCAAACAACACCACTGCCTTTGTCCAGCAAAATAATGATCACAAAATTGAAGTTCAGAGTCCATACTAAAATCCAGTTTTCAATCAAGCCAAATCCTTTTTTTGAGTCTTGTTGCCTCTGGTCCTGTAGAGATCAGATGCTTGCTGACATTATAAACTCCATTGATGAGTACCCTCCTCCACTAATTCTCTATCAATAAAATCCCTTCTATTGTCTTTATCTCCATCCTCTTCTTCAATTGGACCTATTTCTTTTGTTTTATTGTTTTAGAACTATTTGTCAGCAGTTTTATTGTTCTACTATACAAAGGTAGTGGTCTAGCTGCTATAGCTATAGAGTATTTAAGAGCCTTCTATAACAGAGATCAGATAGTGGAATACAGGAGCAGTTCATTACCTTTATATTATCTCATAAATCTATAGGTCAGTAGCCAAACAACAGATAGATACTGTCATGCTCACAAACTACTTACTAACAACAAACTATCTCATTGTCTCTTCAGTCCCTCCATTATTCCATTGCCCACAATGCTTAATGTGACCCTTAGCTTACCACCACTGCCATACCACCCCATGTCAATCTCTCCCCTACCCTCAGATAAAACTGGTATCCTAGGGCAAATAGTGCCTTGGCTAGTATCATGGCTGTAAATAGGTTTAGATACTTTGTTACTTTTACAAGTTGCTAGAGCATGTAAAGTAGTAGTAGATTGACCCCCTTCGATAGAGAAAAACTTCCTTATTCTCCTAGCAAACAACTCATCTCTCTTGCCAGCTCTTTTAGCTATGTTGCCCCTGAAGTCATCAAAATCACTGGCTATAGAGAAAGCCATCAACATTTGGTAGACAGGTATGATTGCTTCTATACATATACACAAACTAAACACAAGCTCATTATCCTCTCTCTGCACAGCTATTATTATCTATGCTCTCCTCTGTAGCTACCCCTCTTTTCATGCTAACAACACCACTGGCCTCACCCAGCATAATGTCAACTGCAAAATTGACTTTGAGAGTTTGTACTGGAATTCCATTTCTAATCATGCCAAGCCCTTTATCCAACATCTTGTCTTGATGTCTTTGTTGGTCTGGAACTTCTTTGGTATATCCATGACCTATAATTTCCTGGCATAGAAAGATTTGTAATACTCTGGGGATCAGAACCATATATGCTGGAGCTTGACCATCTTCTTCCAATGGACATACATATAGAAAATTATAAGGAATGTTATGAGGTACATCACAACAATGTGGATGCAGAGGAATAGTATAGAGACATCACAAATGGTAAGCATGCTGGGGATATCTGACCTTTTGAAGGGATGTTGTACAGATTGTAGACTATATTGATAGGAATAAGAATACAACATATGAGGAGAGCAATGCCTGTGAACAGCCAGCACATGAGCCATAGAAACTAGAGGAATGCAACACCATTGAGGCCAATCTTGTTGAGAAGCTTTGGTTCTTTTGTGTGCAGAAGAGAAGGAAGCTAGCCATACAATGAGTCTAATATGCAAGAAGGAGGTTTGTTACCTTCATAGTATTTGACTTTGGGCTTATAAACTATTTGAGAGATGGTGAATAGGAGACAATTAGGGATAAAGGGTAGTATACCTTGTTATTGGGATGTAGTATGTTAAAAAATAAGATAGTAATAGTCTATAAGAAGATTGCTATAAAAGTGGGCAATAAGTGACTAATGTGTGTTGTGCACTGAAATGACACTCATCAATGCAATCTGGGAGCCAACTGTAGTGAACACCAGTGCCTGCAAATTGTTGTTGAAGATTTCACCTGTGCTATCAACAACAGAACTCATATTGTCAAAACAAAAAAAAGAAGTGATTGTGGAACTTAGTGGAAAATCTAATGCCAAGCACTTAGTAATAGATACATTTTGTGGGTTCACCTCTACCTGGCTAATTATAAGAATATAAGTCATACTTTTCCACAGTCCCTGGCAGGCAGAAAATTAACATGTCAATGTTGTTTTTCTTCCTGAGACTTCCTTACTGGGTAGTTCCTGCTGCCAGCCCATTGAGTGCAGCTTAGTGCCTGGGTCCTGTGTAATGTAGGTATGGTTAGGGGATTGCTTGGCCTTGGACAAGAGAAGGGTCTTCTCCCAAGACTGGCCAGCAGTTTGAGTATAATAGCCTGGATGGGATGGGGTTCAAGAGATTGGGGTTTTGAACCTATTTCCCTGGTGGGCTCTGGGAGATCTTTGATATTTATTCATCCACCTTTCTACTAGCCAGAGTATACAGTAGATTGTCTTCTTATTAGAAGAGAGTCTGTGGCAGTTTTTCCTGTTTTAAGGACAGGGATATGTGTCTATTATTCAGTTATATCTTCTCTACTATTTCTATAGTGAGTATACATATTTTCTGTATTTTTATGTATTTTATTCCATTTTTTCATCTCATACTAACTATTGTTGCATACAGGTGGATTGTTACCACCATCTTACTATTCTATCTGTATACAAGCTGGAGAACACATTCAACATGTATCTCCACATTATCCTCCATTCCTACAGTGAGTGTACATTTTTATCAGTTTTATTTCTATTTTTTTGTCTAATACTCACTACTATTGCATGCAGGTTAATCATCATGCCACTACCTCACCATTCTGTTTGTATATGAGTATTACAAACTTTATTTGGACCATAACTCTGGGAATACTCAACTGATTTTGACAATATAAATGGCCACTGAAAGCCCTTAAGAAGACCTTTCAAATGGTACCAAAAACATCTCAAGGTGATCAGT
>Ga0153973_100149_pt1 | contig 13330 bp, 12 predicted proteins | sample TSGA057MetaG_FD_104700 | JGI IMG/M metagenome (GOLD analysis project Ga0153973, IMG submission 104700) | Attine ant fungus gardens microbial communities from Georgia, USA - TSGA057 MetaG | ecosystem: Host-associated > Fungi > Mycelium > Unclassified | place: USA: Georgia, Yuchi Wildlife... | reverse complement strand
CTGGAACAGGGCTCGTTGAACCCATATCGTCCGGCAAGCAGATGTCAAAGACTTTACAAAAGATAAAAATCGAAAAACAATAAAAGGATGATATATAAATGCCTTTTTTTTTGAAGCCAGCTCAGTGCCTAAGATGAATGAACAATACTGTTTGGTTGATCATAATTGTCGATGGATCATCCAGCATATTGTTTGATTAGTCATCATTGTTGGTACCTTGCGATCACATAAATACCCCTATCTTGATAGTCATCTCATTATTCGAATCAAATTGTGTGTTGTGCTCATGACTTCCATTGTCTTTGCATCACACGCAGGTCAAAAATCAATTATGACTATACAGGGCTTTCATCCTCTACAAACACTGACATTTGGTGCCAAATCGATCTGTAATTAATCTTAGAATGAGAGTAATTATATGATCAATGAATGATCAATAATGTACCAACAATGATGACTGATTAAACAATATACTGGATGATCCATCGACAATTATGATCAACCAAACAGTATTGACGATGGGTTAACATTGATGAAACAAAATAAGAACAATAGTATAACAAAATGTCAACAAAGTATCAAAAGTATTTAGAAAGAATAGATTACAGTGTTGTGCTCATGAATGACCAGTAGACTTGAGTGGTGGACAAAGCATATTTAAGTTCATCTGACAGAGAATGTTAAGACTCTAGACCACAAGAGTGAATATATGTTTCAACCTTGAGCCCATGCTAATACTTGATATCTCTTTACCCCTCTACAAAGGGTCTGGTTAAGGTTTTCAGAAGAGTTATATTGAAAAGATAAATACTGAGGCTTTTAGTTGCACTCCACAAGTTAGTCCAAAAACTAGAGGGAATATGGGGTTCCAAGAGAAGTAGGTTTTCAGATGAACCACAGAAAGAGAAAACTTGCCATTTGTCATGACTCAGCCAAATGGCTAAGTCATTATTTATATTTCTTTTCTTTTAATTAGGAAATCAACAGATACATGAGAGAGAATGACTCAAAAGAGATACACAGGACTTTATAAATAAAAGTAAATACAGAATGTATATAAGTAGTTGTATAGCAATTGAATAAGGACTCTATCAAGCTCTTCTTGTTAACTCAGACTAGGAGTAATTCTAAGACATCCTAGTCTAAGTTCTTATACTAGAACTCGATTCCTTTATTGCCACTTCTTACTCTCTCATCTTCCTTGGTATCTGGGTAACACAACTCAAGACCACTACAACATAGCTGGGCCCTAGGCTTAAGGGGACTTGATAGTCAGTTAGGGACTATTGGTAGAAGTGCAGTACTAAGCTCAGGTATTATGTCTGAGACCTGACCTTACAATTGAGTAGTGCTCAGTAATCTACTTGTACCTTTTTCATTCTATAAACCTTGTGCTGAAGTTCCATTGTAGACTGTACATGCAAAGGATTAATACTATATCCTTAGGAAGGCATTTAGGTTAGAGATCCTCTCCTTGGGGTGATAGTATAACCATAGTATTAGGGCAGTAGTAAGTAAGGCAGTAGGTGTCTAGCTGGGTAAAGATCTTGCACTCTAGTAGATGTAACAGTAGTAAGATCATTTTCTATTCAACTTCTCTGGAGATATAACACTATATCTCTGGAGCAATATAACTCTCTCATGAGCAGGATGCTCAACTAATGGCATGCCCTTGCCAAATTAAGAGTAAAAATAGAGGGAAAAGAAGAAAGGGTATGTTGGGGGTATAAAAGGTTTGGGCATCTAGTCTATAATTGCAGGAATAAAAGAGAGGAAGAGAAGAAAAAGCCAATTTCCCAAAATAAATTTGAAGCAATAGCAAGTAGGGTAATGAAATATAGAGTGATAGAAGTAATAGAAGTGAGGAGGCAAGAGATGATAGAAGAAGTGAAATGCTTCAGGTGTTGGGGTGTCAAACATCACAAATGGGAATGTCCAAACATTGAGGTTGAAAAAAAGAAGAGAAGGTAGCATGTGTGGCCAGACCACAAAAAACACAGCAAAGGAAGAGACCAGCGCACTTCTTATAGAAAAAGGCACAAGAATATAGCAGTATATGGAGTATGCCCCTAAGAAGTGCAGCATTAGAGCAGAGAGGGTGGATGACTAAGTGGGAAGTTGTGATATTTGTGGAGTGTAGAGGGTGCAACTACAAAAACACCAAAACATATAAGAACTAGAAACAAGAATTTATTTCTGGTATGAACAATTGAGAAATGTGTAGTGCAGTAGGTGCCTTGAAGCATAGAGGTGAAGAGAAAATACAGTAAAGGAAAGAGGGGCGGTCAATGTAAAGTATAGCTAGTGTGGAAGGAAGGATACAATTGAGGGAATACTAGAGAAGGATAAAAAGAGAATTTTGTGCCCAGAATGTGGAACTGGAAAGAAACAGCCATGGTAGGACTAAAGAGTAGTAGTACACCCTATACAAGGAGAAGTGCAGCAAAGCAGTGCATGGACAGGAGTTCTGAAAAGTGCAGTAAGAGAGGGGAGTACAGAGAGAAATGTGAGGAGAACATTTAAAATGCTGAAGGAAGTGTGGCTAAATATTGGAGTAGAAAAAATAAACATGTACAAAGGAATAACAGTAAAAGCGCTCTTGAATAGTGGTGCAACAGAGATGTTTATGGATTGGAAGATGACAGTGAAATATAGATTTAGGCTGCAAAAATTGAAGAGACCAATAGTAGTTAAAAATGTCGATAGACCAACAACAGTACAGAAGTTATTACCTATTAAGTAGAAGTGAATGTGTACTACAAGAGTCACATAAAAAGAATAAGAATGGATGTATATGATCTAGAGAAGACAAATGTTATATTGGGGATGCCATGGTTACAAGCATACAACCCAGAGATAAACTGGGAGATAGGAGAAGTCAAGATGACAAGATGCCCACCACTGTGTAGAAGGAATATGAAGCAAAAGGAAGAAAAGGAAGTAAAGAAAGAAAAGAGAGTAGTGACTCTAGAAGAGGAAAAGATTGTAAGATGGGCAGTAAATAACAAAGAGAACTGGAGAAGAGAAGAAGTGGTTGAAGTGGACCATAGAAAGATTGAGAAAATGGTGCCACAGAAATTTCTAAGGTGGAAAAAGGTGTTTGGGAAGGTAGAGTCAAAGAGGATACTAACAAGGAAAATCTGGGATCATGCCATCAGTCTCAAGGAGATGTTCAAATCTAGGAAAGGAAGGATCTATCCTTTATCTAAGAATGAAAGGGAAGAGGTTCAGAAATTTGTAGAGGATCAGCTGAGAAAGAGATACATCAGACCATCAAAATTCTCTTAGATATCACCAGTTTTCTTTGTGAGTAAAAAGGATAGAGAGAAGAGAATGGTAATAGACTACTGTAACTTAAATGACAAAACAGTGAAGAATAACTACCCACTCCTGTTAATTATGGACTTAATAGATAATATGGGTAGCAAGCAAGTATTCACTAAAATAGACTGTCACAAACTTCATTTGGACCATAACTCCAGGAATACTTGACTGATTTCAACGATCTAAATGGCCACCAAAAGCCCTTAAGAAGACCTTTCAAACAGTACCAAAAACATCTCAAAGCGATCAGTATTCACCAAGTTACCAGACATTAAATTGCTGATATCTTGGGAACTACTTAACATAATTGTTCTCTTCAATGACCATTGTGAAGCTCTCTTTAATGCACTTCTTTCAGTTATAAATAGAACCCAAGGCAATAAGATCCCATAGAGATACAAGGTCCTCAATGTTTGCATATAATATTGATCTTTACCCATAGATTATCATCTGTCCTTGAATAGAACAAAGGACTGCCCTAAGACAGTTAGGTTATCTCTATTTCAAGAACAATAGCACTCCTATATGTAAAACAATAGGTAGTGATCATATAGCAGGCTGTCCTGGTACATAGACCACTACAATCATGTATTTAAGGACTGTATATCTGAGAATAAACCTTAGACTTAACAACATCTTTTGCTGCTTGTCTAACTTTACTTTTTTGAGCACTTTGATTATCAAATCAACCAATCACAAATCAGTAAGTGGCTATTTGTGATAGTCTCTGGTAAGGTAGTCAACTCATTTCTACTACTCTTAGAAAATAAATTTCATTTGAATAGATTGTAAGTTTACTCAACATTACCAAATAGTTTAGGAACCAAAGATCTAGTAGTCTAGGAACCAAAGATCTAGTAAAGTAATCCAGTAGAAGTCAAGAAACCAGAAAGTATGGTAAATTTGCTAGTATGACAGTGATATATTTCTGGTGAGATGACCAACTCACTTATGGAAATAATTTTTATTTGGATAGGTTCTAAGGCTGTCCAAGACTACCAGAGAGCCTAGGAACCAAAAATCCAGTAGAGTAACCCAGTGGAAGTCAAGAAACCAAAAAGTGCAGTAAAGTTGCTGCAGTGGCTGTAATGAGTCTCTATTCAAATTATTAACTATATTACAGAACTAAGTTACATAATTTATTTTTCACTAGCTTTTTGGTACTGTACTATAGTTGAATGATTACTGAGCTAGTGATTATAGCTTGTTAGCCAATAAACTTAGCCATTTTATGAGTTTAATTGACTAGTCAATATATTGGCCACTTAGGATTATTACTAATTACTATCATCAATTACTATTACTGAGTTAGTGTAGCAAGATAACAGGTAGCAGCCAAGTTGCAGTAATGTACAGCAAAGTTATTATAAATATTGCCAAACAGTGTGGTAAATTTGTGATCAAGCATGGTAACAAAAGTAGTAATGTGCAGTAGAAGATGCTATAAATTCTTCAGGCCCCTTTTATAGCTAGGGCCTGCTTTCCAAAAAGCTTCTGAGTACTGTACTCATTAGCAAGAGCAATAAGAATAAGTAAAAAGTGAGTTATCGAGGCTGCAAGGTGCAGGGTCAACAATGGATATTAAGTTCTTATGCTAGTGCAAAGTCATAAAGGCTTAGGGCTCAACTGAGATAATTGTTTAGGAAGAACTTGATAGAGTCCCTCATTGGATTCTACTAGGTACTTATACAAATATTGGATGGTCTATGTACCTATCTCCCACAATCACATGACCCTTACTAAAAACTATCTATATCTTATATAATCCTTCCCATGCTATTTATATCTTTCCTGTATGGTATTCTTGGATATTTTCTATCAAGTTGATGAATGCATAAGAAATAGTTTTCTTCTTAGGAGTCATCTCATAACATAAGAGCCTAGAGTACTTTTTTCTCTTTGCAGCTGAACTGCTCTGGGACTAGGTAGATATAGAGGGCACAGGAGTTAAGAAAGGCTTGGCTAGCATTCTGGCCTCTATAAAAGTCTAGGGAAGACAAGAGTTTGGGTTGTGCACACAAACAAAAGGCTGCTGGAGAGGAGGTTATTACTAGAGGGGAGAGTTGAGAGGTAGAGACTAGCTGCATAAGTTGCTGCAGCTGGGCAGTCAGGGTAGTGAGGGTATTATTAATATTTGTTTTCAAGTTATTCTGTTACTCAGTTACTTTGTACAAGAGATGCTGCAGATAGGCCAGAGCATCAGTAATGTTCTAGGAGATATCTATATGCAACATTTGTATAGAGTAGAGTATTCTGGAGGGTTGGTCAAGGGCAGAGGAGGCTGTCCAGAGGGAGACTATCCACTGTGTTCTTCCAAGGCTCCATTTAGGAGATCCTAATCTGCTATAAGGGTAACTGGACTGGGCTCCAGGAGAATCCTTAGTAATATTACAAGTTCTAAGTATGTTACAACTTACCTCTAGAAGAATTCTTAGAGATTAGAATAAGGCTCCTAGGATGTACTTTTACAATATATATACTTTTACTGCTGAGATATCCCTGAGTCTATAGTTCTGTTAGTCAGGGTCAAGGGTCTCCAAGTCAAGCTAAGGGGAATTAAATATTACATAGTAATATTTAATTAAGCACAGGGTTACTCCAGGTTATAAGTCTGGTATTTCAGGGGTAATATTGGTAGGGTCCCCTTACATATCCTCCAACACCCTCCTATGTGATCTATTTACCAAAATACCCAACAAAACTGGAAGAATAATGATCAAGACTACTATAATAATATCAATGATGTGGTCTGGTCCAATATCCTTGGAGAACCCATTGGGTATTAATTTCAATAAGGACATCAAATCAAAGAAAGAAGATTATGTTATGGAATTACATTGGGATTATGATTATTATCAGCCCTGGACTGATAATGAGTGAATGGTAAAAGAGATGATAGCAATAAGAGATGAGAGAGACAAAGATAATATAATAGATAATATATCAGCACATTAAAATTAGGTTGGAAGAAAGGATTTCAGACTTAAATGGACTAATTATAAACATTGGACTACAGGAGAAACATTGGATAAACCTTGGAGTAATTATGGATAAACCTTACAATAGTTATGGATATTAGAATAAATAGAGAATCCTTGGACTAACCTATTTATAGACTCTGATTCAACTAGTCATTCACTGTTACTTACTAGTACTTAGAATAGTAGTTTCTGTGACATTACTAGTTAGGATAAATACAGTCCAGAAAGAGAAGAAAATAGTGTAAAAACTTAGACTAGGATATCTTAGAATTACTCCTAGTCTGAGTTAACAAGGAGAACTCAATAGAGTTCTCATTTAATTGCTGTACACTACTTATATATATTCTGTATTTACTTCTATTTATAAAGTCCCATATATCTCTTTTGAGTCATTCTCTCTCATATGTCCATTGATTTCCTAATTAAATGAAAAGAAAAAGAAAAGAAATATAAATAATGACTTAGCCATTTGGCTGAGTCATGACACTATCTCTCTCTTAAGGTTTCTTGTCCCAAGGATTTTACAGCTCATATGTTATGACTTAGCCAAATAGCTAAGTCATTATTTATATTTCTTTTCTTTTTAAGAAATCAATGGACATACAAGAGAGAATAACTCAAAAGAAATGCATAGAACTTTATAAATAGAAGTAAATACAGAATGTATATAAGTAGTATACAGCAATCAAATGGGAACTCTATTGAGTTCTTTTTGTCAACTCAAACTAGCAGTAGGACTAAGTTGTCTTAGCTATATTCTTATACTAGAACTTAATTTCTTCACTGGCACTGCTTATCATAGAGTCTTGCCAACTTATTCTCTTATCTTTCTCAGTACCTGGATGACACAACTTAGAACTATTACAACATAGCTAGGCTCTAGGCTTAAGGAGACTTAATAGTCAGTTAGAGACTATCAGTGGAAGCATAGTACCAAGCTCAGGTATTGTGTCTGAGACCTGACCTCATAATTGAGTGGTGTTATAAAGCATACTTATGCCATTCTTAGTAGAAACCTTATGCTGAAGTCCCATTGTGGGCTGTATACATAGAAGATTAATGCTGTATCCTTAGAAAGGCATTTAGATTAGGGATTCTTTCCTTGGGATGATAGTATAACCATGGTATTAGGGTAGTAGTAAGTAAGGTAGTAGGTATCTAGCTGGATGAAGATCTTATACTCCAGTAGATGTAACAGTAGTAAGATTATTCCTTATCCAACTTCTCTAGAGACATAATACTATGTCTCTAGAGCAATATAACTCTCTCATGAGTAGGATACTCAATCAACAGTATGCTCTTGCCAGACTAAGGGCAGAAATAGAAAGAAAGGAAAGAAGAATGTGTTGGGGATATAAAAAGTTTGGGCACCTGGTCCACAACTGCAGGAATAAGAAAGAGAAGGCAAAGAGAAAACCAATTCCCTAAAATAAATTTGAGGTAATAGTAAGTAGGGTGATGCAGTGTGGAGTAAAAGTGAAAGTGAAAGTAAGAAGATAGGAGACAGTAGAGGAAGGAGTATAATGCTTTAGATATTGGGAAGTGGGACACTACAAGTGGGAGTATCCAAATATTAAAGTTGAGAAGGAAAGGGAAAGAAGTGGAGAAGCGGTGCATATAGTTAGTCTACAAAAGACATAGCAAGAGGAAAGGCCAGCATGCTCCTTATAGAGAAAGGTGTAGGAGTATTGTGGTAAAAGAGGTATGCCTCTAAGAGGGGCAACTCTAGAAGAGCAAGGATAGAAGATAAGGTGGGAGGTGGTAACATTTGTAGAGTATAGGGGGTGTAAGTACAAAGGCACCAAAACTCAAGAGAACCAGGGATAGGGTTTTGTTTCTGGAGAACAGCTGAAGAATATTTGGTATAGCTGATGTCTTGAAGTGTGGAGGTGAAGAGAAAATTCAGCAAAAGGAAAAAGAGCAGTTAAAGTAAAGTATATGCAATGTGGACAAAGAGATGTGGTAGTAGGGGTATCAAAAAAAGATAGAAAGAGAATTCTGTGCCCAGAATGTGGGACAGGAAAAAAGCAGCCATGGTAAAATTGAAGAGTAGTGGTATACCCTAAACAGGGAGAAGCACAGTAGAGTGGCATGTGAACAGGAGTTCCAAAAAGTATAGTAAAAGGAGAGAACAAGCAAAGAAACATAAAAAGAACATTCAAAATGCTAAGAGAAGTATAGTTAAATATAGGAGTAGAAAAGGTAGATATGCATGAAGGCATAATAGTGAAAGCACTCTTAGATAGTGGTATGACAGGGATGTTCATGGACAGAAAGGTGGCAGCAAAACATGGGTTTAGGCTGCAGAAGCTAGAAAGACCAGTAATGGTCAAAAATATAGATAGGACAAATAACAGTAGAGGGGCTATTACATACCAAGTAGAAGTAAATGCATATTACAAAGGCTATATAGAAAGAATGAGAATAGATGTGTGTGACCTAGAGAGGACGAATATTATATTAGAAATGCCATGGTTGCAAGCATACAATCCAGAAATTAATTGGAAAATAGGGGAAGTCAAGATGATGAGATTCCCACCATTATATAGAAGAGATATGAACTTGGAAAAAGGAAATAAAATGAAGAAAGAAAAAAAAGTAGTAACACTAGAGAAAGAAAAGATAGTAAGGTAGGCAATAGATGATAAAGAAGACTAGGGAAGAAAGAAGGAAGTTGAAGCAGACCATAGAAAAATCAAGGAAATGGTTCCTAAAAGGTTTCTAAAGTAAAAGAAGGTATTTGGGAAGGTAGAATCAGAAAACTTACCAACTAGGAAGATTTGGGATCATGCTATAGATCTCAAGGAGATGTTCAAACCATAAAAAGAAAGGATTTACCCTCTATCCAAAAACAAAAGAGAGGAGGTCCAAAACTTTGTAGACAATCAATTAAGAAAGAGGTATATTAGACCATCTAAATTCCCTCAGACATCACCAGTGTTCTTTGTGAGCAAGAAAGATAGAAGCAAGAGGATGGTTATAGACTACTACAGTCTAAATGAACAAACTGTAAAGAACAACTACCCATTACCATTGATAACAGACTTAATTGATAACATGGGGAGTAAAAGGATATTTATGAAGATAGACTTGTGATGGGGCTTTAATAACATAAGGATAAAAGAAGGAGATAAGTGAAAAAAAGCATTTACAATACATATAGGATTATTTGAACCAACTGTAATATTCTTTGGGATGATAAACTTGCTGGCCACATTTCAGGCAATAATGAATGATATTCTAAGGGATCTAGTAAACAAGAGCAAGGTTGCTATATTTGTAGATGATATGTTGGTAGGAACTGAGACAGAGGAAAGACATGATGAGATTGTAGAAGAAGTACTGAGGAGACTGAAGGAAAATAACCTGTATGTAAAGCTAGAAAAGTGTATGTAGAAAGTGAGGAAGATTGGGTTCCTTGGAGTCATCATAGGACCCAATGGAATAGAGATGGAGAAGGAGAAAGTAGATGGAGTACTGAGTTGGCCAGAGCCAAGAAATATGAAAAATGTCAGAAAGTTTTTAGGCCTTGCAAATTACTACAGGAGGTTTATCAAGGACTTCACTCGAGTAGTGAGACCAATGAATATGCTAATGAGAAAAGATGTAAAGTAGCAGTAGAGAGATAAGCAGCAACAGTTAGCTGTAGTCAGGTATTTGGAGATATGGAGATACTCCCTGGAAAGAACAACTACAAAATTCAAGATTTGGACAGACCATAAAAATCTTGAGTATTTCATGAAGATGCAGAAGTTAAATAGGAGGCAAGCAAGATAGGCTCTATACCTATCTAGATTTGACTTTATGCTCAAACATGTTCTAGAGAGTAAGATAGAAAAAGCAGATAGCCTGAGCAGGAGACCAGATTGGGAGATTGGAGTAGAAAGAGATAACAAGGATGAAACATTAGTTAAACTGGAATGACTAGAAGTATAAAGGACTGAAGGAGTGGACCTGCTAGAGAAAGTAAGGCAGTTGAGAGTAAAAGACAATAAAGTGGTAAAAGCAGTAGAAGAAATAAAACAAGCAGGGGTAAAAATGCTGAGAGACAAGGAGTAGCGAGAGGTAGATGGTATCATATACAAAGAAGGGAAGGTATATGTACCTAAAGATGATAAGCTGAAGGCAGAAATCATTAGGTTATACCATGACACACCAGTAGGAGGACATGAAGGGTAGTGGAAGACAGTAGAATTGGTCACTAGGAATTTCTAGTGGCCAGGAGTAATGAAGGAGATGAAACAATATATAGAAGGATATAACTCTTGCCAGAGAAACAAAAACCATACAGAATAACCAGTAGACAAATTAATGCCCAATTTGATACCTAAGAAGCCTTGGATGCATATATCAGCAGATTTCATCACTAAACTGCCATTAGCACAGGGATATAACTCAATCTTAGTGGTAGTAGATAGATTAACAAAAATGGTCCATTTTATTCCTACCACAGAGAGAACATTGGCAGAAGGTTTAGTAAGGTTGTTTAGAGATAATGTGTGGAAGTTATATGAGTTACCCAAAAGTATCATCTCAGATAGAGGACCCCAGTTTATAGCAGGGTTAATAAGAGAGCTAAATAGGATGTTGGAAATTGAAAGCAAGATATCAATAGTGTTCCACCCTCAAACAAATAGGTAGATAGAGAGGGTTAACCAGGAGTTAGAATAGTACTTAAGAATATTCATCAACTATAAGCAAGAACAGTGGCTAGACTGGTTAGGGACAGCAGAGTTTGCATACAACAATAAAGTATACTTGAGTATAAAGATGTCACTCTTTAAGGCAAATTATGGATAAGATCCCAGGATGGGGTTTGAGGTGAGAAAGAAGGGAAAATATGAAGGAGCAGAAAAATTTGCAATAAAGATGAAAGAGATTTAGAAGGAGGTAAAAGTAGTACTAGGGAAAGTGTAGAAGAAGATGAAAAAATATGCAAATAGAAAGAGAGAAGAAGTTGATAAGTATAAAGTCAGCAACTTGGTGATGCTTAGCACTAAGGATCTAAAATATCAGATGGTTGGTAGGAGGACAGAAAAGTTGATGGAGAGGTTTGTAGACTCTTACAAAGTAAAGAAAATTGTATCAGTGAATACAGTTAAATTGGAGTTATCTAGTACAATCAAGATACATCCAGTAGTAAATGTTAGTAGGATATGGAAGTATGTAAGGCAAGTAAAGGGGCAGAAGAAGGAGCAGCCAGCTCCAGTCATAATTGAAGGAGAAGAGGAATGGGAGGTTGAAAGAATTTTAAACAAGTGATAAACAAAAGGGAAGGATAAGTATTTAGTACAATAGAAAGGGTTCACAGCTGAGTTCAATACTTGGGAAGGAATAGAAAACTTGGAAAATGCAAAGAAAGCAGTTGAGGAATTTGAGAAAGAGTATTGATAAGATATGGAGGATATTTAAAGGCAAGAAAAGAAAGAAGGAATATTTAGGAAAGAGAAATTACCAGAAAGGTTTATAGTGAGAAAACTATTTGGATGGTCAGATAAAAGGTATGATGAAGAATACTGGGCAAGACTAGAAAGGAACTGGAGATAATAGAAAGGAGAAAGAGCAAGAGGACAAAGAATAATAGAAACAATAAAGGAGAAGAGAATTGAACAGGAAAAATTGGGAATCAAGGAGTAGACAGAAGAAAATGACAATAAAATGGGAAACATTTGTGACCCCTACTATGAGTTGTAAAATTCTCAGAATGAGGAACCTTGAGAGAGAGGTAATGTTATGACTTGGCCAAATGGCTAAGTTATTATTTATATTTCTTTTCTTTTTCTTTTTATTAAGAAATCAATGGACATACAAGAGAGAATAACTCAAAAGAGATGCACAGGACTTTATAAATAGAAGTAAATACAGAATGTGTATAAGTAGTATATAGCAATCAAATGGGAACTCTATTGAGTTCTTTTTGTCAACTTAGACTAGGAATAGAACTAAGTTATCTCAGCTATATCCTTATATCATAGTAGAGATTGCAGATATTCCCTATCTTATTGTCATCTTCTTCTGTCTACTCTCTGATTCCTAAATTTTCCTGTTCAATTTCCTTCTCCTCTTTTATTGTTTCCATTGTTCTTTGTCCTCTTGCTCTTGCTCCTTTCCATTGTCTCCAATTCCTTTCTAACCTTGCCCAGTATTCCTTGTTGTACCTTTTATCTAACCATCCAAATAGTTTTCTTACTGTAAACCTTTCTGGTAATTCCCCTTTCCTGAATGTTCCTTCTTCTCTTTCTTGTTTCCTAACATCCTCTATATCACAAATGGTCACTTACTGATTTGTGATTGGTTGATTTGATAATCAAAGTGCTCAAAAAAGTAAAGTTAGACAAGCAGCAAAAGATGTTGTTAAGTTTAAGGTTTATCCTCAGACATACAGTCCTTAAATATATAATTGTAGTAGTCTGTGTACAAGAACAGTCTATCACATGATCACTACCTATTGTTCTACATATAGGAGTGCTATTGTTCTTGAAATAGAGATAACCTAACTGTCTTAGGGCAGTCCTTTGTTCTATTCAAGGACAGATAATAATCTATGGGTAAAGATCAATATTATGTGCAAACATTAAGGACCTTGTATCTCCATGGGATCTTATTGTCTTGGGATCTATTTATAACTGAAAGAAGTGCATTAAAGAGAGCTTCATGATGGTCATTGAAGTGAATGATTATATTAAGCAGTTCCCGAGATATTGGTTATTTAGTGTCTGGTAACTTGGTGAATACTGATCACTTTGAGACATTTTTGGTACTGTTTGAAAGGTCTTCTTAAGGGCTTTCAGTGGCCATTTAGATCATTGAAACCGGTCAAGTATTCCTAGAGTTATGGTCCAAATGAAGTTTGTGACAATAGTGATATTGTATTATTGATAGACAGTGAATGCTCTTAATGATCACCCTAGGTGGATGTTCAAGAAGAACTCGATGGAGTTCTTTCTTGGATTGGACTACTACTTATACTATTTTACAGTAGCTATACTACTACTAGTCTATGATCATATGTTCTTCCAGAATGT
>Ga0153973_100147_pt1 | contig 13408 bp, 19 predicted proteins | sample TSGA057MetaG_FD_104700 | JGI IMG/M metagenome (GOLD analysis project Ga0153973, IMG submission 104700) | Attine ant fungus gardens microbial communities from Georgia, USA - TSGA057 MetaG | ecosystem: Host-associated > Fungi > Mycelium > Unclassified | place: USA: Georgia, Yuchi Wildlife... | reverse complement strand
TATGTCTGAGGATAAACCTCAGACTTAACAACATCTTTTGCTACTGTCTAAACTTTGCTTTTTTGAGCCTTTTGATTATTAAATCATCAACTCACAAATCAGTAAGTGGCCATTTGTGATAACTTGGTATCTAGTCTCCTCTCTCAGTCCCTAACTGACTAAGAAGTCTCCTTTACAGCTAGGGCCTGCTATCCAAAATGCTTGTGAGTGTTGTACTTACTAGTAAGGGAGATAAGAGAGTAAGTGGGTGGTGAGGCCATAAGGTACGAGGTCACTATTTGGGAATTGAGTTCTTATGTTATCAATAGACAGTGAATGTCCTTAGTGATCACCCTAGGTGGATGTTCAAGAAGAACTCGATAGAGTTCTTTCTTGGATTGGACTACTACTTATACTGTTTTACAATAGCTGTACTACTACTAGTCTATGATCATATATTCTTCCAGAATGTTCTATGGTCACTTGACCTTGTCATGTGATTTGGTTACCTAAGTTCCCACACTATTTATACCTTGACCTCATTGTATGACTCGAGATTTTGGATTAAGTATTTAAATGCATGGGAGACCATTTCCTTCTTGGGACTCTCATAACAATCAGCTCCGTGCTACCAATCCATTGTAATTGGTCTATGCAGAGGAACAATGGAAACCTCTTAAAGGCCCGTCTAGCTTAGAGATTCCCTTCTTAGAGATAATATTGTTTCACCCTTCTTAGTCAGTAGTCAGTCATAAGTACAGACGAAGAAGACTACTCATCCTCCTACAAGGAAACATTGCTATCACCATTGCCATCACCATTGCCATCACCAATGTCTTACCAACAACAATAGCAACAGGGGGAACACCCTTCAGTACCTGTCCCCCCCAAACCAGAGAGGAGTAACTCCTCGCCATGATTGCAACCCTGCAATAGCAGGTCAATACCATGCTCCTTCAGCAACAAGAGAGCAGAGTAGAGGTTGCAAGACCTCAAGTTTTTAGTGGAAAGATAGAAGAGGTGAGCATATTTGTTAATATAGCTTGCCTATACATCAGGATGAAGATGACAGAAGAAGCAGCAGCAACCCAGATGGCCTAGGTATTGTCATATGTGCAGAAAGGAATAGCAGAGGCATGGAAGGATAACTTGTTGGACGAGCTGGCCAAGGAAAAGTCATGTAAGAACTTAGGCCAAGATGTCTTAGAACTACTCTTAGTCCAAGTTAACAAGGAGAACTTGATGGAGTTCTCATTTGATTTTGGTACACTACTTATACATATCTTGTGTTTACTTTTATTTACAAAGTCTTGCGCATCTCCTCTGGGTTGTTCCACCCTGTACATCCAACAATTTTCTAATTAAAAGAAAAGAAAAGGAAAAGAAAAATAAATAATGACTTAGCCATTTTGGCTGAGTCATGACATCACCTCCCTCTCAAGGTTTCTCATCCCAAGGATTTTTACAGTTCATAGTAGAGATCAATCATGTTCTCTATTTTATTGTCATCTTCCTCTATCCACTTCTTTATCTCTGAGTTTCCTTGTTTGATCTCTTCTTCTTCTTCTTTAATTGTTTCCATTGTTCTTCATCCTCTTTTCCTTCCTCCTTTCCATCTCCTCCAATTTCTTTCCAACCTTGCCCAATATTCTTTGTCATATCTTTTGTCCATCCATCCAAATAATTTTTTTGCCATAAATCTCCCTAGTAACTTCCCTCTCCAGAAAGTTCCTTCTTCCTTTTTCTGTCTCCTGATGTCCTCTATGTCCCTTCTGTACTCCCTTTTATACTTTTCTATTGCTTCCTTGGCATTTTCCAGGTTTTTTTCTCCTTCCTAGGTATCTGATTCTGCCGTAAACCCTTTCCATCACACCAGATACTTATCCTTCCCTTTAATCCATCACTTATTCAGTATCCTCTCAACTTCCCATTTCTCTTCTCTTTCAATTATGACTAGAGCAGGTTGCTCTCTCTTTTGTCCCTCTACTTGCACTATATATTTACATATTCTACTAACATTTACTACTGGATATATCTTTATTGTACTTGGTAACTCCAATTCGACCACATTTGTTGATATAATTTTCTTAATCTTGTAAGGGCCTACAAACCTCTCTATCAGCTTTTCTGTCCTTCTTCCAACCATCTGATATTTTAGATCCTTAGTGCTTAGTATTACTAAGTCTCCTACTTTATACTTGTTGACTTCTCTCCTTTTCCTATCTGTATACTTCTTCATCTCCTCTTGTGCTTTTCCCAGTACCGCTTTTGCTTTCTCCTGAATCTCTTTTATCTTCATTATGAATTTCTCTGCCCCTTCATACTTCCCCTTCTTTCTTCCTTCAAACCCCATCCTAGGATTTTGTCTATAATTTGCCTTAAACAGTGTTGTTTGAGTACTTGAGTATACTTTATTGTTATATGCAAATTCTGCTGTTCCCAACCATTCAGGCCATTGTTCTTGCCTATGATCAATAAACATTCTCAAGTATTGCTCTAACTCCTGGTTCACCCTTTCTATTTGCCCATCTGTCTGTGAGTAAAATGCTGTTGACAATTTACTCTCAATCCCCAACATCCTATTCAACTCTCTCATTAACTCTGTCACAAATTGGGGTCCTCTATCTGAAATGATGCTTTCCAGTAGCCCATGCAGTTTCCATACATTATCTCTAAACAACCTTGCTAATCCCTCTGCTGATGTTTTCTCTGTAGTTGGTATAAAGTAGACCATCTTAGTTAACTGATCCACTACTACTAGAATGCTATCATATCCCTGTGCTAAAGGCAACTTAGTGATAAAGTCTGCCGATATATGTGTCCATGGCTTTTCTGGAATTGAGTTTGGCATTAATTTTCCTGCTAGTTGTTCTGTACGGTTTTTATTGCACTGGCAAGTATTGCACCCTTCCATATATTGTTTCACCTTTTGAGTAATCTCTGGCCACCAAAATTTTTGAGTGACCAGTTCTACCATCTTCCACTGTCCTCTATGTCCTTCTACTAGTGTATCATGGTGCAGTCTAATTATTTCTGCCCTCAGTATATCGTTTTTTGGTACATATACCTTTTTCTCCTTGTACATTATACCGTCTACTTCCCTCCACTCTTTATCTCTCAGTATCTTTATTCCTGCTTGTTTCATTTCTTCCACTGCTTTGACTACTTCATCATTTTTTACTTTTGACTCCCTTATCTTTTCCAACAAATCCACTTCTTCTACAATTACCTTGACCCTCTCCATTCTTCTGGCTTCTAACCAGTCAGGTTTTACCAGTGTCTCATCTTTGTTATCCTTTTCTACTCCTACTTCCCAGTCTGGCCTCCTACTTAAGCTATCCGCTTTTTCCATCCTATTTCCTGGAACATGTTTTAATGTAAAATTGAACCTCAACAGGTACAATGCCCATCTAGCTTGTCTTCTATTCAATTTTTGTGCTTTCATGAAGTACTCAAGATTTCTGTGATCTGTCTAAATCTCAAATTTCATTGTCGCTCCTTCCAGGAAATGTCTCCATGCTTCCAGGCATCTGACTACTGTTAACATTTCTTTGTTGTGAATCTCATAGTTTCTTTCTGTATCACTTAGAGATTTAGAAATAAAAGTGACTGGCCTCCACAGCTCATCAGAACCCTTCATTAATAATATCCCACCAGTGGTGTAGTTTGAGGCATCTGCTTCTACCCTGAATTCTTTGTCTAGATCTGGGGCTGCTAGTACTAGTTTAGTCATAAAGATCCTTTTGAGCTTGTCAAATGCTTTCTGCTGTTCTTCTTCCTACTGCTACTTTATATCCTTCCTCGTCAGCACATTCATTGGCCTTGCTACTTGAGCAAAGTTTTTGATGAACCTTCTGTAATAGTTGGCGAGGCCTAAAAACTTCCTAACGTCTTTCACATTCCTTGGCTCTGGCCAACTCAGCACACCGTCCACCTTCTCTTTCTCCATTTCTATTCCACTGGGTCCTATGATTACTTCCAGGAATCCAATCTTCTTTACTTTCTATGCACACTTCTCTAGCTTGACATATAAGTTGTTCTCTTCTAACCTCCTTAGGACCCCATATGGGTCATAAATGCTCTCTTCCACTCATCTCCTTCCTTAATCCTTATATTGTTGAACCCCCACTATAGATCCATTTTCGTAAATACTTGCTTACTCCCCATGTTGTCAATTAAATCTGTGATTAATAGAAGTAGGTAGTTATTCTTCACTATCTGGTCATTTAGGTTGCAGTAGTCCATTACCATCCTCTTATTCCCATCCTTCTTGCCTACAAAGAATACTGGTGACATCTAAGGGGATTTTGACAGTCTGATATACCCCTTTCTCAGTTGATCTTCTACAAAGTTCTGGACTTTCTCTCTCTCGTTTTTGAATAGTGGGTAAATTCTTCCCTTCCATGGTTTGAATGTTTCCTTGAGATCAATAGCATGGTCCCAAACTTTTCTAGTTGGCATTCTTTCTGACTCTACTTTCCCAAATGTTATGAGAGCCCCAAGCAGAAAAAAGTCTCCTATGCATTTGAACACTTAGTCCAAAACCTCAAAGTGTACAATGGGGTTAAGATATAAATAGCAAGGGAACTTAAGAAGCCAAGTCATGTGATAAGGTCATGAGGTTGTAGAACATTCTGGAGGAACATGTGATTGTGGACTAGTAGTGGTACAGCTACTGTAAAAGTAGTATAAGTAGTAGTCCAATCCAATAAAGAACTCTATTGAGTTCTTCTTGAACATCCACCTAGGGTGATCACTAAGGACATTCACTGTCTCTCAATAATACCAAACACTTTTCTCCATTTTAGAAATTTTCTTGGGACCAACTCCTTGATTTTCCTGTGGTTCTCCTCAATTTCCTCTTCTCTTCTCCAATCTTCCTTGTCATCAATTGCCCATCTGACAATTTTCTCTTCCTCTAGGGTTGCTACCCTTTTTCCTTTCTCAACTTCCCTTGACTTTGTTCTACTACATAAAGGTGGGCATCTCATCATTTTTACTTTTCTAGTTTTCCAATTGATTTCTAGGTTATATGCCTGCAACCACAGCATTCCCAGTATTACTTCCATCTTCCCTAAGTCACACACATCCATCCTCATCCTTTCTACATGACTCTTGTAGTACATGTTTACTTTTACCTGGTGTGTAATGGCTCCTCCACTATTGTTTGTCCCATCCACATTTCTGACCTTTATGGGTCTTTTTAGTTTCTGCAGCGTAAACCCATGTTTTGCTGCTACTCTCTTATTCATGAACATCCCTGTTATGCCACTATCCAAGAGCGCTTTTACTATAACACCTTCATGAGTGTCTAGCTTTTCTATCCCAATATTCAACTATACTTCTCTCAGTATTTTGAAGATTTGTCTGACCTTCCTTTGTTTACCTCTCTCTTTTGCTGTACCTTCTAGGACTCCTGCCCATGTGCTGCTCTGCTGCGCCTTTCCCCTTTTAGGGTGCGCCACCTCTGTTTCCTTCCTTTTCTGATATCTACACCACTTCTGTCTATCTGAAATCACCCCCTGTCCTCTATTCTCCTCTATATGGCACCCTTTCTGTCCACACTTTTCACATTCCACATACAATACTATTACCTCCTTCATATGCCACCCTAGCTCTAACAGGTATACCTTGTCTGGAATGCCTTCTCCACAGTGCTCCTGTGCCCTTTGTTATAGGACATGTGCTGGACTTCTCTTCCACTCCTTTTGCTGTGTCTTTTGTGACATAGCCACATGCACTGCCTCCCCTTCCACCCATAATTTCTTTCCTCCTTTTCAAAGAGGACACTCTCTATACTTGTGTCCCTTCTCCCCACACTTAAAGCATTCTACTTCCACTGTCTTCTGCTTCCTTATCATCCTCTCCTTCATATCACACTGTATCACCCTACTTGACAACACCTTGAATTTATTTCAGAGAGCGATTCCTCTCTTCTCCTCTTTTTCCTTATTCCTGCAATTTCAGGCTAGGTGTCTGAACTTTCTACACCTCCAGCACATCCTTCCTTCCCTTCCTTCTATTTCTGCCCTTAGTTTGACCAGAGCACGCTGTTGGTTGAGCATACTGTCCATAAGAGAGTTGTATTGTTCCAGAAATATAGTGTTATATCTCTAGAGAAGTTGAAATAGGAATGATCTTACTAATGTTACGTCTACTAGAGTGCAAGATCTTCACCCAGCTAGACACCTACTGCCTTACTTACTACCGCCCTAATACTATGGTTATACTATCACCCCAAGGAGAGAATCTCTAACCTAAACACCTTCTTAAGAATGCAGTGTTACTCCTCTGTGTGTACTGATCACAATGGACCACCAGTACAAGGTTTATAAGGTGAATACTGCTATTTCTATCTATCAATGCTCAGTTGCAAGTTCTGGTCTTGATCACAGTGCCTAAGCTTAGTACTGCGTCTCCACCTTCAGTTCCTAACTGACTGATAAGTTCCCTTAAGCCAAGGGCCCAGCTATATATGGAGGTGACTAGTGATCATGATAATCACCGGTTGAGGGTTGAGATGGTTGTGAGAGTAAGGGTGAGCAAGGTCCAAGGCAGATGGTGCTCTAGATGTGGAATTGAGTTCTAGTATAAGAACTTAGGCCAAGATGCCTTAGAACTACTCCTAGTCCAAGTTGACAAGGAGAACTCGATGGAGTTCTCATTTGATTTTGGTACACTACTTATACATATCTTGTGTTTACTTTTATTTACAAAGTCTCATGCATCTCCTTTAGGTCATTCCATCCTACACATCCAACAATTTCCTAATTAAAAGAAAAGAAAAGGAAAAGAAAAATAAATAATGACTTAGCCATTTTGGCTGAGTCATAACAATGTTACAACTCACCTCCAGAAGAAATCTCAGAGAATAAAATAAGACTTCTATCACAAACTTCATTTAGACTATAGCTCTGGGAATACTTGACCGATTTCAACAATCTAAATGGTCACCAAAATCCCTTAAGAAGACCTTTCAAATGGTACCAAAAACATCTCAAAGCAATCAGTATTCACTGAGTTATCAGCAGATCAATCAGTGATTACCAAGTCACCAGACACTAAATCACTAATATCTCGGGAACTGCTTAACATAATTGTTTGCTTTAATAACTATTGTGAAGCTCTCTTCAATGTGCTTCTTTTGGCTATAAATAGATCCAGAGGCAATAAGATCCCATAGAGATACAAGGTCCTCAATGTTTGTATATAAAAAAAGGGGATGAATGAAAGATAGCATTTATTACAAGGCGAGGTCTTTTTAAGGCAACTGTCATGTATTTTGGTTTTTCCAATACACCAGCGATCTTCCAAAGTATGATGAATGACATATTGGGAGACTTGATTTGCATACAACTAGTAATGGTATATTTAGATAATATTCTAATATTTGGGACATGTTTGAAGGAACATAGGCAATTGGTCAAGGAAGTGCTGAAAAGGCTCCAATTTAATAACCTCTATGCTAAAGCAGAAAAGTGTTTCTTTGAGCAAAGTAGTATCAAGTATTTGGGCATAATTATTTCAGAAAATAAAGTACAGATGGACAAGGAGAAACTTTCAGGAGTTCTAGAGTAGCCAGTACTGACAAAAGTCAAGCAAGTACAAGCATTCTTAGGCTTTGCAAATTTCTATCATAGGTTCATTGAAAACTTTACTAAGATGTTAAAGCTACTCTCCAACTTGACCAAAAAGGATAGTACCTAGACTTGGGGAAAAGAGCAACAGAATGCTTTTGAGGTGCTGAAAAAGGCCTTTGCTATGGCTCCAGTCCTGAGAATACCAAATGACAAAGATTTCTTTAAGTTATCCACTGATACTAGCAACTTTGTAACAGGAGCTGTCTTATCACAAAAAGATATGCAAACTAACCTGTGGCATTCAGTAGCTTTCTTCTCCAAGTCATTAGATATCTATGAAAGGAACTATGAAATCTATAATAAGGAACTACTTGCAGTAATTCAGGGACTAGAGGAATATAGACACTATTTGGAGAGACATCCATATAAAGTTGAGATCTGGTTGGATCATCAGAACCTTACATTTTTTAGAACAGCTCAAAATCTGACCAGAAGATAAGCAAAATAAGCACTTTTTATGACTTGTTTTGACTTTGTGCTCTACCATAAACCAGAAAAGATGATGCAGACAGAAGACCCCTTGTCTAGACGAGCAGACCATGAGATAGGGACAGACTTTGACAATACGAACCAGGTGTTGCTAAAATCTGAGTTCTTTGCTATCAATGCACTAGAGGCTACTCATGAGATGCCAATAAATAATGAGATAATCCTAAAGGAGGTCAAAGCAGTACTTTTATTGGACAAAGTTACCAAAGACTATAAAATGTTACTCAAGTCTGGTCCAAGAGAATTTGGAAAATTCTTACAAGACTAGAACTATGAGAATAGACTACTCCTGTACAGAGGGAAGGTTTATATTCTCCACAGTGTGGAAGATACCTTGCAACAACAGATTGTTAAGATGCACCACAATTTGCCATCTGCCAGACACCTAGGTCAATGGAAGATCTATAAGTTGGTCTCTAGAAATTACTGGTGGCCTGGGATGACAACATTTGTTAAGAAATATGTTACAGGTTGTAATATATATCAGTGGATGAAAAATCACCCACAGCAACCTTTTGGACTACTCATGCCTAATAAGGTGCCTAATGGACCTTGGGAAATAATCTCAATGGACTTAATCATGCAATTGCCAGAGTTAAATGGTTATAATGCTATCTGTGTTATTGTTGATAGGCTTACCAAAAGGGCCTATTTTATTTCTATCAACAATCAGTTCTCATCCAAAGATATGGTACAGTTACTATATGACAAGGTCTATCCATTGCATAGACTGCCACTACAAATCATTTTGGATAAAGAAGTACAATACTCAGCTGAGCTATTCCAAGAATAGTACAAGATTTTAGGAATAAAATCTACAATGTCAACAGCATATCATCCACAAATAGATAGACAAACAGAATGAGTAAACCAGGTATTAGAGCAATATCTTCAGTGCTATATGGATTATAATCTCAGTAATTGGTTGGATCTACTTCCCAGTGCAGAGTTTGCATATAACAATCAAGTACATGAAGGTATCAAAGAAAGTCTATTCTTTCTTGAATATGGTAGATACCTGAGAGCAGGTCCAATTTTAGTCAAAGAGTCACTGCAAAGGGACTTGAATAACCTGATGTATAAATGACAAGAAGCCTTGGAGCAGGCAAAAGCAGCTCTTACTCTTGCAGTAGAAAGAATGAAGTGGTACTATGACCAAAAAGTCTAAAGTGTTCCATTCAAAGTTGGCAACAAGGTACTACTCAATTTGAAGGATTACCAGACTATGGAGCAAGCATTACGACCCTGGTATGAAGGACCATTCAAAATAATAGAAAAGTTATCCTTGGTTATGTTCCAGCTTAGGATGCCACCTTACTACCAAGCACTGCACCCAGTCTTTTATGCTAGCAAGTTAGCACAGTACTCCAAATCTACCATCTGTGGACAGAAATCCATATCCCTATCACTGACCTTGATACAGGGCCAGGAAGAATGGGAGGTAGAGAAGATTCTAGATTCATGACAAAGATATGGAAAAAACAAATTCCTTGTTAGATGGAAAGAATACAGTCAAGGAGACAACACATGGGAACCTGAGGAAAATCTACATCATGCAGGTGAAAAGCTGCAGGAATATCTTCAGAGTTTACCAAAAAACGAGATAACTTCTCAATGGAGCTTGAACCAAGAGAGGAAGTAATGTCACAAACTTTATTCAGACCATAACTCCAGAAATACTTGACTGATTTCAACAATCTAAATGACCACCAAAAGCCTTTAAGAAGACCTTTCAAACAGTACCAAAAACATCTCAAAGTGATCAGTATTCACCAAATTATCAGTAGATTAGTCAGTGATTACTAAGTCACTAGACACTAAATCACTAATATCTTAGGAACTGCTTAACATAATCATTTGCTTCAATAACCATTGTGAAGCTCTCTTCAATGCGCTTCTTTTGGCTATAAATAGATCCCGAGGCGATAAGATCCCATGGAGATACAAGGTTCTCAATGTTTGCATATAACACTGATCTTTATCCATAGATTATCATCTGTCCTTGAATAGAAAAAAGAACTACCCCAAGATGGTTAGGTTATCTCTATTTCAAGAATAATAGCACTCCTATATATAGAACAATAGGTAGTGATTATATGGTAGGCTGTTCTGGTGCACAGACCACTACAATCATGTATTTAAGAACTGTATGTTATCAATAGATAGTGAATGCTCTTAGTGATCACCCTAGGTGGATGTTCAAGAAGAACTTGACGAAGTTCTTTGTTGGATTGCAGCCCTACTTATACTACTACTATAGTGGCTGTACCCTAGAGTCCCGCAATCACATATCCTTTCCAGAATGTTCTATGATTATCTAACCTTATTATGTAATTTTGACTTGCTGAGTCCCCACACTATTTATATCCTTACTCTGTTATATACTTTGAGATTTTGAATTAAGTGTTCAAATGCATGGGAAAACTTTTCCTGTTTGGGGCTCTCATAACATGGCCCCTTCTTCAAGTTTCCTTGTCCCAAGGAATTTTTCCATTGATACCAATTTTCGTCCCATCTCTTTTCTCTCTCTCTTTCATATCTTTTTCTTCCCCAACCATATAGTAGTTTTGCTGTGAATTTCCTAGGCAATTCCCAACTGAACTCCCTTTTTTCTTCTTCTTGCTCCTACTGCCTTAGTTCTTTGACTTCTTCTCCATACTTCCTCTCAAACTCTTCTATCAACTCCTTTACATTTCCTAAGTTTTCTCTATTTTCCCAGGTGTCTTCTTTTGCTGTGTAGCCTTTCCATCTCACTAGGAACTTTTCCTTCCTTTTAACTGTCCTTTTGTTTAAGATCTTCTCCACCTTGAACCCTATCCTTGGATCTTGGCCATAGTTTACCTTGAATGGCAAGATTTTTGTTGCTGCATGAATTTTGTTATTGTATGCAAATTCCGCTATTCCTAACCAATCTGGCCACTGCTCTTGCCTATGATCGATAAAGACCCTCAGATACTATTCTAACTCCTGGTTCATCCTCTCTATTTGGCCATCTATTTGAGGGTAATAGGCCATTGAGAGTTTTGTCTGAATCCCCAGTAAGTTATTTAATTCCCTCATCATTCCTACTACAAATTGTACTCCCCTATCCGATATGACGCTTTCTGGGAGCCTGTGCAACTTCCATATATGATCTTGGAACAGCTTTGCAAGTCCCTCTGCTAATGTCCTTTCTGTTGTTGCTATAAAGTGTGCCATTTTGCTAAAACAGTCACATACTACTAGAATGGCATCATATCCTTGGGCCAATGGCAGTTTGGTAATAAAATCTGCTGATATATGACTCCATGGTTTTTCTGGGATTGCATTGGGCATCAGTTTTTCTGCTGGTGTCTTGCTCCGGTTTTTGTATCTCTGGCATACATTACATCCATCTACATATCTCCCTATTTCTTTTGTTACTCCTGGCCACCAGTAATTTCTGGCAATCAACTCTGCCATCTTCTATCTTCCTCCATGTCCTCCTATTGGAGTGTTGTGGTGTAGTTGGATTATCTCCCTCCTAAGGTCCCCTTCCAGTACGTATATCCTTCCTTCCTTTAATATTATTCTATCTTCTACTTTCCATTCCTCATCTTCAGTGCCTTTATCCTTGCCCTTTTTAATTCTCCTACTGCTTTTACTATCTTCTCATTCCCTTCCTATGCCCTTTTGATTCTTTCCCTTAGGTCTTTCTCCTGCATCATTGTTTCTGCCCCCCTAATCCACTCTGGCTTTATTAGTTTCTAGTCTTTGTTGTCTCTTTCCACCCCCTCCTACTAGTCTGGTCTTCTGCTTAATCCATCCATCTTTCCCATGCTTTTTCCTAGAATGTGCTTTAATATAAAATTAAATCATGATAGATATAAGGTCCATCTTGCTTGTCTACAGTTTAATTTTTGACTTGTCATAAAATACTGGAGGTTCTTATGGTCTGTCCAGATTTCAAATTCAAGTTTTGCTCCTTCCAAGTAATGCCTCCATGCTTCTAGGCATCTTATAACTGCCAGCATCTCCTTATCATGAATTTTATAGTTTTGCTCTATGGCATTTAATGATTTAGAGATGAAGGCTACTGGCCTCTACTTTCCATCTTTGCCCTTCATTGACAGCACTTCCCCTGTTGCATAGTCTGAGGCATCTGCTTCCACTCTTATTTCCCTATTAATATCTGGGATAGCCAGAACGGGTTCTGTGGTAAACACTGCCTTAAGTTTCTCGAATGCTTCCTCCTACTCCTTCTCCCACTCCCACTTTTGCTCCTTCCTGACTAGCATGTGTAGCAGTGCTGCTATTCTAGCAAAGTTCTTTATGAACCTCCTGTAGTAATTAGCAAGGCCTAGGAATTTTTGTACTTCCTTGACATTTCTAGGTACCAGCTAACTCAGGACTCCTTCTACCTTCTTCTTCTGCATCTCCACTCCCTTTGGACTGATCACCACTCCCAGGAACTCTACCTCTCTCACTTTCCATTTGCATTTCTCTGGCTTCACAAACAGATCGTTCTCCTCCAATCTCCTTAGCACTTCCTCTTGTTATCAATAGACAGTGAATGTTCTTAGCAATCACCCTAGGTGGATGTTCAAGAAGAACTCAATGGAGTTCTTCATTGGATTGCAGCCCTACTTATACTACTACTACAGTGGCTGTACTCTAGAGTCCCACAATCACATGTTCTTTCCAGAATGTTCTATGATCACCTGACCTTGTTACGTGATTTGACTTACTAAGTCCCCACCCTATTTATATCCTTACTCCATTGTATGCTTTGAGGTTTTGGATTAAGTGTTCAAATGCATGGGAAACCTTTTCCTGTTTGGGGCTCTCATAACACCTCTACTAGTTTGTCATGGCCCTCCTCTGTATCTGTGGCCACTAAAATGTCATCGATGAAGGTTGCTGTGTCCTCTTGGTTTATAAGGTCTCTGAACAGGTTGTTCATTATTGCTTGGAAGGTAGCAGGGGAGTTTGTTAACCCAAAATACATGACCATGGGTTCATATGCTCTAATATGTGTCATGAATGCTACCTTCCATTTGTCCCCTTCCTTGATTCTGACATTATTATATCCCTATCTTAAGTCTAACTTTGTAAACACTTTTCTCTTTCCTACTCTATCTAATATGTCTGTGATGAGAGGTAAAGGGTACCTATTTTTTATTGTCTACTGGTTTATGTACCGATAATCTTGTACCATCCTATCACAAATGGCCACTTACTGATTTGTGATTGCTTGATTTGATAATCAAAGTGTTCAAAAAAGCGAAGTTAGACAAGCAGCAAAAGATGTTGTTAAGTCTGAGGTTTATCCTCAGACATAC
>Ga0153973_100141_pt1 | contig 13583 bp, 13 predicted proteins | sample TSGA057MetaG_FD_104700 | JGI IMG/M metagenome (GOLD analysis project Ga0153973, IMG submission 104700) | Attine ant fungus gardens microbial communities from Georgia, USA - TSGA057 MetaG | ecosystem: Host-associated > Fungi > Mycelium > Unclassified | place: USA: Georgia, Yuchi Wildlife... | reverse complement strand
GCATGCACTCGAGCCCTTGTACAGGCCAATGACACCCAATTGTCGAATAATGTGTATTGCACCTCTAGGCTTGATACCCTCTAACTTGGCAGCCTCACCTTGGATCTGAAGGCGGATCTTGCTGTGCGACATGGTAAAAAAAAGTGTTTTTGGGTCAAAACCAACAGACCTACACAATTTCCAAAGGGTTCGTGAAGATCTATGGCACGTGATATGTATTGTCCTGTAGAATAAATCTCAAAAAGATACATACCACTTGGCATCCACCCGCCATACCACCAGCAGCTAATTCCCAGTGTAGCCTGATCCGTCCTGTTTCGGGATCCATTGCTCTTGAACGGACTAGGTCATTGACAGTCAGTTTAATGGCTTTCTCCGGTGCAACGCCCTGTAAACTCATGTCATTGACGGGGCTGTTGGACAGCTTGACTACAACTGAAACTACATACAACAAGCTGAGGACCGAGGCCACGATAAAAACCTAGGAAACCTTCGTTGCGGAAGATTTTGCGGGCACAGTCTATGCTATTCTTGTATAGAAGCTGACCAACAACAGTCGATCGCTGATTTTGCATACTGCGAGAAATATCAATCCATTGCCCTGAAACAGAATTGATGGAATTTACCGAGTTTTGACTATGGAGAAGGTACATTGAATTGAAGAAAATCACACGTCGAGGCCACTTACCCATGTCAATGGGATAAACGATAGTTGCGCCAAAAGCACCAGCGACACCTTGGAATACTTGAACTGTCTGCTAGCGAATTCAGTATGCAATGACGTACCACCTTGAACGAAACTATAGGCAGACTGGAAGAAAGTGTGGAAAAAGCTTTTTGTGCTTGGAGTTTGGGTTTCAAAGGCAGAGTGCGGTGCTTCCCACCTGGGATCCAAAAGTTGGGCGAAGTCGAGGAGAGTCAACCGCTGGTTCCCAAAACCACGGCCAGCAAAATGGAATATGATCGAGGCTTCCATGGGTGTAAATAGAGAATAGCGGGAGCTGGAAGCAGAATAATTGAGGAAATCGGATTGGTCGATGCGGCCATCCTTACTCTTTGCTGTAGCTTCACGGATGATCCTACCAATAGTCAATATAATGGTTACGATACATAACCAAGAAAGATTTGCCTCTCGACCATGTCCATCTCTACATTTAGAGTGTTTATGAATAAGTATGAGAATGTCTGATTCGACACGAACCTCTGATAACATTATGAAAGGCAATGACTTCTGAGTAGGATATACGTTGCCCGGGTGTTAAAGTGCATAGTGTAGGTAACCGGTCTATGACGGCATCAGACAGTTTATGTCCAGCAATTTCCTTTGTCCAACATCAGTGAGGAAGGATAGGATAAGGAGAAGAGCTACTAGAATGATTCGCTTAAATTGTTCAGGAGTAATATACCCGTCCTGATCTTTGTCTAGGTGTTTGAAAGCCTGGCGAAGACGTTCGCCTTGAAGCCCTTTCATCAGTTGAGTAAACTCATTATCTGGTATGACATCAGGAAAGCTTCATCTGGAAAGGGAAATGACGAACAGCCCAAAACATGTGTCCCATCTTTCTTTCCGAGGTATAGTTTGACCCAATCACTAAAAAGATACTCGGATGCATAAACTAAAAACTGTCACTTCATTTCTCACCAGTCAAAATTAAAAGGAATGGCATCAGGCCCAATATTCGCGGAAAAGACTGTCTTGAACTCGTTGAATGTAATATATCCAGAGTCGTCCCTGAAATTTCCAGGTAAGCTTAACTACAGAAGATACCCCATTATAAAGCTCACACGTCAAAGAATTGGAACGCAATCCAATAATCCGCATCCGGTCTCTTCAACAACGTTTCGAATACTGTGTAATCTTCCCAAGATACAAGCCCACGCCGCGAAGTGTCAGCCACGCGGAAAAGAACGGAAAACTGGGCACGGTCAATTTTTGTTAGATCACCCTTTGGCACGATTGCGTTCACAAAGCTTTCCGGATCCAGGAACCTATGGAGGCATGAGCGATGAGAACCCTCCCAATCAATGTGAATATTGAAGAGGACTCACTTGTCGCCGTTGACGACCTTAGCATTAACTTCGAAAGTTCTTCTCCAACGTTTAAGCTCATTTTCTGGCACAGCAACTGCAGTGCGCACGGTCTTGAAGGCAGATGAAAGGGGCGAGCTCTTGGATCCAGACGCATCACTGGGAGTGGGCGGGACAGTTGAAGAAGCAGAAGCCATGAATGAGGGAAGGAGCTCAGAGACAGCAATACAAGGTTAGGTTAACGTGCAAGTAAATTACTAGGTGTTAGTTAGCGTGAAGTTTTCAATAACTAGGGCATTAACTTTATTCGGAAAGCCGAGATCAACCGATCCGACTATCGCGGTCCGAGTTGAAATACTGTTGAAATACTACAAATACCTAACTATCAAATCCTACTGCATAAGGGAGGCGGAAACTAATGCAATACATCTCCTTATTCGGTGCGACAGAGCGTACCAAATGAAAAGACGAATCTTCATCTAGAGAAACACCTAGTTCGTGTTCCACTCGCTGATGGATTGTTCAGCACTAAGGCGAGCTTCAGGGTCAAAATAGTACCTGGCGTATGTCTGCTTTCGCGTTCTGCAGGTCTAGTTCCCGCGTAAAACAGTGGCAATGTACCATTGGCATGACCTCATATGTGGAAGTTAGATCGTACTGTTCGTCAACCGCCAGGATACCACGAAACGCGTCCAAAAAAGATATAGCAGTATCTGGTAAATTCATAACGAAATGGTCGATGCGCTTACGACTTTGTAGATTGCGCCTGAGGGGAAAATTCTCTCCATTCTGAAAAGCCCGTGTCCGCCTCTTTTCCTTATCCTGCTGGGTTCTGCTTAAAGGCGGTCCGTTAAATGAGGGAAGTGGGTTATCATACACGCGTTTCGCTATCGTTCTTATGAAATCACGACCGTCTTCACATGACGTCCGGACGAGGTCTGTCACCTTGAATTGAGATGAGCCTTTGCTTGTCCAATAAGAAAACGAAACCAACCCGATTATTGTGCACATTTTTTTCCAGGTATGTATAACTGACAGGATTTAAATCATTCGCCAAGACAGCACAACCTTTCCGTCCGGCGGGAATAGCAAAAGGGCCAACTCCTGCAAAAACATCTACCACTACATCTTCAGGTTTGAACATCCGAACTAGACGCTCATGTTCGGTATGGAGTCTTGAATTCCAGTATACTTTCGAGAAATCAAAAGTGAATCGACAATCTGATTCATGCTGCAAGACGTCAGTTGCAATAAACAATATGAGGATTGAAATTTACGTGTTCAACGATAAAGTCCTGTTCTCCAGCAATGACCTCCATTTTAAAAAATCGGAACTGTGTATCGATGCTATCTAGTTTGTTAACGACAGTTCGGACTTTTTTATTTTTCTATATCAGCATGAAATGCACTGAACAATTAGGCCAAGGAATATTTGGAATACCCACATCGAGAATCAGCTGACCAATGAGATGTTTGTAGGGGAGGTACTCAGGCAAAAGGTTAACATGAGCTGAAGGATCAGGTGAAATCAGTAGGAAATGGGTGCTGAAAGAGATAGCTTACCGATGTGACCCGTTATAGCAAAACCGCTTGGTGCACCTTCTCGCAACTCTGTGGGCAAGACTTGTTGCATGATTTCATCTTGAATGTACGCCTTCAGAATGAAGTCACGATGACGTTAGGCGGACTCACCGGCCGTCCAATAGTCATAATCCAGATCAATTCTGAAATCTGTTAGTCCGTGAGCCTCTTTATCGATGTATTCCTTTGCTTCAGGGGAAATGTCAACTATCTTGCAAAAGATCAGTTCTTGCGCCTGAAAGGTCTCGTAAAAGCTTCCACCTGTGTGCGAAATTCGTAAAAGAACCAACCGATCCCCGTTCGGGTTTTCCGGATCTGAAGACACGCTCCGCACTTTTGGTAGGTTCATAAGAATTCTTTATTGCATGATGAGAAACCCAATGTGATTCTGATGCCAAACGACATACCCTTTCAGAGGCTGCGCCTTCAGAAACTGACCAGTTTTATTCGGAGGTACTCGTGCCGCGAGGACTTTCAAAGTTTTGTGGAACACGGTTGTATCAAGTTGTTCCCGAGGCCCATTATAGGGAGGAGGAGATGCATCTAGATAAGCATGGGACGACATGGGACGAAATTTTGACAGGGTTCTCAAGCGGAACATGCAACTTACAATCGGCGTCAAGAATTACTAAATTCTATTTGGCAAAGAGACCTACAGCAAATAGCTGGCAGCCATGTCCCTTCTCGAAGATGCCGGTGGACCACTATATCGCAGATGATTATGAGTGTTCCGAAGTACGATTGCCAACCCATCTTATACTCACGGTTGCCGAGAGTAGTGACAATGGTTGGACTCCTGTTCTTCTCTCATTGGTTGATAAAAGCACTTGGCATAGCTTATATAGAATTAGATCATACTACAGCCGGAGGTTCGTCGACGCTACTGTTCTGGATCCTTTTTGTTCGTTCCCTGTGAAGAAAAAACTGTATCGCCTATGACAGATCTACCACCAAGCGATGTATTAAGGCATCTCGTTGATGTGCATTGTCATCCGACAGATACACATCCTGTTTCGTCAAGGGCAATGGAAGAACTGCAGATCACCATCTGCGCGATGGCGACTCGAACGGAAGACCAAGCTTTAGTGAAAGATCTAGCAGTGTCATACCCTTCCAAAGTGGTCCCCTGTTTCGGTGCGATACCATCTACGTGACGGTCTTCATACTTGAAGTTGAAGATTCAACCCTTTGATTCTGTGACACTCGCAGGATATCACCCTTGGCTTTCTCATTGTATCACACTTGACCCATCGCTGTCGAAGGAAGATCACTACCGTAGACTCTTCCTGGATGTGCAGAAAACAGTTACGCTCGAACATCAGACTATTTTTGATGGTCTTCTTCCGACTTTACCTCTGCCACGATCTTTAAATGACATCCTTGAAGAAATGCGTCACAATCTCAATATTTTTTCGAACGCTATGGTTGGCGAAGTAGGAATGGACCGTTCCTTTCGTGTCCCTTATGATTTCTGCGAAAGGCCACGCCGCTGCACGCCTTTCACCGTCCCGATTGACCACCAAATCACCATTCTTGAAGCTCAGTTAGACCTCGCTATTGAACTCAAACGTAATGTCAGTATCCATAGTGTCCACCTTCAGCAAGCAACTGTGGATCTTTTGAATCGACTTGCAAAAAAACACGGAGATTCATTCTATCGCATCAGTGTCGATTTGCACAGTTGTGCTCTTAGCTCAGAAACTTGGAGAAGTATTGAGGTACGAATGACTTTTGCACGGAAGCCAGTCTGATCCCTGGACAGGAAAGGCATACCAACATCTACATTTCACTTTCAACAATTGTCAATGGGAAGTCACCGAGGTACAAGACATTGATCGCTGCTTGTGCCGATGATAGGATCCTTGCTGAGTCGGATTATGATGATATTAACATGAGTACACCACAGACATGGGATATTACGAAGACTATCGCCGAAGTTAAACAGCTGACACTTGAGACAACGTGGTCGGGAAAGCTAGAAGAACGGGGTGTGGTCTGTCGCTTGAAAGAGAACTGGGAGAGGTTTTGTGAAGGAAATCATACTCCTCCATCCAGACAGCACAAAGTGAATAGAAAAATATCATAGCCCATCCCCTCGAAAACAACGTTGTCGGTTACAAATAAGTAAAACATTGCATCAATACAGGCCCCGAGCGGTCTTGTGGTCCATACCGCAACGAGATCATTTTCGTCGAAGTGCACACAGATGTCACCAAATACAGAGTTACCATGGCTGTAATCCATAATGGTGCAAAGGCCATTGGCGGGCCAAGTTGAAGCTCACATGAATAGTAACCATACCGTACCTCAGTTCCACAAATACGTGAGTAAGATAATGGTGCAAGTGCCAATCAGAACACCTAGGATAATGGAATCCCGCCGTCGCCGAGATTTGATCATCGAAACAAGACTGTTGATACCGGGCATCTTGTCTGAACGAAGATGAGAACTTGGTATTGGGAGCTTGACGACAAATACGTACTCATGACTGTAACCATTGTGACATTTATCTTGGAGAGCGCTGTTCTTTGACGTGCAAATTCCGAACGCGTTTCATAGGCTTGACTGCTAAACCGTGAATATCACAAACATGACGAACGAAAGATCTCACGCTAAGATGTCGTCTGTCATCCGGTGTGAGTTGTCTATTCGCCCCCTTTCTGCCAGTAATGAATCTGCCGCAGACGACTTGTAGGCACTAAATTGGACGTCATTATGCATTCTCATCGTATCAAATTCAACGCACTCAATATCATTTCGCACACCAGACAGAAGATTAGCCTTGTCTAATGCGGTATGAACATTAGCCTTATGAAGGGTTGAGCATTTGAGGGTCAAAGGATAGTAGTAACATGCCTTCGTCCTCCGCAGTTCTCTTGAACTATCCTGGAATATTTCTCGGTGTCGCTGTATTGTCCGAAGCATCGAGGCTGACAGTGTGTCTGGATTACTTGCCAACATCGACAGTTGCTCGTTGAGATCCTCTGACTAGTAATTGCCGTAGATAGTGATTGTCAAAAGAAGCCTGAGGAGATAGTACCTCTGACAAAAGGTCTTCCAGTTCCTGCTCCAAATCCTTCCAACGATTGCTCGAACCTGTTGCTTCTACATCCTGGTTGGGTTGAGCAATAGTGGCTGCCAACTGAGCATACGTAGTAAGTTTGGAGTCAAAGATATTTTCCAGTGTCCGGCACTGTCTATGTACTTTGTCGTAGGTGGTCATGGGAAGTATGGATCCTGCACCAAAGGCCACGGAAAGCGACGCAGTCACGTGTCAATATATAAATGCAAAAAGGAATATAGCCTCTGCTTTACTCTCAGAGCATCGAACTTCTATTGCTGACAAAGGGAACTCGCTGTACTGTCAAACCTCGATCATGGAGTCAATGACGTAGACACCTACGTTCTTGGTGCAGGTATCAAGGTACTCTAAATGTCCGTTCTCTGCCAAAGACACCTTTCACGCACCCTTACAGCATCATTTCGAGCTCGTACCATGTCCACGAACGCTACCGGTCTTAAGCCTGAAGAAACGAAAGCACTCAAGGAGCGTCCTATTCACAGCCACGAGCAACCAGTCATCACGGCTATCCGGGAGGTATATATATTGCAAATTCATCTGGATTCTACTGATCTCTCCATCTAGATGTATACTTGTTCAGCCAAGGAGGTAGCGTATATGCTAGTTCCCTCTCGTCCTTGTAACTGACCCATGATAGAACACATTCAATATATATGCCAATGATGCAATCTTTCACGATCCTGTAGGGCTTGCCAAAGGCCCAAAGTCCGTCGAGGCTCAATTTATCGGGCTGGCCAAGGTCAGCTCTTCTTTATTGTTTCAAGCATTGATGATTGTCACCGCCTCAGATTTTCCCTCGGGCCGAGATCCAGAACTTCAGATTGTTAGAGAATCCACCCTCAGTCATGCCCAATACCATTCTCATTGATCAAGATGTCTCTTATTATCGTAATCCTAAGACCTCTCCTACAAAGGTCCGTCCTTACATTTGGTGGGGTTCGCCCTTGTATCAACTTGCCGCTAGACTTTAAATTCTCTTCTTACTATCACACTCGATGATTCAAACAAGGTCAAGACCCACACTGAGGAATGGAATCATCATAAATCAGCATCTAAGGACGATGGATTTTTGGGCATGTTGAATGAAGAACGGAAAAAGATAACAGCGAACTTAACTGAATTATTCGTTCACAAGAACTGAATGATGTGATAAGTATAGACCTACGTTTACTAGTAAAAGCACAGTTTCTCAGAATCCAAACCAAGATTTTGTCGAGTTTTGTGCTGCCAGTCTCTTTGCCTACAAAATAAAATCAAGTCGTGGTCGTACAGATTAGAAGTCTGATTACCTGTGAGAGCATATCTTTGCTCCCTTGCTCCATGGACTTGAAGCTTTCCTCGAGACTTCCGAGCATTTGCCTGTGAATCAATCAGCTCAGACTTTCAATAATGAAAAAGCGCAGTGAGCACCCTCTCTCATCCATAGTGGTCACCAACTGGCTACACAAATTTGGCCGAACGACTGCTGTAAACGAGGTTCCTGGATCTGCCATTGAATCCTCTTTCTGCGGCGGCATGTCTCGAGTTCGCATGACGGGCTCAGGTCTGTGTGGACCCCCCACTGATCGATGCGTATGAGTGATCGAGCGACAAGGTCCCACAAACAGCACCTACACAATTCATCGATCTGCTGACCCGACATAGTTCGGCTAAATTGGAACCAAGAACGGAAGGAAGAAGGTCCAATAGGAACAGGTTGGGGCTGAGAAGGTATTCTACCCTTGTTCATTGTGAGATCGACAAGTGGGGAATCTTCTGTCCGAGAGAAATTGAACAACGTCCCATATGTAGATGACTGCACCAGGTCAGTGGCACCACGGACGTCAAAATTGATGAAATGACCACTCTCGTCAATACTTGTCGAGCTGTATAGGAGCCAAGATCCGTCATATCAAGAAGACGATGCTCGATATAAATACCTGAAAAGGGTGGTAGGCGCCGGAGTGCTGCATATATGCTCCAAGCAAGGCAGAGAATACACATGCACCGTGTTGTTAGTGAGCGCAACAAAGGCACTTGAACCTGACTCGGTGGTGTCAGCATACGATAAGGCGGATGTACTGTGTACCGACCTAAGCGTTCGACAATTTGCACATCGACCACAGATCCGGATTTGGCGCTCCATTCTGCTTTTCCAATACGTTCACCGGTAATATTAAGAAAACTCCTCACTCCTTTCATCCCGGCCGCGACAAGAACCACCGGTCCAACTTCTTTCTCATGGAAATGTAGCATATCCATGAAACGCTGTCTGTCCGCCTTGCAAGATGCTCCAGTTTTGGCATCGACGACAAAAGTCCCGTTGGGGAGAGGGTTCGGCACCACCTTGTTGAAAGTTACTGGACCTTCGAATTTGAAACCTTCATGAGACTGCGAGATCGTATAGACGTCTTCATTCCCAGAAAGGCGAATAGCAATCAAACGTAGTAAAGGTTTTGGGTCTACCTTCAATGGTGAATTGAACGTTCACATGGAGAGACGGAATACTTCACCATCGTCTACCGGACTAACAGTCCAAGTCAAGGAAGCGACTGTGTCAATTTCGGCAGTGAAATCCACGATATGATGGAGGCTGAATGAATGCTTGGATGATCTTGAAGACCGTTGTCTCGGTTTTGTAGGTCTATGGAGCAGGGTGGGCCCTCGCATATCGATAACGTACAAAGCACCATCAGAATAAGCTGTGGCGACAAAACCTTTGACTGGCGTAAGCCACATGGAGATCTTCGAATGCAAACATGTCCACTTACCAATTTCTGAAACTGCAATGGATACAATAGTTTCTTTTTCTATCCTACTGAGAGCGAAATATGGGGCAAGTTTCTTCCACGGCTCAACCGTAATGTTTTTCAACAATTGCAATTCAATATCATGAACTTCTTTTGTTTGTTGAGCTGTCTGGACGTTTTTGGGGTGATAGACAAGCAGTTCCCCAGTGTTGAGTGCGATTACACATTCTTGTGTCCGAGAGACGAAATGCACTGCGGTAATGGTTCTTCTCGACCCTTGTCCCTCTGTACTACGCTCACTGTAAATGACATCCAGAGCAGCTTGCACATCAAATTCAAGTGGATCAATCGCTTCCGGAAAATCATGCGATAGGGGGGAATTATTGTGCGTCTCTTGGAGATGGTCGCTGAAGTCATAGAAGTTGACTGTCAAATCTCTGTTCGCACAAACAAGGAGTCGGTGAATGCGATTCTATGGGGAGAAATTGTGAGAAAAAGCTGTCAATACTACCAGGTTAGCTTGCCTTCGTTCTTGGCCCCTCGAGAGTAGATTTCATCACTGTACAACCCGCCGATAGCCTGACTCGGGGTTTGATATATCCTGTCTCTGCTGGGCTAACAAGATCCTGATAAACATCTTTCGGAACGACTTGCATCTTGTATGCATCTCTGGCAAATTTCCCTCCAGAAAATTCGTATGGAAGACTTACTGATTGTGGGAGGCTAGCAAGTGATAAGTCCTCAAGTATAAAATCCAGGTCAAGCTGGTTACCCTCGGACTGTGAAACCTTTGCTACCTGTGATTGTCGTAGCTGAAGAGAGAAATCAGTTGGAGGAAACTCTCGTGCTTCGAGAAGACGTTCATCTTGGCCGACTTCAGAGAGTATGAGGATAGCGTATGGATTGTATGTGTAGTTGAAGTGAGGGCTATCATGAGGAACAAGGTAGAAGTCTTGAATAGATGTCTGGGTGGAATAGTGATAAGTCTTTATTTCTGCGAGGGATTGTCGGATGGCATTGAGTACGAAGTGAAGTCCATCCTCTTCAGCGGGTGAAGAGGTTGTATGAAGATCTTCAGGATTGAATGCAGGAAACCAAAGAACATTCAGCCCAAAGCCTTTGTCTGGCTCAGTGCCTCCCAGCACTGTCAGGGCAGTTTCTCCTCGCAGATCCTTCAAACTTTCAAACCCACTCCAACAGATCTTGAATATAGGTTCTCTCAAACGTAAATCTGTAGCTTTGCCAAGATGGGCTTCAAGCGTTTCGGGGTCGACTACATTTACATCGAGATCGTCCAAGGTCCGAACGAGAACTGGCTGCTCAGAATTTTCTGAGGCCCAGAAAGCGATCGAACCGTCAGTGTGTCCGACAGCAAAGAAATGTCCGGTTGGATGAATGGCGACACAAGTGACAGATGGTCGACGGGGTAACAAGATGTCCTGGTATTGACATCAATTGACGAGGCATGCAAGAGTAGATTTTCTCCAGACCTGAGAACCATATCCTTGACCACCAGGAGCACCGGGAGGAAGTACCAGATCGAAATTACGGATAGCTTTGCGGTCTTTCTGCATGTCAGACATCCTTTAAGTAAATAGAAGATGTTACAACGGGCTCGTTTACCAAGTCCATCAAGACAACACCATCTACATGCACAGATGAGGATCTGGACGCGCGAGAATGGTATATTTAAGAAACCTTCATATGCAATAAACAAAAGGTTGAGATTTCGAGGATGGTGTACCAATTCAACAGGTTGGCACGTACTACATATGATTGAGTTAGCAGGCCGGGACAACAGGTACTAACGAAACGGACGAATTGTGGGTGCATGGAAGCGGGAACCCTGTTTTCAGTTTCTGCTCTTCGTAGAGCCGCCACATGTTTGGAAGGGTGTAGGGTGATTTTTGCATGCAGGCGAGATCGAAAGACTTCACTTCCCCGTTGATCAGGGAAATGAATATCTGCTCTGCTCATTCGTGAAGTTTTCATACTCTATATACAACTACTAACGTGGTTGTGAGAGGGTGAAAGCATCGTGAATCTGGACGGTAAATACATGACCAGAAGAGCATATGAAGCAATCAGAAGAGCGTACGTTATAGGACCCCATTGAACTTTGGCCATGTATTTTGGGCCTCCTATCGGTGAAAGGTCCCATACGTGTAGGTAATGACTGCTGTCTGAGTGGATAAAAGAAATTGTGAGAGGCTAGCGGGGAAGGCGAGGATTTTACCTATGCAAACAAGCCTCTCAGCTAACAGGCCAAACTGAAGGAACCGCACAGGAAGAGTTTCGGGTAAGAGAAGCCTAGTTACCACACCTGGACCACCGTGAAGATGTATTAATCCTCGAGCAGTGCCTTCAAAGATGCTTCAGAGGCTGACAATTGTGGCAAAGATAAGTGACAGCCACCTATGGCAAGTAAGCAAGAGACGGGGTCAAAGGTGACGACGGTGATGTCAAGGGGGAACTCGGTATCTTTCAATATCCCGATTTTCCAATCAGTCGCATCCCGCACGGACAGAGATAAATCAGGAAAGTCAGGACAGCCATCACGCTTCAGAAACATGGCTGCAAAACTTTGATAGCTAATAAGATTGACAAATTGGGGTCACAGGAGAAAAGACACGGACAAATCAAGACAAATCATCGATTTTGACACTGTCATTACAGGCCAGGATCAAGACTGCTTAGTACAGGATCTGCAGTGATAAATAATTTGATGTAAACTTGTATCTAGTATACAGTGCAGGGAGTTTGTAAAATAATAAAAAACAAGATAATGGGTATATACTGCCTAAGAGTTCCTATAGTCTTCGAATTTCTCCTACGTATGCAGAGGATTGCCGAGATGCTGGTCTGACTGAGGCCTGAGTAGATGTGCCACGTATTTTTCCCAGCCAACTTCGCTTTTCCTTAGCTGCAGAGTTGAGAGGGGCATTACTCCGTGGACTGTTTGTTACGTCTTGGATCAACGGTGTCGAGAGAATTGTAATTGGGTGCTTGGAAGACTGGGGGACTTTGTTGCGTATCGGGGTGAAACCAGATGGTAGATTTCCCATCATCCTGCGAACCCTGGGTGTGGTACTTTCATTTTCCCGACTTGGAAGGCTTTCTACAGTAAAACCTTGTGGTGGTATTGCCCCGCAATGTTCGAAGTCGTCGGGGGCTCTTCGTTTGACTCCTATCACGGAAGATGGAGGGTCGGTAGTGCGCTCCTGAGCTCGTGGTTGTCCTGGTGTACGGACTTGAAAGACTGGTGTCGGTCTCTCCGGCGTTTTTGGTCGCAGAGTGGTGGTAGATGGGCGAGATGTATCGTATAACGTTGATGATTTAGATACTGAGGCGCTTGGTGGTTTGTCAGCTAAAGCTGAAACAATAGTTCCAGTAGACAAGCGTGATGATCGACGACGACTGTTCCGCGCTTGCAGTTCTTGCATCCCTGGCGTCTGTGAGGGAGGATAAGAGTTCTGTTGTGCGGGGGGATTTGTAACTATAGGGGACACCTCTGCAACCACTTTGGTGCTGACTGTTGTGTTTTTTGCCGCGGCAAGTTTCGCTTGGAGATTCTGGACTTTTCTGGTCAATGACTCCACCTTGCTCAAAAGCTTCTTGTTTTCTTTCAACATCCTAGATAGATGCTAAGCCTGTCGTCACTCAAAGTCGGTACAGAAGAACATACTCCAGTGCACGATCATCATTCTCCTCAATCTCAGTACATTTTGCCTTGAGCAATTTCTCCATCTCGTTGTTTTGCTCTTCGAGGTCTACAAGGGCATGCTTGAGATGTCGCGATTCAAGTTCTACAAGCTTCTCTTGAAGTTGAGCTAGCTCGCGCTTGTATTGAGCGCTCTGAAGACTTAAATTGATCTCTGAGGTTCTGGAGATCGTTTCTACTCGAGAGAGCTCAGTCTGAGTGTTGTTGAGGTTCATCTTAAGTGCTTCCAGTGCAGAATCTCTGGAATTGTGATCAAGTCATCGACGTACTGTCAGCCAACAGACTCACCTCTCGCGGATTTGACGCTCAAGTGCATTTGTGTACGAGAGAGACTTCTGAATTTGGGCTTCTAGATCAGTATTATACTCTTGAAGATGCTCCTTTTCCTCTTTGCTCTTGGTCAATGATGCTTGATTGCCTTCAATTTCCCTACCAAGCCTCT
>Ga0153973_100140_pt1 | contig 13606 bp, 11 predicted proteins | sample TSGA057MetaG_FD_104700 | JGI IMG/M metagenome (GOLD analysis project Ga0153973, IMG submission 104700) | Attine ant fungus gardens microbial communities from Georgia, USA - TSGA057 MetaG | ecosystem: Host-associated > Fungi > Mycelium > Unclassified | place: USA: Georgia, Yuchi Wildlife... | reverse complement strand
TACTACCTATTGTTCTACATATAGGAGTGCTATTGTTCTTGAAATAGAGATAACCTAACTATCTTAGGGCAGTCCTTTGTTCTATTCAAGAACAGATGATAATCTATGGGTAAAGATCAGTATTATGTGCAAATATTGAGGACCTTGTATCTCTATAGGATCTTATTGCCTCAGAGTCTATTAATAACTAAAAGAAGTGCATTGAAGAGAGCTTCACAATGGTTATTGAAGCAAACAATTATGTCAAATAGTTCCTGAGATATTAGCAATTTAGTGTCTGGTGACTTAGTAATTGCCAACTAATCTACTGATAGCTTGGTAAATACTAATTGCCTTGAGATATTTTTGATATTGTTTGAAAGGTCTTCTTAAGGACTTTTAGTGGTCATTTATATTGTTGAAATCAGTCAAGTATTCCCAGAGTTATGGTCCAAATAAAGTTTGTGACATTTATACTTATCTAAGTTCATTCTACATTCAAAGTATATAACATTCTAGAGTATAACCAAAGTTTCTGAGTCCTAGAGTATAAACTCTAAATAGTCTGCCTCCAATCAACCTGATGCTAGCCACTAATTGGTAAATAATAATTTGATTATTGTATAGTAGAAAAGGTCTTTCTAAAGATTCTCTTATATGGCTAAGAACTTGTAGGAGGCTTCTAGAGTAAACTTAATACTGAACTTAGAAGTATAAAGCATATCCTATATTATAAATCTGCAGAAAATTTATTGACAGCATAACATTTCCCCTTTACTATAAATAACTGCTCTCAGTCATACTCTCAAGACTAGTAAAGGTAATTTTTGGATCATTCTGTAAAGGTCTGTTTCTGCTTTTCAGGTATCTGGTGCTCTGGCTACTGACTTTTCTTCAAGAACTATTTCTGGACTAAATATTAATCTATATTTATAACCTCTGGTACTACTATAGTTCTTTAAAATCTTGGGATACAGGCAGTAGTGTGGTATTCCCAGAGTAAGTACTTTACTTATTGATCACTTATTAATACTGACTAATTATTACTGCTTAATGTGAAAATTTTTTTCTTCTCTAGACTTGTTCTTGTTTCTTTTATATGTTTGCCTGTCATTCTCTGGTTAGTACCTACACTTAGTTACTATTACCCTTCTGTTCTAATTCTACTTTTTAGAGATTGATGTCAAATTTCCTTGAGCAGTTATAAACATGGCTTATAGGAGTGACTGTTTATTTCTTCTCTAAAGCTCAACTTGACTGTCTTCTGGTCTTGTTGGGTAGCCAACCTTCTTCCAACCCTACTGTTTTAAATTCCTCTCATGTTGTCTCAACTATTCTTCATACTGTGCCTTCTGATATATAGCTAGCTACTATTGCTCTCACACTTCTATCAGCTTTCTCTACTAGTTCTCTACTATTGATACTACTATCCAAAATGCCTGGCCAAGATCTACTGTAATCTATACTAAGTCTCTATATTGATGTCCTGTCTCTTATCACTATATAGTGGTCTCTCCTACCTCTCTTGCTTTAATACCTGATGCTACTATTACAAATACTATCAATCTAGTTCTACTAGCTATATCTCTTCTAACTTCTAGTAGTGTTACTACTGGAGAGATCAATGTTGGTTTTTCTGAGATATCTATTTTGATACTTTTGTCTATGATTTTAGTCTTTCCAACTAGTACTCCTAGGTATAGTACCTCTACTAGTAGGTTTTTCTTATTTTTATTTTATATATATATTTATTTGTTTTTTATTCCACTTTAGCCTTGTTATTTTAGCTGTTCCTACTATTAGTCTTTGCTCTCAGGTATTCTCTTGTGATCATCTTCCCAAGCAAAAGCTCTGCCAATACTCCATTGTAATGCATATAGCCTCTTCTCACTGATGCCCCCATTCTTGTCATCACTTGCCTATTCTGCCTTCAGCTGTCAACTTAGATCTTACTTCTGAGATAGAGTCAAAGAGTACAGTTTGATCTTCTTTACTACCACTACCTTCTTCTAGAGCTCTTTGTCCAAAATAAGCTGCTAAACATCCTTTTTCTACTGATTTCTCTTCTACTATTGGTGTTTCTTCAAAAAAATCTAAGTTTTCTACTATTAGTTCAAGCTATCATTAGGTTTTTCTCCTAAACTAGCCACTACTAGTAAGTAGTCTCTGTTTGGTTTCTTTCTTTTTATACTTTACTAACCATATTTTGTTTCTAGATCATAATATTTTTTTATTTTATAGTCTTTCCACTGGTCATCCTTATCTTGATTTTATATCTATATTGTTTTCTTTTCCTTTACAAGAGAATCTTGTAAGTTTTCTTCTTTATTTGTGATAGTATTGTTCTTTATCCTTTTATGTTCTAGGGCCCTACTGGATATCTTGAGTGCTTGACTTGCCTTTCTTCTGGTTATCCTACTTGTTACCCTTAGCCTTTTGTCTCTCATACTGCTTGTTCTTCTTCTATTGCTTCTTAGTTCTATTTTGTTGATGGTTCCAAGCCTTGTAGGGAGTGCTCAGCCTTCCATACTGTGCACTATACTCATTAGCAGTCTGCAACCACTTGTCAGTTCTGGGCTGAACAAATGCATGCTTCCAGTTTCACTAGTACTTAGTGTATATCTTAGATTCTCTAATTTTTCTTGATTTTCTATCTAACATGTCTATTTCTACTATCTAGATATTAGTTCTTGTCTTCACAATCTTACTTCAGCCTAGAACTATGTTTCAGTCACTTATAACACTCTTGAGACAGTTTTATCATTCTATTATTGTTAGGTTTCTGAGTTTGCTAATAAACTACTTATTGCTTGTTTATATTTTGAAGATAATCCAGAGTATTGGGTTGAGAGTGACCTTGCCTTGTCTTTAACCCTACAGCTGAGAATCTTGTATTTGATACTGCTTAAGCTGCTTGTGATCTATTAGAAGATTTTTCTTCTTAAGCTGCTATCTCTTGTTTCTTTTAGTCTCATCTTTCTTTTCAATCCTCTAACTTTTGAGAAATATTATTAATGCATTCTTGCTGAGTCTGGCCTTAACTCTTCTGTTTATTTCTAGTCTTAGAGGTTGAGTAGAAGTAGAGGAAACATTAAAGACAAGAGTAAGGGAAAAGAGAAAGGTTGTAGTATTTAGTGTTTTCTATTCTCAGAATCTAAAAATTTAGACATCTATATTCTTGTTGTCATTTAGTTATACTCTTGTTTTCTCTATTTCTGTTTTTCTATTTCTAGACTGACTAAAAAAATTCATGTGTTCTATATTTTCTGGGTTTACTACTTATGTGACTAAGTCTGACTATTTGTCCAATATGCTCTATAAGATTTTCATCTGGGCCTCTGGCCCAACTTGAACCCTTTACTAATTCTAAGTAAAGTTGACATTATGTTGTCTGTTAGGTCACTGTACTCTCTTTCTCTAACAGTTTTAGTATTGTCTATAGTGTACTATACTTCTTTCCTCCAATATTTTGTCTACAACATATACAGTAAGTAAGTTGTCTCCAGTCTATTATACTATTTTCCTCCAATAGTTTTTAGTTTGCTATACTTCTTTCCTCTAATAATTGGCAGTAGTATTGTCTGCAGTCCACTATACTTCCTTCCTCTAATACTTTGCCTAATTTTCTGTACTTTTTTCTGATTTTTCCTGAATTTTTTCTAATTTTTAATGAATTTAGTAGAATTTTTAGAGGAAAAAAGAGAAAATGTACTGACAAATGCTTGTAAAGCATTGGCTAAGCATTGGCTCAGCAGGCATCATCCTATGTTCAGTCTCATATACTTAATAGATTCTATTTCTGGTTTGTTAAAATTTTTGTAAATTTTTGTAAGGTTTTTTTTTCTTTTTTTTGTTCTATCTTTGGACAAGAATACTACTATTTTCTCTTTGCTATTCAAAGTTGGTATTCTCACCATTATTCTGTCCCTTTCCATGTGTTCTCTAGAATATTCTTTTACTCCACTGGTCATAGTTTTTTGCTTTACTAGTTGTTTTTATCATATATCTTGTTTTTATTTTTCTCTTTTTTATTAAGTTTTTTCTAGAAAAGGTTTAATGCCTCTTGTTCCAGTTCCAGTTCTTTTTCAAGAGTTTCATATGTGAGATAGGTTATATGTTTCCTATATAATTTACTTTAGTTTTTTCTCTTTTTCACTATCTTTCTCTCTATATCTATAGTTGTTTTTAGAACTACTCACAACACTTTTCTTGAGTTGTTTGATACTTATCCTTCTTTTTCTATAACTACCATTATGGTTAAACCAAATATTTGAAATAAATTGTCTACTACTAATGCTCGTCTTTCTGGTCTTCAGGTTATCTCTTCTAGTACTAGTGAGTCTTCAGACTCACTCAATGTTATCTTTTGTATCAGTTCTAGAACTAGCAAATACATTTATCCCAGAGGATGCTCATGTGCTTGTCATACTGTTAGACACTTTTCCAAGAGTGTCTCTGCTGCTGAGAACTCTAAAAAAACATCTTCTAAGCTCTTTTCTACCTCTGAAAAGGAGGAAAGTAATAAAGAAAAGGTTAGTTCTAGTTCCAGAACATTTACTGTCTCAAAAGTTACTATAGGCAAGCTCTTTTATAGAGTTGTCTCTCTCCAGCTCTTTGTTGCCTCCTTTTCCTTTACTTCTGAAGGAAGAACACATTTTATGAGTTGGAATAACCAGGTTGTGTCTGAAAAGAGCAGAGATATTATCTCTAGGGTAGTCTCTGCCCCCCAGATCTTTATGTCAACTAGTTTGATACTTCATGGCACAAATCATGGAACAGCTAAGTCATTGTCCCAATTGGAAGGTAGTAGTATAGGGTCAGACATCTGTAACATGATAGATGACCATAACATATTAGTCATCTATTACAGTAACAGCTTACCTTAGATATTACAACTAGAATAAGTGATATTGTTATATCTGATATTATATATGATAGTGACTTCTAGAATAGTAACTATTGTATTACATCTCTTTCTGGTCACTGTAGCTATCTAGAGACTAATACTAGAGTTCTCACTTTGTTTATTTTGTATATTGTATACTTTATTCAAAAGCATACTATTGAAAGCCATCCAATTGAACAGTTTTCTTCTATTATAGGAGCAGGTTCCCTTATATAGTACCTGTTCCAGGCTATATCTATAATAGAATAGGATTACTTCAAAATCTCATTTCAGACTGATGCTCTTTCTCTTGTAGAGACAATGAGGACCTTTTATAGTTCTAACTTATCTCAGGAGCCATCTCCAAATATAAAGATAGCAGTTGACAAACCACCAGTAGTAAAGAAAGCTCTCTTTACTACTATAACTAATAAAAAGAGCAAGAACAATAAAAGGCCCTCTTTCTTTACTAATATTCCTGTATCTTCTTAGAATATGTCCCTACCAGCAATAGTAGTCTTAAGGGTGCCTCTTCCTCCTCAACCAGTCAAGGTAGTTATTCAGGAAAAACTTGATAAAGTTTTCTGTTGAATTGCCCTAACTACTTATACAAATGTTTGTTGGTCTGTGCACTTGTCTCCCATGATCATATGACTTTTACTAATAACTATATATATCTTACATAATTCTTTCCATACTATTTATATCTTTTTCATATTATATTCCTAGATATTTCCCATTAGATTAATAAATGCACAAAAAATAGTTTTTTCTTTAGGAATTGTTTTATAACATAACCTTCTCTTCAAGTTTTCTTGTTCTGAGAAATTTTTCTATTGTCTTTAGTTTTCTTCTTATCTTTTTTCTCTTTATCTTTTGTATTTCTTATTTGATCACCCCTACAAGATTTTAACTATAAATCTCTCCAGTAATTCTCTTGAGAACACCTTTTTGTCTTTTTCTTTTTCTTGTTGCTATACTTCTTTAGCCTCTTCTCCATACTCTCTCTTAAACTCTTTAACCATTCTTTAGGTTTTCTTTACTTTTCCAAGTATCCTTTTCTACTGTATACCACTTTTATTATACTAAGAACTTTTTCTTTCTTCTAACTACTCTTTTATTTAGTATTTTTTCTACCTCAAATTTCTCTTTTTTCTCAATAATAACTTGTTTTGGTGGGATTTTCTTTTATCCTTCTACTTGGGGTTTGTACAACTATACTCAACTTACATTAACTATAGAATGTATCTTAATAGAACTAGATAGCTCTAATTCTATAGTATTGGTCAAGACAATTCTTTTGATCCTGTAAGGCCCCACAAACTACTTTGTCAACTTTTCTGACCTTTTTCCTACTATCTGCCATTTAAGATCCTTTGTACTTAATAGTATCAAGTCCCCAAATTTGTATTCTTCTACTTCTTCTTGTTTTCTGTTTATATATTTTTTTATCTTCTCTTGTGCTTTCTCCAGTACTGCTCTTGTTTCTCTTTAGATTTTTTTTTATTTTTTCTACAAACTTTTCTGCTATCTTAAATTTTCCTTTTTTTCTTTCTTTAAATCCCATTTCAGTAGTCCCCAGCCACTCTGGCCACTGCTCCTGCCTATAATCAATAAAGACCCTCAAATACTATTCTAGTTCCTAATTGATTCTCTCTATCTGTCTATCTGTTTGAGAGTAATAGGCTGTCAATGGCTTTATCTGGATTCTCAACAATTTGTTTAACTCTCTTATTATTTCTGTTGCAAATTGCACTCCTCTGTTTGATATGATGCTTTCTGGAAGTCTATACAACTTCTAGATGTAGTTCCTAAACAGTCTAGCAAGTTCTTCTACTGATGTTTTTTCTGTAGTTGGTATAAAGTAAGCTATTTTACTGAACCAATCACAAACTACTAAAATTGCATCATAGCCCTATGCCAAAGATAGCTTGGTAATAAAATCTGCTAAAATATGACTCCATAGTTTTTCTGGAATTGCATTGGGCATTAGTTTTCCTACTAGGACCTCACTTCTATTCTTATATTATTGGCAAGCATTGTATTCCTCCATATATCTTCCCACCTCCTTTGTCACTTCTAGCCATCAATAGTTTCTTGTAACCAACTCTATTGTCTTCTATCTTCCCCTATGTCCTCCTACTAGTGTATCATGATGTAAGTGTATTACTCTCCTTAGTTCTCCTTCTGGAACATATATTTGTTCTTCTTTCATGACTAGTCCTTCTTCAACCATTTATTTCTCATTTCTCAGTGTTTCATTTTTATTTTCTTTAGTTTTTCTACTGCTTTTACTATCTTCTTATGTTCCCTCTATACTTTTTTGATCTTTTTCCTTAGATTATTTTTTTCTACTAATGTTTTCATCCTTTTTATCTACCCTGGCTTGATTAGTATCTAGTCTTGGTTGTTGTTTTCCATCCCCTTCTACTAATCCAGTCTCTTGCTCAACCTATCTGTCTTTCTCATACTCTTCTCTGGGATGTGCTTAAGAGTGAAGTCAAACTGTGATAAATATAACACTTATTTAGTTTGTCTCCAGTTTAACTTTTGACTAGTTATAAAGTATTAGAGATTTTTATAGTTTGTCCAGATTTCAAATTTTACTTTCACTCTTTTTAAGTAGTGTTTCTATGATTCCAAATACTGAATTACTACTAGCATTTCTTTGTTATGGATTTTATAGTTTTATTTAGTCATATTTAATAACTTAGAGATGAAGACAACTAGCTTTTACTTTTTATTCCCACATTTTACCAATAGTATCTCTCTTGTTGTATAGTCTGAGGTATATACCTCTACTTTCATCTCCTTATCTAAATCTGGGATAGCTAAGACTAGCTCTATTGTAAACATCTCTTTTAATTTCTTAAATGCTTTTCTTTGTTTTTTTCTCTACCTCCACTTTTCTTTCTTTCTAATTAGTAGGTGCAAAAGAGCTGCAATTCTAGCAAAGTCCTTAATAAATTGCCTATAGTAGTTTGCAAGCCCTAGAAACTTTTGCATTTTCTTTATATTTTTTGGTACTGGCCAGCATAGAACTCCATTCACTTTCTTCTTTTGCATTTCCATACCCCAAGATCTAATTACCACACCTAGGAATTCTATCTCTTTTACTTTTCACCAACACTTTTCTGGTTTAACAAACAGATCATTTTCTTCTAGTTTCTTCAATATCTCCTCTATCAGCTTATCATGCCCTTTTTTAGTGTCTATAGCCACTATTATATCATCAATAAATGTTGCTGTATTTCCTTGATTGATTATATCTTGGAATAGATTATTCATTATGGTCTAGAAGGTAGCCAGGGAATTTGTCAGTCCAAAATACATAACTATTGGTTTATATACCCTAATATATGTTATGAATGCTACCTTCCATTCATTGTCTTCTTTGATCCTCACATTATTGTATCCCCATTTAAGATCAAGTTTTGTGAACACCTTTTTTCCTATTCTATCTAAGATATCTGTAATTAAAGGTAGAGGGTACCCATTCTTTACTATCTATTGATTTACATAGCAATAGTCTTGCACTATTTTTCTTTTTCTATCCTTCTTTGCTACAAAATGGACTGGTGAGGTTTGTGGCAATTTTGACAGCCAAATATATCCCTTTTGTAGTTGATCCTCTATGAATACTTGTATCTCCTCTCTTTTCTCTCTTGACAGTAAATACACTTTTCCCTTCTTTGGCACAAATCTCTTTTTCAACTCTATTGCATGGTTCTATGGCTTTCTAGTAGATATTTTTTCTGATTCTTCCTTCCTAAATACCTTTTTCTACTTCTAAAATCTCCTAGATACCAATTCCTCTACTGTTTTTTCTTTCTTTATCTTTCTCATTTGCCTTTTCTCCTGTATTTTTTGCTTCTTCTTTCCATATATCAATGAATACCATATCATTTTCACCTCTCTTTTCTCTTAGTTGATCTCTGGGTTATAGACAACTAACTATAGTATACCCAATATTACCTCTGTCTTTCTCAAATTGCATATATCTATTTATGTCCTCTCAACATATTCCTTAAAGAACATATTGCATTCTACCTGATAAGTGATTGCTTCTTTCATATTTATAGTCCCATTTACATTTTGTACCAGCAGAGGTTTTTTTAGTCTTTCTAGCTTAAATCTCTTCTCTTTTACAAACTTTATGTCTATGAATAGACAGGCCTGTTGTTCTACTATCCAATAGTACTTTTACTACTATCCCTTTATGATTTTCTAGTTTTTTCAGCCTTACTTTTATTTACACTTCTCTTAGTAGCTGTAGTATATACTGTATATCTCTTACTCTCTCAATGTTGTCTTGATAAGAAACTTTATTTTTCAGTTTTTCTAGGTGCAATATACTGTATATATTTGAGGAGACTAGCTAGAAGCTCCTTTATTGTCTTTTGCTGACTCTTGTAGTATTTCTACTACTCTCTCCTCTTTCTTTGCCAACAGTTTTTGGCTATATGGCCCCACTTTCTATATACATAGTATATTCTATCTCCCTCTCTTCCCCTATTGATATCTATTGCATTGGGGTCTTTTTCTAGCCCCTATCTCCCTTAATTGCTCTATACTCCTTCTTTAAAGTTCTAGTCTCTTTCTCTCTATACAATCTGTCCTCTTCTTTCTCTATATGATCCTCTACCAAAGCCTCCCCTAGGCTGCATATGTCTCTATAGGTGCACTATATTTTTCTCTAATATTCTCTCTTGTACTCTACTCTGCCTTTGGTTTCTATTTAACCTTTTCTACCATTCTTCTATTATACTAGAGGGGATTTCTACCTCTACTAGCTTCTTCCTTGTTAGATTTGGGACAACATTCCTCTAATACACAGGGAATGGTACCTAAGACAACATACTAAAGCTACCAATTACCATCTAGTACTACTACTTCAACCTTAATCACTTCTATCAACCACTACTGATCTCTACCTATATTTACCAACCAACCTCTCACTATATCTACTGTAGACCTAGCAATAACCACGCTACAGCAGATAGAGCTGGTAACTAGATTACTGAGCATTTAAAAAGAAAGGTATAAAAACCCTGATGGAAGGAATCTTAGCCATTAATCTACTAGTTGATATCTGAGACAATTAACTTACTTTTGTGTTATAGGCCCTGGCCTTAAGCACCAATAACTCCAAAAAAAACACTTAAACAAAATACTTTAGCACTATATCTACTCAGTAGGACCTATACCTACTTTTGCAGATGAAAACAAATTTGATAGAACTAATTAGCTATTTTGAAAACAAATAATCAAAGTAGCAGCAATTTCAAGGGATGTATATAGATACCTTAGTAGATCTATAAATAACTATTATCAGCATCCATATTAACAAAACTACCTGTAGAAATCCTATAGAATTCTGACTTATTGTCTTTAAAGAAATAGACTATCTATGATATCTGGACACTTGGACTACTCATGTTCAATACCAAAAACCCTGTAGGTCAAGGGATTAATATTGACAGCATTGCTGTACAAGCTTGAACATTATATATCAACAACTATAAAAAGGCATTAGATATAGCCAGATTAAATGCTAAGCAAAACCTATAAAATATGACATACACCAACAACTCTAACTTTGATACTACATCACTAGCATGTGGAACAAATGGTCAAGCACAAAAGTCCTAGAGGCTAATATTTCAGATGAGAATTTCAAGAACATTGTTATAAACTTACTACTGAGTTCATAGAACTCTGTTGTAGCTGTATTCTATGATATCAACATAATATTTTCAGAAGCTATCTCTAGAGTTTAGATCTAGAACACAAGAGTCAAGAGAAACTGTCCCACTCACATAAGATAGAGTACTATGGCATTGCAAACAAAGATCCTAAAACAATGACCAAGGACCTCTCTTATCTGCTCAAACTCCAAATGCAAAAGATGAGGTCATATTATAGAGATGTGCTACTAGAAGGGAAATGAAAAGGAGGAGCAGTTCTTATCTAGTTTTGGCAAAAGAGAAGGAATTAGAGAAATGGCAATAGACACTAGACAGAGAGGTTTTAAATTTGGTACTACAGCTAATATAGCCACTATAGAAGAGGAGAAAGATAAACCAGTCTTTGCTTTAATAACAACAAATGACAATGAACTCAAGGTACTTACTGCTCTACCCTCTGAAGAAACCTCATTTCCTGACAAAAACTCAATCAACAGCTCTAGACAAAAAGTTGAGCAGGAACTTGACAAGATGAGGGTAAAAATAGATAGAAAAGCATTTGAAGAGTATATTATTTGTTGTACAGAATCAAATAGCAGAATAGAGACCCTTACCTTACTAGACTCTAGAGCAAGTGACCATTATTTTATCAACTATTCATTATTCATATCATATACTCCAGTGAGCCAACCTATTACTGGACTAACAGTTGGAAAAAGGGCTATTTTTGATATTATTGGTAGAGGAAATGTCATCTTTAATGCAATGGTAGAGGGTATCAATAGAAAAGTAACTCTAAAAGATACATTATACATACCTAGTCTGAGATCAAATCTCATTTTAATATCACTTCTAGAAGCAAAAGAAATTAGCATTAATTTTGACTAAGATAGAACAACTGTAAAGCTACTAAACAGAATCTATTAAGTATGCTGTATTATATGTAGAATAATAGTGCTGATAAATCATGTACCTAATTGTTTCCATAGTCTTTCTTTCACTCAAAAATCCAAATAAATTAATTAAAAATTGGAAAAAAAGCAGAAAATTAGGTAAAGTATTAGAGAAAGGAAGTATAGCATACTGTAGACTATTAGAGAAAAATAGTATAATAGACTGCAAACAAGACTACTGGTAGTTATTGGAGGAAGGAAATATAGTGAACTATAAACTATTAAAGGAAAGAAGTATAACGGACTGTATGTAATACTACTTACTTTGCACATTGCAGACAAAACTACTAGAAAAAAGGAGTATAGTACATACACAAGACTACTCATTGTTATACTTACATAGACTGTTGGAGGAAGGAAGTACAGCAATCTAACAGACAATATAGTATTAACTCCACTTAGAATTAATAGAAAGTTTAAGTTGGGCTAGAGGCCCAGATAAAAACCTTATCTACTATGTATATGAAAAGAATATGGAAAATAATGGTACTGAATAAACATAACAAAGCTTTACCTAATCACGACTAAGATTTACCTAATAGCTCTTTTTTCACTCAAATATTCCAATAAATTCATTAAAAATTAGAAAAAAGACAGGAAATTAAGGAAAGTATTAGAGGAGAAAAGTATAGCATACTATAAACTATTAGAGGAAAGAAGTGTAATGCAGTACAGACAATACTGCTAAAGGAAAGAAGTATAGCATACTGTAGTACACATACAAGACTACTTACTGTTATATTTACACAAACTGTTGAAGAAAGGGAGTACAGTAATCTAATAGATAGCATAGTATTAACTTTACTTAGAATTAATAAAGGGTTCAAGTTGGACTGGAGGCCCAAATGAAAACTTTGTCTATTATGTATGTGAGACCAAATATGGAAATGATACTTACTGATTAATTGTATCTAATTATTCCTATACTTTTTTTTTTTACTTAAAAATATAATAAATTCATTAAAAATTAGAAAAAATCAGAGAAAATTGAAAAGAAATTTGTAATTTACTTTCTTTTTTTTTCTTTTATTTTAAAAAAATTTAAAATAGTAAATTCAATCATTATAACCTTTCTTTTTTTATATTCAACCCAAATTGGATAAGAGTGAAACAAATATATACAAATATATAGTAATGGTATTAGCTTATTGACTTCTCTATTTTTAATTACTATCCTCTATCCTTTTTCTTTGTTCTTTTACCTCTTTACTTTTTCTATACTTTAACTAGATACCAGGCCCTAGGTATAAAGGAAACAGTACTCTACAACTGTAGTGTAGAGTGTGGTTAGTGTAACTAAACTCAGATCTACTTTTCTAAACAGACTGTTTTCTTGAGCAGTGCTGCAGTAGTATACCTATATACCTTTTTATTAGTAATCTAGTACTTAGAGTCTATTGTGATCCTTATATGCAAGGGAATAACAACTGCTTCTTAAGAGAGTTGTTTAAAGTAAAGATCTTCTTCTTATGAATAATAGTATACTTTTATTCTTAGGATAGTTGTAAGTGAGATAGTAAAATCATTATGAGAGATAGATTTTATTGAAGAAGAATGTCAAGCTAGGAGAGCTGAGGAACAAGCACAACAACATGTGGTTATTTCAGAGAACTATCTACCTGCTTTGCTCTAAAATGTTTCTCCAGCTTCTATTTAGAATAGAGATAAGGAAAAGGGAAGAAAAAGATTTTACTTGACTCCTATATATATTCCATAAACTCTTGAGGATGCTATACTTGATTTATGTAAACATCAACTTACTGAGCAATAACAAAGGACCATCCAGGAACCTAGAGCACATATTACAACAGTAGAAGCTAAAAGATAGAGACAGGTAGAAGAGGTTTAAATTCATTAAATAATAAAGGAATAGAGAAATGAAAATGCAAATGCTCTTGATTATGAAGGGCACTAGAATAGAGGTGGTAATGGAGACCTAAATATAGATAGGAATATGCAAAAAAACATTCTAAGAGTTATAAGTAACAAATTTCATTGATTGTTGATAAATGAATTCTAATTAGATATTACAGGATGTTAGAGAAGGAAATATTCAAGAGTTTGATATAGAAGATAATATGATTCAGGTATGTTGATTTGTG
>Ga0153973_100134_pt1 | contig 13823 bp, 17 predicted proteins | sample TSGA057MetaG_FD_104700 | JGI IMG/M metagenome (GOLD analysis project Ga0153973, IMG submission 104700) | Attine ant fungus gardens microbial communities from Georgia, USA - TSGA057 MetaG | ecosystem: Host-associated > Fungi > Mycelium > Unclassified | place: USA: Georgia, Yuchi Wildlife... | reverse complement strand
ATAAATTCTGCGCATGTAGCTTCGACATCCGGTGGTCGGGATGTGGCAAAGCAAATTAAGCAAGAGGATATCCGAATCCCAGGCCCAAGTCGGGTTGTGTTTTCTGGACAAGATGACAAACAGCAGAGGGTTTGTGAGTCCTGAAAATTGATTTTGCTGTGATTCACTGGTCAAAAAAATTGTAGATAGGTATATGTTCGAGAAACAAATGGAACGAAGTGAAAGTATGTTGTTGTGCAATCACCTTGTTGTGTTTGAGATGCTCAAGGCAATTGTGAAGAGCTGGACGAAATGATCGACGATGCGGCTGAACGAGTCAGAAAGCACTACAAAATAGAAGATATCGGTGATCCAGGTACCAGTACAGATGTACGTCCCTCCGTCTCTTTTCATCACTCCTCTTGGATCACAATTCATGGTTTAGGATGACGTAGTCATCGTCGGCAGAATCTTTCAAGATGTTGAAACCGACTCAAAACTCATGGAGTCGTCCATTTTCATCGAGTCTTCGCGCATGCTCTCTGGTGGCTGCCGTATAGCTCTCAAATTTGATCTTTACCTTGTGATACGGAATAATATAAGCGGTGCAAGGGGTATTGGGTTGTTCCCCGGAGCTATTGTTGCGATGAAAGGTAGAAATGGAGGTGGTGGATATTTCTTGGTTAAAGAGATTTTGACTGTGCGCATACTTCTGCAGGTTTGGCAAATTACTCACACCAGGTATAGCTTCCTATTCCAAGTCAGACAATAACTCCCTCCGCTTCGGATGCGATGAAGGTCGATCCTGTGGATCCTGTGGATTCGAGTGCATTCTCATTAGCAATCGCATGTGGACCATTTACTGCAGATTCCGACCTCACTTATGCACCGTTCGCGAGCATGGTCGAAGCACTACAAAAGGATAAGCCAAGCGCATTGCTCCTTGTACTCATCTTTTCCTATCTGTCTTCCTCTACTGATTCTTTAACTTCGTTAGGTTGGCCCATTCGTAGATGCTACACATCCTTCCATTAAAGCAGGCGATTTGGACATGACACCTGAAGAGCTGTTCCAACAACGGATCTACGAATCTTTGAAGGTATTCTTGGGTTCCTCTCCCGGCAGTATCATAATTCTCCTGCCTGGGATACGAGACCTCATCAGTCAACATGCAGTTTATCCACAAGGCGAGTTATCTTCTGATTTGATCCAAAATGATCCCGTAAGCCCGATCTACTATCTTCATTCACCGATTTTCATCGATCTAGCGTTATTGTTGTTTGTCAGAGAATCCACCTTGTGCCAAATCCTGCGAGATTCAAAATTAATGATGTGACTTTCGGCGCATCTAGTGTGGACGTATTGTTCCATCTACGTCGAGAAGAGTTCACAAGAACCGGGAGAGAGGAAGACCCTATGCCCATGCCACATGGAGACGATATAGGAACCGATGCGATGGCAAACTTGTGTCGGCATTTGATCCAACAAAGGAGGTATGACTTTCCAAGTCTAGACAGTTATCCAATGAACTAATATGGGTTTATCCCAGCTTCTACCCAATTTTCCCTACACCGCAGGACCTCTCACATGAAGTGAACCTTGATATTAGTCATTCGGATGGTTTGAAGCTCGTGAACGAAGAGAACCCAATCAGTCCTGATGTGTTGATTTTACCAAGCAGGCTGAAGCAGTTTGTCAAGGTCTGGCTCGCTTTCCGGATTCAGTAATTGAAAATCGTTGACTGAATTTGGCAGACGGCATATACGACTACAGTGATCAACCCTTCCACTCTTAACCGAGGAACGTATGCAGTATTGAATGTCGCTGAAGAGGCTAGCGCAATAAACGTCAGACAACGATTAAATTGTGAAATCAATCGGCTGGCAAAATAGTTTGCTCTTCTGGAATCCTTCCTTGTCATGTCGTTAAAAAATGTATGTATACGTCTATGAATTCAATGCGGCCTCCAAACTACTCCGAACAACCCCATCTAAGCCCTTGCCTATGAGTACAATTTTCCCTTCATCTGGTATCCCCATATTTGTATCACTGCCGTCTGATACTTCATCCATCTCATACAGACTTCGAACCCCTTGCAAGATATAGCGTTTTCCTGTGGTAAGTGACAAGAAGCCTTTGCAGCGGAGGACCAAGAGATTCCTAGATGTGCTGTCGTCTGGTAAACGGTTTTCCCATAGGACTGTGCGTATCCATTGATCAAATTTATCGAACGCTTCAGGGGTGATTCTGGGGCACTCAATACGAAGACTCGATATCTCACGAAATTCGTAATGATTAATATGTGTTTTCTCTTGGTTATGGCCGTGTGGGTGATCACATTCCTGTGTATGAGCATGTGGTGTTGTAGTCGAGGTGGAGCTCATCGGAGGAAGAGATCTGCTGTATGCGGAGATGCCAATGATGCCTTCCAAGTTTATTTCACCTCTGACGGTTCGGTAGATTGGTGCAGCGGGGTTTACTTGGTTGATCAAGTGTTCAGTATGTGTTAAAGCCTCGGGAGAAACGAGGTCAATTTTATTGAGGACTATGACGTCCGAACCGGCAATCTGTCTGGTGATATTGATTTTCTTTTCTTCATATGATTGAGATAAAACTACAAACCGGAGACTTTCCCCAACGTTCATTGGGTCGGTTGCATGATCTTCTGTCATTTGCTGCATCACACCGCTGTCAGACTACTAGACTCTGTTGACCAAAAAAAAAAAAATTGAACAAGACCTGTTCGCCGAAAATAGCATCGACAACACAGACGACGCCGTCAAGCACAATATCCCGTCCGAGACCCGTTGCGAATTCTTCATTGTGCCAGAAAATCGCAGCGATGGGACCTGATACGAGGCACAGTACAAGTACTCAATTCACCTATTTTGCTTATTCCCATGATGGGTTAATTGATTAAATCCACGTACCGGGATCGGCGAGCCCAGTAGTCTCTAACAGGATATAATCAAATGCTCCCTTGCGCTGCATGAGCCTCTCGATAGCGGCGACACCTGTATCCTTTATGCTACAACACAGGCACCCATTAGGCAGTTCTAGGAACTCTTGAGACTGTTCTGCTGTAGGATCGTCAACCGAGGATATATTGATAGCTTTTGCTGAGAGAGAGACGAATTTAGTTAGTACAAGCTTTTTATTATTAGAGCAAGGCTAAGCACACCCTCTATATCCTGAAAGGGCCCGTGAGCTGTGATTGAGCGCAGATATTATGAAAGACTAAGACTCACTGCGGTGTCGCCGAATTCATTCATGATGACGGCTATGCGATAACCATGTTGTTTCGTCAGGATATATCTACGAGTCTTCTGGGTGAACAGCGAGTAGAAGAAAAGTCCTAACACACTTGAGGAGAGTGGATTTCCCAGCACCGAGAAAACCACAGATGATAGTGAGAGGAACACGAGATTGATTGACCGACTCCTCAACGAGCGAGTCATGGTCAATCAAGGTGCTGCAAAATGAGCAAGACGGGCCTGCTGATGAACAACCTCTGGAAAGACGCACGGGATGTCGTCGTCCGAATCTGTCATTATTGAGGCTGGGATGATGATATATACGGGGCAGCGTGAGTGTGACACGGAATGGCGCTCGACTACTACTACTCAATCTTGGCCTCGTCGATCCGCTTTCCCGTTTTCGTGAAAATTGTCACCGATGGCTACAAATTGCGCTCTTATGACTGAGGAGGAACGTAGATCGGTCGTGCAAGGTCCAGGAGACGTTGAATGGAGGTCAGTCATAATGTTTATCTTTGCTCTAGGTCCAAGTGATTAATGCAATGGTTTCTGACGTTCGATTGATCCAGATATGAAATGCGTCGCGAATGCCAGGAAATCCTTCCTGGTCTCCTACTAGGCCCTTTTTCTGCATCCAAATCCCTTGAAACACTTAATTCGCTGGACATAACACACATGTGAATCCTTTGATATTCACCTAATTGAAGTGCTAATCAAGGGATCGCGCTACGTATAGCGTGTGTATACGAGATGCTAAAGAAGCTTTCTCCGTCCGTCCACGGTATCCGGAACGTTTCCAGTACATGGTGTTGGATGTAGAGGACAGTGAAGAACAGAACCTCATTCGCTTGTTCCCATGGTGGCTACACTACGTTCGTTCCCTAGGACGACACTGATGAACATGTAGTGCCAAGAAGTTTATAGATGACGCTATCGGTACTAGGGGACGCGTTTTGGTGCACTGCAATGGTAAGCTTTCTATCTCATCTTTTGTGACATTGATGTCCGATCATCTGTAGGTGGGATAAGTCTTTCCCCAGCTTTCGTGGTCATGTTCGTTATGCAACATTATCAGCTCTCTTGGGAGGACGCTCTACATCTGGTTCAGAACCGCCGCTATTGTATATCTCCTAATGGTGGATTTCTGACACAAATCAAGGTACATTTACCCGCTTCATTCCCTTGTCGCAAACAGTTTACAAGCTGATCGTCGCAGGAGTATGAAGCCATTTACAAAGCAAGTCTTGCAGTCCAGTCGTTTCCTGCGGCGAAAAAGGTAATTTCGAGGCGGAAACGTGAAGAGGGCCAAGATGATGACATGCAGATCCGGTATGTTTATATCTAATCGTTTGAGATGTGATTGAATAACTATTCCTTCTGTAGAGACGAAGACAGGAAACGAGCTTTAGTACAGGGTGATGTGGAGGACATTGATCCCAACGCAATGGAAACATTATGAACGTCTGAGTTTGTTCCGATCTATATGCGGGTCAAATATTGCCGCTGTTGCTCATTTTTCATAGCATGGCTTAATGACCTTCTGACCGACCCAATAAGCGCTCTATTCTGTTCTATGGCGTTGTATGTGGGTAGGGGTGTTGGTTGTCCTTGCCATTCCCTTTCTCGGTTCCTTTTTGCTTGCTTGCTGACAGCTTCACAGTGCTGATGGCGACTCTCTTTTCTGTTTTTCTTCCATGCCTGTTACTGAGGCCATAACCTAGGTAACTTCACGCTTTAATACCTAATAACGATTACAATGATTTTATCTTGGCCTTTTCCTTTTCCTGAATGACACGTTTAGCATGGATGTCTGTAAATGTACATAATTGTCAGTGTCGAATGTTTGAGCATCTTTTGGCAGAGTCAAAATGACGTACCTCGGCGCTTCACCCAAGCTTCAATGGAAATGCCAGCAAATACCACCGCCGCCCCCGACCATTGACCCAATGTCAGCTTATGGTTATAAACAGCTACTGATAATAGCATGGTAAATAGTTTACGAGTGAGGGTAATAGTTCTGCCCGGGTAGGATATGAGCGACGGTCCCAAGAACAAAAGTAACCGGAGACATACACTAAAGTAAGAGATCCAAAGTGTTGCAGGGTTTCAAAGATGAAAAGCTGTCCCAAAGCACCAGTAAAAGCAAATTGCGCAAGTGGCGTAATGATGGATGGATGGTTCCTAATGAAGGTGAGTGCGCCCATTAGTTCTGATTTACCATCACTGGAAGGATGGATGACGGGTATGTAAGGCAGGGGCAGGACAGACAGTATGGAAGTAATAAGAGTACAGAAGAGGTTAATCCAGAACATCATTTGCTGTCCCGAGACCTTGTACCGACTAAAAATCTCATCTTGGGTCGAGTTGATCGCTCCATCAAGAGCAAGGTTGATCAGTAGGTACGTGATACCGATAAGGTTCGCGTAGGGTGTTTGCCCTTCATTGATGACGGTACGTTTTCCTTTCTTGTCATCGCCACCAAAATACATAAAGAGTGTGATGCCAGTTGTCACCATGAAAACAACGAGGTATTTGTGTGGGGCAAAATGACGCCGGTAGAGAAGGACGTTCATGATCATTACCGGGACAAGTTTGCAGGATTTGCCAAGAACTATGGCAGGGTAGGAGATGTACGAGAGTGCGGCAAATCCAAAGGGCGCAGCGGAGGTGATGAATGCGGAGCACTGAAGGTATTGCAGTAGTAAGGACCGAGTCGAGTATGGTTTGTCGGGGCGGTGAGAGTCATGTTTGCCGTTTGTTTGATGCGCATTACCATTTATGGCAGACCCATTAAAAGCTGCTTTATCTTTGTGCTCGAGACCCAGACTCTGAGCAAGGGTAGTTTCTCGGTTAGAACGAAAGGTGATATATATGAATGCCGACAATGAGCTCAGAATGCTCTGGCATGTTCCCATGAAAAGAGGCGACTTGAACTTGTCGGTTCCCGAACCGTCAATTCGCTGGAATGGTACAGAAACTGAAGTGAGTCTCTGATCAGAATCCAGGATTTATTTTTGGGCGGATGCACACTAACGGCGTTCCTGGGCTATGGCCCACAACTGCAAAAAAAAAGTCAGCTGTAGGAATGGAGAGACGGTTAACCGCCCACCAGAAACATGGAGTAGACTCCGAGCACACATACTACGAGCCTGTGTTGCTGTGGTCAGGCTTGAGCTCGAGGGCGCAGAGGACTGACCTTGCAAAGGACATGGTAATTGGGAAGGGATTGCATCTGTACGTGTATCAGTGACGTGGAGGTGAGATCGGATCTGACCCTAGCCTGGGGTTAAGGCGTCTTAGCGTTCCGTTGATGACAACCAAAATAAGAGTATGCAATATATTATGTCCGACTTGGCAGGTCAGCAGACGAGAGTGGCAGCAGCTCTCCCTCTTACCATCATCATCTTGTTAATGCACTCTGCCCACCTCCTATCTCCAGAACACTTGACTCGTTGCTTCCCTCATCAGGAACTAGCTTTTTCGGATCCCGGTAGGCTCTACCATCTTTCTTCACAAGTGCCAAGGGGCCCACAAGTGCTCTCAGATGTTGACCTCCAGGGTGAACAGCACCATCCACCTCCCCTCTTCCAACCAGAGCTCAGACAAAACTCTCCGCTCCATGCCGCCAATAACCCCTCTCCTGCATTGCCAATCCCTATGTCCTCAGCAAGCTCCACCACCCCATCTTCATCCGTCCTTGCTTCACCCGCTGCCATGTTTCTTGCAGCCTTTAGTCCCAGCAGCAAGCCAGCCCCTCCTCCCGATGCCGAAGGCCAGACGGTCGCCGGGTACACCTTGGGTGGGATTATCGGCTATGGCGGTTTCTCAACTATCCGGCGTGGGTTTTCTGCCTCAGGTGGGATAGTTGCTGTCAAAATTGTTAGGAAATCCGATATCCAGAAACAACAGAATCCAGGCCTTGTGCAGAAGAAGTTGGTCCATGAAGCACAGATCTGGTCATCACTGAGCCATGAGCATATTCTTCCTCTGTTTTCTGCAGTCCATACTTCGTACGCAGACTTCTTTGTAACCCTCCTTTGTCCTGCAGGCTCGTTGTATGATATTCTGCAGCGGGACGGAACACCGGCATTGCCTCAGGATGATGCAGGGATGATGCTTCGGCAGGTCGTGAGAGGGTTGCGGTATCTTCATGAAGTCGCGATGTATGTCCATAGGGACATCAAGCTAGAGAACGTCCTTGTGGATGAAATGGGAGTATGCAGAATCTCCGATTTTGGCATGTCCAGAAAAATCGGTGAGACTGACGAGGATGAGCGGGGGTCTGATGTTGAAGAACACAACAATGTCGCTGCCCACAGATCTGCCACCATTTCAGGCTCGGCTCGTCGCAGCGGACGTTCTAGTCTCCAGTCCCGCCCACTCCTTGCCCGCTCTCCCGCCTCCCGCCACCGCCACTCCACCTCATCTGCGCATCCTACTCACCTATCTCAGCCAGGCTCTCTGCCTTATGCCTCGCCCGAGATTCTGCTCCCGAACACACATCCCCACCCAGCCCAGGATATGTGGGCCCTGGGCGTACTCCTCTATGCCCTGCTCACCGGTCGCTTCCCTTTTTGCGATTCGTTCGAGCCCCGCCTTCAGATGAAAATATTGCATGGTAAGGGTCAGTTTATCATCACAAACCCCTATTCAAACAAGCCCCACGTACAGGCACGTTTGAACTTCCAGCAGGAATCGGCAGAGGTGCCGAGCGCGTTCTCCAGGGCTGTATGGAGCGCGTTGTGCAGCAGCGCTGGACTATTGCCATGGTCGATGAAATTGCCTGGGACGTTGGCTGGGGCAATGTCACTCCAGCTGACTCCGACGACGAGTATGAGACTCACTGCCAGCCCTCTCGTTCTTGTTCTCGTCCGCCTCTGTTCAAGAAAGGTGTGTCGAGTGAAGACTCAAGACCTCGGCCTGTCCGTGAGGCCGCCTCTCGCCGATCAGCTTCTCGCGCTAAGCGCTCTTTGTCGCGGGCGCCTGTTCCAACACATCATCAGTCCTATTCTCGTCGTTCTACCATCGTCTCCCGTCGCAATTCTCGCCTCCCCTCGCCTTCACCTACGAACTCTGTCATGTCGAACACTGAGTCTCCCTTCCTTCCATCTCCAACGTCATCTGTTGACCGTGGCCGTCGGCCCTTACGTCGCACTCTGCCTCTCCCTTCTCGTTCTCCAAGTCCGAGTATCGTACCAGGCACTCCCAGTGACTTCGGCTTGGGAGCATCTGGTCCATTCAATACGTCTTCGCCAGTAGTTGATGATCAGCCTCATCAACTAGGCATCGAAGGCGTGCAAGAGAAGAGAAGGAGGAGGCGGTCAAAATCTACGCGCGAACTTCTGGCGACACCTTTATCCCTTACCCCTAGCGTTGAAGTTAACTCCGATAACGATAACGATAACATAAATATCTCCGTTGGCGTACGGCGCCGCGATAACAGCCGCTGGAGTGCTATCAGGAACGATGAACAAGCGAATGCAGGGGTACACCTAATAGATAATGCCATGCCAAGCCTTCAGGGTCCTTCCGATCGAGAGCGCAGCCGGAGTTGCGGGTACAGTTTAAGAACTCCTTCATCGACTTCTACTCCCTTGTTGGATGCTGATAATGGTTATCAGCCAGGCATGGAGTGTCCTCCACTGCACCGTCAACATCGTCAATATGATCCGTATGTGTATGATCATGAATACTGGACACAGAGGAGGAACAAGTATAAGGACGGTATTCCTCCGACACCTGTCACCCCTGGTGTCACCAATAGCCCTTTGTCTGTCTCCTCAGGTCGCTTATCTGCTAGCAGCCGTTCTCATTCGGGAAAAATTCCCATCACTACTGCTATCATCAACGACTTCTTGAAGAAGAAGAGTGAACCTCTGACTGCATCTGTTGAATGTGTAGATGTTGTGACGAGACCTGTGATGGTAAAAAGGGGAACAAGTGTCGGCCGTGGTATCGGTTGGTCCTAAAAATGAAAAGACGGCCACCTATTTTCCCTTCGTCCTACTTGTCATATAACAAATCCAGCTCGAGGCCTGTAAAGGGGGTAACAATCTCTTTGACAATTCGGGATGAAACGTAAATTTCTCTTCGTGTTTCGATCCTTTGGGTTTGGGTTATCTTACCGGGGATTATTTCAGGGTTGCTGTTTTACGAGATGGATTCAAAATATGAATATGTCGTGGATTATCATCCTCTATGCTGACTCATTTTATCTTTTGGCTTGCTCAATACCGGTCTATCTTCTCTTGTTTCGTCTTCTCGTTCTATCTCAACTCCTATTTCAGATATTATCTGCAGCGCCAGCAAGTATCTTTATTTCGTTCACAGCTCAATGTGGTTCTTTGATTGCTTCATTGCCTCCTCTGTCCCGGTGGCTGTTCATCCTACTTAAATCTTGTATGTACTTGTGTTACTGTCCCACTGTTGCTGTCTGTGTATCCCTCACCAGTACTCTAATGTAGCGGAATATAATGGGCTAATGGTCTTCATTGGGTCATGTGAAACAGACATCATACACTAAGAAAGCAATCATTCATAACAAAAAGATATCTTGAACTATAGCAACTATCACAGAATGTCGATCGCGAGGATGTTTAGAGGACTATACCATCACCCACAGAATCGGGTGTGACGTCGCTGTTCTTGTTCTGCTCCGACCGAGCTCGGCGTTCATCTGATTTTTGCAGGAGTTGCTCGATTTCATCCTGGAGCTTGGCCTGGCATACAAAAGGGTCAGGCACGTGGGTATGATAAACCATGTGACGTACCACTTTGGCTTCTAGTTCCGTCTGTGAGAAGATGGAAGAGATATCTGGCTTGTGGGGAATGGTTTTGCCATCTATTTAAATAACCTCAATGAGTGTTTTGGATTTGGCGATACACCTCGAATCATGTAGATCCGCACCAAATGCAGCTGTCTGGAACACTTCATTCATCAGCTCGTGATTGCGCTTGTAGCGTGCCATAGATAACGTTCTTGTCGATACCTGTTCGACCTCATCTGTGGATAAACCAATCAAGCATCAATACTGGATAGAGTACTAATGATATCAGCCAATGAAGACTTGCCTCCAGAATCATCATCAGGACGTGGTGGCCGCTAAGCGGGAAGCCCATTGAATGTATAGATATCTGAAAGAAAACCTAGAACTTACTCCTGGTGGGTTCGCAGTCCTTTCGGCAGCCTGACGTTCTCTATGTCGTCTTTCCATCATCTCCATGTTGTTATTTTGGTGAGCCACCATGGCTTGTTGTTGATGTATGCTCATTGGCATTCCTGAGGGTGTTTGACCGTGCATCATATTGCCTTGAGGTTGGACTTTCTGTCCAGCACGTTCACCAGCAACAAAGACTGCAGGCTCAGCGGTATGACGGAGAGGGTATCCGCGTACGGGTTGTTGAAAAAGAGCCGGATTGATGGCTGTGAAAAAATTAGATTTTCCGCATCAATTGGATTTGGATGTGCAAGTCAGGGGTTCCGAATGATACGCACGTGCAGCTTGTCCCCGAGTGTAGTGTACCAGGACAAGTTGTGGACAAGGTGTGCCTTTTAATAGACGATAACGTCTTCGGAACCTCCATGCTTGTTGATCTTGTGAATTCGGAATGAAGCCAAATTTCACTTCGCCTATTTCCATTTCCTGCAGGCCTCGAACAAAGAAAGGTCGACGTCATTTGTTTAGGGGGCATCGGTATCAACGATCACTTCTAAACCTGGTTAATGAGGACTCACGCGTCCGTTGCCGACTGAAACTACGACTTTGGCCTCGCCGTCTTGATATCTTATCCCATCATTCGGGAAAGGCCTTTCAGGCGGCAAGAAAATCACATATGTCTGTCCCTCTAAGCTCTAAGTATATCCGTGGTCATTTAAGGTCCAAATCATGGTGAGTGCTTACCATTCGGCTTGTCAATGTATCCCCATGTGAACGGGACTGTCTGAGCGACTTGTGCAGCACGCCCGAGCATGTTGACAGCATTTTCTAGTGAAATCTCGCGGTGCAGTCCAGCACTTTCTGGATAGCGTAAACATAGTCCTTCACTTTGTGCTGGTCCAAACGGTGACGACATCATGGTTTCGATTACCCGAATTGTCCGAAACTCCTTATGCATCCTTGTTTGGTGTGTCCCTTTGGTCCAAACATCTATGCATATAGACTTTCTTTTACACAAAGGGTTCACCAGGTCCTCAGGTACTTGTGATTCAATGGTCATGGAAGGTATCATACAGAGGGTGGAATCATTAACAAGCAGATTCAACATCAGTTCATCAGTGGGTACCTTTGGCCTCAGTGGAATACATACATGATGTAAGGCCTCGAACCCGCGAATACAGACAATCACGCACATGTTATTTGGACAAGAATTGACTTGTAAGATCTAGTTAGCCATAGCCTCCCATGTTTGATAAGACAGCATAAGGAAGACACAATTCAAATATAGTTTGGTGATATTGACCCCTACGGCAGCACAACTGATGGGAATCTGTTCGTGCAGGGGCAACAGTCGACTTTGAGGTATGCCAACAAAGATTCAATAGCCTCCTATTTTCCTGATGTCAATCCACCATACATTAACCTCTTCCTCGGGGTTTTCACGAGTCGTGAGGAGATAAAGATTATCTGACATTTTTGCCGAGAGAAAATAATGTTCGATATCTACAAAAGTAATAGTACAATAATTATGCGAAATACATGAGGTCGTTCTTCTTTTTGCTTTGCACTGTAAAGATATCATGAATCTATATCCGCGCGATAGGCAAAACTCGTACCTTCAGCTATCCCACTCAGGAAATGTTCATGCGACAATCTCTTGGCGCCTTCACGAAGTGCAATCATACCAGCCTCTACGCAAACAGCCTTCAATTGAGCCCCATTGAATTCATCCGTACTCCGCGCCAGCTCCTCATAGTTGACGTCAGGCGAACATGTCATCTTACGGGAATGGATCTCCAGGATGCGGGCACGAGCTGTCTCATTGGGGAGAGGAAATTCAATCTTCCGATCAAGACGACCAGAACGAAGGAGGGCAGGATCAAGGATATCGATTCTATTGGTAGCAGCAATGACCTGAAAATATAGGAGTTTGCCGTCGACGGAAAAAACATGGAAATACCTTGATTCGCTCATCACTCCCAAACCCATCGAGCTGATTGAGCAGCTCGAGCATGGTACGCTGGACTTCGCGGTCACCACTCTTTTCTGAGTCGAATCGCTTGGTACCGATAGCATCCAATTCATCAATGAAGATAATCGCAGGAGCTTTTTCTTTGGCAAGTGCAAAGGCGTCTCGAACAAGCTTAGCACCGTCTCCAATGAACATCTGGACGAGAGATGGGCCAGCCAACTTCAGGTAACAAGCCTTTGTTGATGCAGCGCATGCACGAGCGAGAAGTGTTTTCCCAGTACCTATGTACATCAATCGACCTCAAGACAGACCACGCACAAGGACTAAATATACATACCCGGTGGTCCATACATCAAACAACCCTTTGGTGGTTTGATACCCAGAATCTTGAATCGATCCGCCTGTTCCATGGGAAGAACGATTGCCTCGACTAGCTCTTCGATCTGCTTCTCCAATCCACCAATATCCGTATATGTTTCCGTAGGTCGCTCATCAACCTCCATAGCCTTTACTCGAGAATCGAACTCTGCAGGAAGGGTGTCAAGGACGAGGTAAGAGTCTTTATTAACGCCAACGAGATCACCAGGCTTGAGCTGATCGGAAGGAACAAGACCAATCATGGGAAGGAAGACGGTTTGTCGAGTCGATGTCTTAACAACTGCACATTTTCCTTTCCGTTGAGAATCAAGGTCACGGTTGGCGCCATCCTCTTCGCCTTCAGGGTCCATTTCAAGAACCTGGAGCCCGATCTTGAGGTGCCAGTCACAAGCAGCAAGCAGCAAAACATACCTCTACGATATTGCCGACAAGATATGGCAGAACTTTATTTTGTTTGATTTTTTCCCCGTTGTCACGAATTTTCTCCTTCATCACGCTTTGCTCATGCTGTAACCGCAAAGTTTCCGACTTCATGACCTAGCGACAGCTAAATGGAGGCATAATATCTGCAGAAATTTTTACTGACCTTGATATCGTTATCTATCAGTCTTCCCTGCATTTGAAGCTCCTCTGTGTTCAGTGCCAAAACCTCCTCCGGAATGTCATCCCAGTTCTCTTCTGAAGGGGAGGCATCTGGAGTTGTGTCCATGGCAGTATCCCCTACCACGGGTACTGTATTTTGAGGTGAGTTGCTTTCTGGCTTTTTCTCGTCATTGTAAGGTGGTGGATTTGGAGGCTGAGCTGAAGACATAATGAAGGTCAATTAGCAAGTACCGACGCGTCATCAGATGCCAAATATGGATAAATACTATTTGGTGGCTAAGATTCTAAAAGCAGGATTATCACCAAATTTCGAGACCACATGATCACACCACGGGCAAACAACTGTCAAATGGAGTCACAAGGTTTGATGTCAAGTGATCTGTCAAGTGGTTTGTCAGCTTAGCTGTCAATACAATATATACTGTGTCACATGTCACACCTTTTATTATCATTTATTTTTCTAATTTACTAGGACTT
>Ga0153973_100132_pt1 | contig 13866 bp, 17 predicted proteins | sample TSGA057MetaG_FD_104700 | JGI IMG/M metagenome (GOLD analysis project Ga0153973, IMG submission 104700) | Attine ant fungus gardens microbial communities from Georgia, USA - TSGA057 MetaG | ecosystem: Host-associated > Fungi > Mycelium > Unclassified | place: USA: Georgia, Yuchi Wildlife... | reverse complement strand
TGTATGTCTGAGGATAAACCTCAGACTTAACAACATCTTTTGCTACTGTCTAAACTTTGCTTTTTTGAGCCTTTTGATTATCAAATCATCAACTCACAAATCAGTAAGTGGCCATTTGTGATAATATCTCTCTCAACATTTTAAATGTCCTCTTCAAGTTGCTCTACTTACCCTCCTCTCTTGCTGTACTTTTGTCTCTGTAGGCCATACCACTACTCCCCAATTCCACCACTCTCCTTTTCTTCCTATCCTACATTCTGGGCATAAGATCCCTCTCCTTTCCTGTTCTGATATCTTTCTTATAATCACATCTCTTCTTCTACACTTTATATATTCCACTCTTGTCATTTCTCCTCTTCTTGCTTCTCCTTCTCTCCAATTCCATGCTTTTTGGTATGAGTCACACCACACATTTCTTAATTGTTTCTCAAGGAGGAATCCTTGTCCTTGATTTTTATAGACCTGTACTTTCTTGCCTTTGTACCCTCTACAGTTTACATACATCGCCACCATCTCTCTTGTTATCCATCCTCTCTCAAGTAAGAGTGTCCCTTTTGGAGACACATTCCACTTTCCATAGTACTCCTGTATCTTTTTCTGTATGGGACTTACTAGCCTCCTCTGCTGTTGTACCTTTTGTGGTCTGGCCATACATGCTGCCTCTTCTTCTCTTCTCCTCTTCTCCTTTCTGTAAGAACTTAGACTGTACTGTCTTAGAACTACTCCTAGTCTAAGTTGACAAGAAGAACTCAATAAAATCCTCATTTGATTGCTGTACACCACTTATACACATTCTGTATTTACTTCTATTTATAAAGTCACACACATCTTTTTTGAGTCATTCCCTCTTGCATGGCCATTGACTTCCTAATTAAATGAAAAGAAAAAGAAAAGAAATATAAATAATAACTTAGCTATTTGGCCAAGTCATGACACTACCTCTTTCTCAAGGTTCCTTATCCCAAGGATTTTTATAACTCATAATAGAGATCAAAAATGTTCTCTATTTCATTGTCATTTTCTTTTGTCCATTCTCTGAGTTCTGGATTTTTTTGCTTAATTTCTTCTTTTTCCTCTTTTATTGTTTCTATTGTTCTTTGTTCTCTTGCTCTTCCTTCTTTCCATCATCTTCAATTCCTTTCTAACCTTGTCCAATATTCCTCATCATACCTTTTATCTGACCAACCAAATAGCTTTCTTGCCATAAATCACTCTAGCAGTTCCTCTCTTCTAAATGTTCTCTTTTTCTTTTCCTGTTTCCTAATATTTTCCATATCTTATTGGTATTCTTTCTTGAATTCTTCAACTGCTTTTTTTGCATTTTCCAAATTTTCCTTCTCTTCCCAAGTATTGGATTCAGCTATAAACCCTTTCTACTATACCAAGTATTTATCCTTCCCCTTTATTTATTGCTTGTTTAGAATTCTCTCGACCTCCTATTCTTCCTCTCCCTTAATTACAACTGGAGCTGGTTGTTCCTTTCTCTACCCCTCTACTTGCCCTATATATTTTTGTATCCTACTAACATTTACTACTGGATGTATCCTGATTGTACTTAGTAACTCCAATTCAACCACATTTGCTGATACAATTTTCTTCACTTTATAAGGATCTATAAATCTTTCTATCAACTTTTCTGTCCTTCTATTAACTATTTGATATTTCAAATCTTTGGTGCTAAGCATTACCAAATCTTCAACCTTATACTCATCGGCTTCTTCTCTCTTTCTATCTGTATATTTCTTTATCTCTTCTTGCACTTTCTCTAGTACTGCCTTTGTTTCCTCCTGAATCTCTTTCATTTTCATCACAAATTTCTCTACTCCTTTATATTTCCCCTTCTTTCTTACTTTGAATCCCATCCTAGGATCTTGCCCATAATTTGCCTTGAAGGGCAATATCTTTGTACTTGAGTGTACTTTATTGTTATATACAAACTTTGCTATCCCTAACCAGTCTGGCCATTGTTCCTGTCTATGGTCAATAAACATTCTTAAGTACTGTTTCAACTCCTAGTTGACCCTCTCTATCTGTCTATCTGTTTGAGAGTGGAATACTATTAATATCTTGCTTTCGATCCCCAACATCTTGTTTAACTCCTTCATTAACCTTGCCACAAACTGTGGTCCTCTATCCAATATGATACTTTCAGATAGGCTATGTAGTTTTCACATATTATCTCTAAATAGCTTAGCTAGTCCTTCTGCTGACATCTTTTCTGTAGTTGGAATAAAGTATACCATCTTTGTTAATCAATCTACTACTACTAGAATAGAATCATGTCTCTGAACTAATGGCAATTTTGTAATAAAGTCTGCCAAAATATATATCCAAGGTCTCTCTGGGATTAAATTAGGCATTATCTTGCCCACCAGCTGTTCTATATAGTTCTTGTTTCTCTAGCAGAAATCATATCCTTCCACATATTGCTTTATCTCCTTTGTCACTTCTAGCCACCAGAAGTTCCTAGTAACTAGTTCTACAGTTTTCTACTGCCCTTCATGTCCTCCCACTGGTGTATTATAATATAGCCTGACAATTTCTGCTTTCAATTTGTCATCTTTTGGCATATATATCTTTTCTTCTTTGTACATTACACCATCTACTTCTCTCCATTCTTTGTTTCTCAACATCTTTACTCCTGTCCACTTCATCTCTTTGATGGCCTTTACTACCTCATTATCTCTTACTTTTGACTGTTTTACTTCTTCTAGCAGATCAACTCCTTCTATAATGATTTTTACTTTTTCTATTCTTCTGACTGCTAGCCATTCAGATTTTACCAACGTCTCATTCTTATTGTCTCTCTCTACCCCCACTTTCCAGTCCAGCCTCCTACTCAAGCTATCTGCCTTTCCTATCTTACTTCCTGGAACATGTTTGAGCATAAAGTCAAACCTAGATAGATACAGAGCCTATCTAGCTTGTCTCCTATTTAACTTTTGCATTTTCGTGAAATATTTAAGATTCTTATGGTTTGTCCAAATCTCAAATTTTATTGTTGTTCCTTCCAGAAAATACCTCTATGCTTCTAGACACCTGACTATTGCTAGTATTTCCTTGTCATAAATCTCATAGTTTCTCTCTGTGTCACTTAGAGATTTGGAAATGAAAGCAACTAGTCTCTACAATCCATTGGAGCACTTTATTGATAATACCCCTCCAGTAGCATAGTTCAAAGTATTTGCTTCTACTCTAAATTCTTTGTCTAAATCTGGGACTGCTAATACTGGCCTGGTTGTAAAAATTTCTTTTAGCTCATCAAATGCCTTTTGCTGCTCTCTTCTTTACTGCCACTTTACATTTTTCTTTGTCAACACATTTCCTGACCTTGCTACTTGAGCAAAGTCTTTGATAAACCTCCTATAGTAGTTGGCGAGGCCTAAAAACTTTCTAATGTCTTTTACATTCTTTGGTTCTGACCAACTTAATACTCTATTTACCTTTTCTTTTTCTATTTCAATTCCATTAGGTCCTATAACAACCCCTAGGAATCCAATCTTCTACACTTTCCACACATACTTCTCCAGCTTGATGTATAAGTCATTTTCCTCTAGTTTCCTTAATACTTCTTCTATGATTTCATTATGCCTCTCTTCTATCTCTATTTCTACCAACATGTCATCTACAAAAGCCACAACTTTTCCTTTATTAATCATATCCCTTAGAATTTTATTCATTATTGCCTGGAATATAGCTGGTGAATTTGTTATTCCAAAGAATATGACTATTGGCTCAAAAAACCCTATATAGATCATGAATGCTCCCTTCCACTCATTCTCTTCTTTGATCCTCATATTGTTGAACCCCCACCAAAGATCTATCTTAGTGAATACTCATTTACTCCCTATGTTGTCTATTAAGTCCATAATTAATGGAAATAGATAGTTATTCTTTACTGTTTGGTTATTCAGGTTGCGATAGTCCATTACCATTCTCTTTCCTCTATCCTTCTTGCTCACAAAGAATACCAGCAACATCTGAGAGGATTTTAATGGTCTAATGTACCCCTTCCTTAGCTGATCCTCTACAAAATTCTGAACCTCTTCTTTCTTATTCTTGGACAAAGGGTAAATTCTTCCTTTTTTGGATTTAAATATCTCTTTAAGATCTATAGTATGACCCCAAACCTTTCTTGTTGGCATTCTCTCTGATTCTACCTTCCCAAATACCTTTTTCCACTTCAAGAATTTTTGCAGTACCATCTCTTTAATTTTTCTATAGTCCACTGCAACTTCCTCTTTTCTTCTCTAATTTTTTTTGTTATCTACTGCCCATCTCACAATCTTTTCCTCTTCTAGAGTTACTATCATTTTTCCTTTCTTCATTCTTTTTTCTTTTTTCAGCTTTGTATTTCTTCTATACAATAGTAAATACCTTGTTATTTTCACTTCTCCTATCTCCCAGTTTATCTCTGGGTTGTATGCTTGCAACCACAGTATCCCCAGTATTACATTTGTTCTTCCTAGGTTGTACACATCTATTCTTGTACTTCTCCCTGTTTAGGGTACACCACTACTTTTCAATCCTACTATGGCTGCTTTCTTCCTGTCCCACATTCTGGGCACAGAATTCTCTTCCTATCTTCTTTTGACACTCCTACTACCATATCTCTTTGTCTACACTGAGTATACTTTACTTTAACTGCTCCTTTTTCTTTTGCCAAATTTTCTCTCTACCTCTATGCTTTAAGACATCAGCTATACCAAATATTCTTCAGCTGCTCTCCAGAGACAAAACTCTATCCCTGATTCTCTTGCATTTTGGTGGTTTTGTCCTTGCACCTCCATACTCCACAAATATTACCATCTCCCACCTTGTCTTCTATCCTTGCTCTTCTAGAGCTGCACCCCTTGGGAGCATACTCCTCTTGCTACAATACTCCTGTATCTTTCTCCATAAGAAATATGCCAGCTTCTTCTCTTGCTGTGCCTTTTGCAGATTAACCACATACACCACTTTCTTGCTTCTTCTCCTTTTCTTCTCAACTTTAATATTTGGACATTCCTACTTGTAGTGTTCCACTCTCCAACATCTAAAACATCATATCTCTTCCTTTACTGTCTTCTGTTTCCTTACTTTCACTTCTTCTTTCACTTCACACTGCATTACCCTACTTGCTATTATCTCAAATATATTCTGGAAAACCAGTTTCCCCTTTGCCTCCTCCTTCTTATTCCTGCAGTTATGGGCCAGGTGCCTGAACTTTCTACATTCCCAATACATTCTTCCTTCTCTTCCTTCTATCTCTACCCTTAGTTTAGTAAGGGTATGCTGTTAATTGAGCATACTGCTCATAAGAGAGTTGTATTGTTCCAGAGACATTATAATGTATCCCTAGAAAAGTCAAATAAAAGTTTGATCTCACTAATTACACTACATTTGCTAGGGTGTAAGATCTTTATCCAGCCAGGGTCCTACTGCTCTACTTGCTACTACCCTAATACTATGGTTATACTATTATCCCAAGGAGAGGATCTCTAACCTAAACACCTTTCTAATAATGTAGCGTTACTCCTCTACATGTATAGCCCACAATAGGACTTTAACACAAGGTTTATAGAGTGAAAAGAGTACAAGTAAACTACTGAGCACCACTCAATTGTAAGGTCTAGTCTCAGACACAATACCTAAGCTTAGTACTGCACTTCCACCAATAGTCCCTAACTAATTATCAAGTCCTCTTAAGCCAAGGGCCCGGCTATGTATAGAGGTGACTAGTAATCATGATAACCACTGGTTGAGGGTCAAAAAGATTATGAGAGTTAAGATAAGCAAGGTCCAAGGCAGATAGTGCTCTAGATATGAAATCAAGTTCTAGTATAAGAACTTAGACTGTGCTATCTTAGAACTACTCCTAGTCTGAGTTGACAAGGAGAACTCAATAGAGTTCTCATTTGATTGCTGTATACTACTTATACACATTCTGTATTTACTTCTATTTATAAACTTCTATGCATCTCTTTTGAGTCATTCCCTCTCATGCATCTGTTGACTTCCTAATGAAATGAAATGAAAAAGAAAAGAAATACAAATAATGACTTAACTATTTGGCTATGTCATAACATAGAATTTGTTGCAACAACAGTATTATTTGATAAAATAACCTTTTCTAAGTGTTCTAATAAAAAGAAAAAAGGATATACTTAAGTAGGCAATAACTATACTCAAGATAATTCTGTAGTAAATCAACTACAGACTTCTTTAGAGAATGACGACTCACTTTATGCTCCAATAAGAAATCCTAAAAATAAGAAACCTCATCATAATAATAATGAGGATAAGAATAAGACTCCAGGAAATGATAAACAGTCTACTATTTCTGGTCAGCCTATTCCATATCAAAATCAAGAACATAAGCACCATGAGGACCCACTACCTCTAGAATACAACCAATGCCCTCAGAGAACTTGAAATACTATTGTACAACCTGGTAATATCTATGGTGAGACTAGAAAATCTATTAACATTGAAAGAAACATATGTCAAACAAGAAAATGGAAGTGCATTGTTGGTGACAAATCACTAGATGCCTCTATTGCAAAGATCAGAGATCAAATTCCTGGACTGAGTTCTAGACCTTCCACTCAATCTAATGCTCAAGATAAAATAAAGGAAAAAGAGACAGATATACTAAAACTAATCCAAGAAAGGGGAGTACCATTGATCTCTTTTCTACTTTCCAAAGCAATTGATAACAAAGAGATAATTCCTGATAATATCAGAGAATGAACCTTCCAAGATATTGCATGCTTACCAAAGCTGCAGTAAGAAGAGTAGAGAAAAGCCTGTTACAAAGAACTAGATGCCCTAAGAAAGAGAAATGTCTATGTAATTGTAGACTTATCTCAGGCACAAAAAACTATCAAATGCAGATAGGTTTTTGACCAAAAGACAAATGGCCAGAAAAAGGCATATCTTGTCACTAAAGAGTTCTCTTAAGTTAAAGGTATTAACTTTGATGAGATTTTTTCACCTATTGTGAGATTTGAAACAGTATGACTAGTACTTGCTCTTAGTACTCTTGAAGATTGGTATATCACTGGTCTTGATGTCAAAAGCACCTTATATAGTAAGCTAGATAAAGAGATCTTTATGGAGCAACCAGAAGAGTTTAAGATCAGAGGAAAAGAGTATAAAGTACTTTGTCTACAAAGAGCTATATATGAACTTAAACAGGCTATCTTAGCATGGTGGAAGCAGCTCACTAAATCTATGGAAATCTTAGGATTCAAGTGACCTACTTCAGATACAGGAGTTTTTATATGCCAAAAAAACAATAATATTGTTATTGTTATTGTATATGCCAACAATGCTCTATTTTTAGGAAAAGATAAAATACTAGTTAGTAAGTTAAAGGCTGATTTTATAAAACACTAGGAATACAGAGATCTTGGAAATACCAGAGAATTTCTGCACATGTGTATATATTGAGAACAGCATAAAATATATATTGATCAAGTACTCTATCTTGACAAAATATTAAAGCACTTTAATATGAATAATGTGCATACTGCTCCAACTCCACTATCAAAAGAATATTAGCTAGTACTGTTATGACTTGACCAAACAACTAAGTCATTATTTATTTTCTTTTTCTTTTTTCTTTTCTTTTACTAATAACCAATGGATACGTAAGAGGAAATGACTCAAAAGAGACATACGGGACTTTATAAATAAGAATAAATACAAAAACATATATAAGTAGTGTATAGCAAACAAATAAGAACTCTATCAAGTTCTTCTTGTCAACTTGGACTAGAAGGGTGATTAAGTTGCCTTAGACTAAGTCGCTACAAGTACTTTATAAAGGATCTATTAATCCAGAAATAAAATCCAGATTTCAATCTATTATAGGCTCATTATTATACATCATGTTGGATACACAGCTTGATATTGCATATGCTATAACAAGACTATCTCAGTTTTCAGTGAATCCTTCTAAGAAACATCTTAGTAAAGTACTATATATTTGTTGCTACCTTGCAGGTACAAAGGATTATGTACTGATCTATAATGGTAATATAATCAAGGACTGGAAAGGTATACAAATACCAATTGGAGATCAAACCCTACTACAAGAAGATCTACAACTGGATTCTTCTTTCTTCTGGAAAATAGAATTATTTCCTGAAGATCATGAGCTCAGAAGATAGTTGCCTTGTCATCAACAGAAGCTGAATATATGGCACTGTCTAATAGAAGCTGGTAGGCTGTTTGGCTTCACAATGTATTCAATGAACTAGAATATAATCTAGGACTTATCCCACTTGCTGGTAATAATCAAGGGTCAATTTTCATGTTCTCTAATGCAGTACAAGAGATAAGATCTAAGTATATTGATATTTGCTATCATTATGTGAAGGAATGTATTGAGAAAAAGAAAATTGATATCTTTTTCATTGAAGGTACAAATAACCCTGCAGACATGTTCACAAAAAATCTTGACCATGTTAAATTTCTAAAATTCAAAGAATCACTTGGTCTTGAGTTCTACTCTACATAAACACTTATATATCTTATATAATATAGCATTTAGTAAGGGGGAGTATTGAACATATATATCAAAAAACTATGAGAATATACTGACTAAGGTATATCATTTGATGTAATCAATTTTCTACTACTTAGATATAATTAAATATATATGAAATGTATATAAGAAGAACATCTATTATTCTAATAAATTAGGTTCTTTATTTTGTAGATATTCTAGAATACTTAAGTGACTAGCCTGTATCTAAGGTAAGCCTAAGGCTATCTACTGTGCCTGTAGATAGACTGTTCAACAGAATACATCTTTCTTATGTTTTATATCTAAGATTTTGAAGTGTTGTTACATAGGACTCAGATTGGATTGACATAGTACCTGATAGTATAGATTGTAGCCAACATATTGTCATAGGCAATGAAAAAGGATTAAAACAATGATGATGCCTACTTTTGTTTCCAATCATATTATGTGGCTGTAACCTTTTGAGGAGTGTTGGAAAGTGATATATTATTGTTAAAGAGATAACTACAAGACTTAGCAACTTATTTTACATCCAAATCTTAGAGTCCAGCTAGCTGGAAGATATAAAGATGTCACAAGACATTATATAGTCTTATGTATAAAATAGAAACAAAGTTTCATGAAAAAGTGAAAGCACACAAGAGAATGTATATTGATATCTTGCAAGGCTAACTTAGAAATGAAATTGTCTATAAGACATATCTCTGTTATAGATGGTAGTAGAAAAGAAATCAATATATTCACTCTATTAATTAAAGTGCATAGGCTGTCATACAAGACTATACTAGGTATAATCATCAAATGCTTGGATAGCAGAATTCCTTTCATATCGTTTAGCTCTCCTAAAAAACCAGAACTAAAAGTCTCTTTTTTAGGCTATAGTGTTATCAATAGGCAGTAAATGCTCTTAGTGATCACCCTAGGTGGATGTTCAAGAAGAACTCGATAGAGTTCTTTATTGGATTGGACTACTACTTATACTATTTTACAGTGGCTGTGCTACTACTAGTCCATGATCACATGTTTTTCCAGAATGTTCTATGATCACTTGACCTTGTCATGTGATTTGGTTACCTAAGTTCCCACACTATTTATACCTTGATCTCATTGTATGACTTGAGATTTTGGATTAAGTATTTAAATACATAGAAGACTATTTCCTTCTTGGGGCTCTCATAACATGGCCCCTTCTTCAAGTTTCCTCGTTCCGAGGAATTTTTCCATCGACTCCAGTTTTCATCCCACCTCTTTTCCCTTTCCCTTTCGTATCTTCCTTTTCTCCAACCATATAGCAATTTTGCTGTGAACTCCCTAGGTAATCTCCGACTAAATTCCTTTTCTTCTTCTTCTTGCTTTTGTTATTTTAGTTCTTCAACCTCTTCTCCATATATTCTCTTGAACTCTTCTACCAACTCTTTTGCATTCTCCAAGTTCTTTCTACTCTCCCAAGTGTCTTCTTCTACTGTATACCCCTTTCACCTTACCAGAAACTTTTCCTTCCCTCTAACCGTTCTTTTGTTTATGATTTTTTCTATCTTAAATTCCTCTTCTCCTTCGATAATGACTGGTTTTGGTGGTATCTTCTTCTGCCCTTCTACCTGTGGTTTATAGAGTTGTACTCTACTTACATTAACCATAGGGTGTATTCTAATAGACTTAGGTAGTTCTAACTCTATTGCATTGCTAGAGACAATTCCCTTAACTTTGTAGGGGCCCACAAAATGCTTTGTCAATTTCTCTGATCTTCTCCCCTTCATCTGCCATTTTAAGTCTTTCGTACTTAGCAGTACTAAGTCCCCCACTCTGTATTCTTCTTTCTCCTTTTGCCTTTTTTTTGCAAACTTCTTCATTTCTTTCGGACCATAGTTCGCTTTGAATGGCAATATTTTTGTTACTGTGTGGATTTTGTTATTATATGCGAATTCTGCTGTTCCTAACCAATCCGGCCACTGCTCTTGTCTATGGTCAATGAAGACCCTCAGATACTGCTCTAACTCCTGGTTTATCCTTTCCATCTGCCCATCTGTTTGGGGGTGATAGGCCGTTGAGAGTTTCATCTAGATTCCCAATAAGTTATTCAGCTCCTTTATCATTCCTGCCACAAACTACACTCCTCTATCTGATATAATGCTTTCTGGAAGTCCATGTAACTTCTATACATGATCTTGGAACAGCTTTGTAAGTCCTTCTGCTAATGTTTTCTCCATTGTGGCTATAAAATGCACCATTTTGCTAAAGTGGTCGCACACCACCAGGATAGCATCGTATCCCTGGGCTAATGGCAGCTTGGTGATAAAGTCTGCTGAGATGTGGCTCCATGGCTTTTCTGGGATGGCATTGGGCATCAGTTTTCCCACTGGTACTTCACTTCAGTTTTTGTACTTTTGACACACATTGTATCCATCCACATATCTCCCTACCTCCTTTGTTACTCCTTGCCACCAGTAATTCCTGACAACCAACTCTGCTATCTTCCATCTCCCTCCATATCCTCCTACTGGGGTGTCGTGGTGCAAATGTATTATCTCCCTCCTGAGTTCCCCTTCTGGTATGTATATCTTCCCTTTTTTCATTACTATTCTATCCTCTATTTCCCATTCTTCGTCTTTCAGTGTCTTTATTCCTGCCCTCTTCAGCTCTTCTACTGCTTTCACTACCCTTTCATCCCCTTCCTGCGCTTTTTTGATTTTTTCTTTTAGGTCTTCTTTCTCTACCATTGTTTCAGCTCCCCTAATCCATTCTGGTTTTATCAGTTTCTTGTCCTCATTGTCCTTTTCCACTCCCTCCTGCCAGTTGGGTCTCCTGCTTAGTCCATCTGCCTTTCCTATGCTCTTTCCTGGAACATGTTTTAATGTAAAATTAAATTGTGATAGGTATAGGGTCCATCTCACTTGTCTATGGTTTAATTTTTGGCTCGTCATAAAATACTAAAGGTTCTTATGGTCTGTCCAGATTTCAAATTCGAGTTTTGCTCCCTCCAAGTAGTACCTCCATGCTTCTAGACACCTAATAACTGCCAGTATCTCTTTATCGTGAATTTTGTAATTTTGCTCTGTAGTGTTCAATGATTTAGAGATGAAGCCACCAGTCTCCACTTTCCATCCTTACACTTTGTTGACAATACTCCCCCCATTGTGTAGTCTGAAGCATCTGCCTCCACTCTCATCTCCCTATCGATATCTGGAATGGCTAAGACAGGTTCTGTGGTAAATACCGCCTTAAGCCTTTCAAACACCTCCTCCTGTTCCCCCTTCCCATTTCCATTTCTGCTCCTTCCTGACCAGCACGTGCAGTGGTGCTGCTATCCTAGCAAAGTCTTTTATAAATCTTCTGTAATAACTGGCAAGACCTAAAAACTTCTGCACTTCCTTGATGTTTCAGGGTGCTGGCCAGTTTAGTACTCCCTCCACTTTTTCTTTCTGCATTTCCACTTCTCTTGGACCGATTACTACTCCCAGAAATTCTACCTCTCTTACTTTCCATTTACATTTTTCAGGCTTTACAAATAGGTCGTTCTCCTCTAACCTTTTTAGTACCTCCTCTACTAACTCATTGTGTCCTTCTTCAGTGTCTGTGGCTACCAGGATGTCATTGATAAATGTCGCTGTGTCTCCCTAGTTTATGAGATCTCTGAATAGGTCATTCATTATTGTTTGAAAGATAGCGGGAGAGTTTGTTAACCCAAAGTACATGATCATGGGTTCATAAGCTCCAATATGTGTTGTAAATGCTACCTTCCACTCATCTCCCTCTTTGATCCTAACATTATTGTATCCCTACCTTAGGTCCAGCTTTGTAAACACCTTCTTCTTTTCTACCCCGTCCAGTATGTTTGCAATGAGGGGTAAGGGATACCCATTCTTTATTGTCCACTGATTTATGTATTGATAGTCCTGCACTATTCTCCATGTACCATCCTTCTTTGCTATGAAGTGTACTGGTGATGTTTGGGGTGACTTGGAAGAGCAGATGTATTCTTTCCTTAGCTAGTCTTCTACAAATGCTTGCACCTCCTCCCTTTCCTCCCTGGACAGTAAGTATATCTTTCCCTTTTTTGGTGTAAATCCTTCCTTCAACTCTATGGCATGGTCCCAGGTTTTTCATACTGGCATTCTTTCTGACTTCTTTTTCCCAAATACCTTCCCCCACCTCCAAAACCTTTTAGACACCAGTTTTTTCAATGTTTCTTCGTCCTCATTCCTCTCCACTTTCTTTACTTCCTTTCTCTTTTCTTCTTGCTTTCTCTTTCCACATATAGGTGGACAGTATGTCATTTCTACCTCTCCTTTCTCCCAATCTATCTCTGGGTTGTGGGCTGCTAGCCATGGCATTCCCAGTATCACCTCTGTTTTCCCTAAGTTACATACATCTATTCTTGCCCTCTCTACATGTCCTTTGAAGAACATATTGCATTCTACCTGGTGTGTTATGGCTCCCCCTGCATTTACTGTTCCATCTACATTTCTAACTAGCAGAGGTTTCTTTAGTTTCTCCATTTTAAACCCCTTTTCTCTAGCAAAGGTTGTGTTCATGAATAGGTCTGTTGCCCTACTATTTAGCAGTGCTCTTACTGCGACCCCTTTATGGTTTTCCAGCTTCTTTAACCCCACCTTTATCCAAACTTCTCTTAGTGGTCATAGAGTGTGCTGTACATCTCTTACTCTCTTAGTTGTATTGGTGCAATTGAATTTATTTCCCAGCTTTTCTGGGCATAATACACTGTACAGATTATTGGAGGCCAGCCGAGAGCTCACTGCCCTCTATTTTCTTTTGCCAACTTCTGCAGCATTTCCACTACTCTTCCTTTATGCCTTTCCCAACAATTTTTGGCCATGTGGCCCTACTTTCCACATACGTAGCATATCCTATCTCCTCCTCTTTCTCTATCTATATCTATTGCATTTGGGTCTCTCCTTGGACCCACTTGAGTTCCCCCTTTATTAAATATATTCTCTTCTCCTCCTCCTCTGTACCCTCCTCCCATTCTCCATGTTATTTGCCCTCCTCTTCCCCTATATGATCCTCTCCCTCTAGGCTGTGCATTTCTTCCTGGGCATGCCACATTCCTCCCCAATATCCTTTTTTCTATTCTGCTTTGCCTCTGATTTCTATCCAGCCTCACCGCTCTCTCTTGCCACTCTCCAATGGTAGTTGGTGGTTCTTCTGCTTCTGCCAGCTTCCTCCTAATACTTCTATTCAACCCTCTCTTAAATTCTTCAATGAGGGGTCTTCCCTCATAGCCGCTTCTCCTGGCGACCTTTTTGAATTCCTGCACATACTCATCGCAGGTCCTCCCTCCTTGCTCAATTGTTCTTAGCTGTTCTATTTTCCTCTCCTCCTCTGATGTTTCC
>Ga0153973_100129_pt1 | contig 13882 bp, 16 predicted proteins | sample TSGA057MetaG_FD_104700 | JGI IMG/M metagenome (GOLD analysis project Ga0153973, IMG submission 104700) | Attine ant fungus gardens microbial communities from Georgia, USA - TSGA057 MetaG | ecosystem: Host-associated > Fungi > Mycelium > Unclassified | place: USA: Georgia, Yuchi Wildlife... | reverse complement strand
GTATTTAAGAACTGTATATCTAAGAATAAACCTCAGACTTAACAACATCTTTTGCTGCTTGTCTAATTTTGCTTTTTTGAGTACTTTGATTATTAAATCAACTAATCACAAATCAGTAAGTGGCCATTTGTGATAGATTAATTATGTCTTGAAATAGATTATTTATCATAGTCTAAAAGATAGCCAGGGAATTTGTCAGTCCAAAATACATAACTATTGGTTTATATGCCCCAATATGTGTTGTAAATGCTGCCTTCCATTCATTGCCTTTCTTGATCCTCATATTATTATATTCTCATCTAAGATTAAGTTTTGTGAATACCTTCTTTTCTACTCTATCTAGGATATTTGCAATTAGGAATAAAGAGTACCTATTTTTTACCATCTACTGATTTACATAGTGATAGTTTTGTACCATTCTTCTTTGCTACAAAATGGACTGGTGAGGTCTGTGGTGATTTTGATGGTCAAATATATCTCTTTTGCAGTTGATTCTCCACAAATGCCTGTACCTCTTCTCTTTCCTCTTTTGATAGTAAATATACTTTTCTCTTTCTTGGCACAAATCCCTCTTTTAACTCTATCACATAGTCCCATGGCTTTCTAGTAGGCATTCTTTCTAATTCTTCCTTCCTAAATACTTTTTCTCACTTCCAGAATCTCCTAGATATTAATTCCTCTACTGTCTTCTCTTCTTTTGTCTTTCTTATCTGTCTTTTCTTCTATGTTTTTTGCTTTCTCTTTCTACACTCTATATCATTTTTACCTTACCTTTTTTTCAGTCAATCTCTGGATTATAGACAGCTAACCATGGCATACCCAATATTACTTCCGTCTTTTCCAAATTGTATATATCCATTTATGTCCTCTCAACATATCTCTTAAAGAACATATTGCACTCCATCTAATAGATAATTACTCCTCCTACATTTACAGTTCCATCTATATTTTGTACTAGCAGAGGATTTTTTAGTCTTTCTAGCTTAAATCTCTTCTTTTTTGTAAACTTCATGTTCATAAATAAGTCTGTTGCTCTACTATCCAACAGTGCTTTTACTACTATCCCTTTATAATTCTCCAGCTTTTCTAATCCTACTTTCATCTATACTTCTCTTAGTAGCTAGAGTATGTACTGTATATCTTTTACTCCCTTAGTATTGTGTTGAAAAGAAACTTTATTTCCTAGTTTTTCTGGGCACAATACACTATATATATTTGAGAAGGCCAGCTAGAAGCTCACTGTTCTCTATTGTTTTTTGCCAACTCTTATAGTATTTCTACTACTCTTCCTTCCTTTGTTAATAGTTTTTGGAAGAAGGAGGTTTGTCTCTGTATGAATCAAGGATGTAGAGCTCTGCTTTTTTCTACTAGTTCTGTTTCTTGCATTGAACATGACTGCTTTCATAATGCTGAAGGCAGCATGTCATTTCAATCTTACCAGTCTCCCAATTAATCTTTAGATTATGGTCCTTCAGTCAGTTGTACCCTAAGATCAGATCTTGCTTTCTGAAGCCCAAGATGGTGAGTAGTATCCTCTTCAAGTAGGTACTATACTATAAGAGGATATTTACTACTTTAGAGATTTTACCAGCTTTGTTTGGAGAACTATCTATATTAAAGACAGAAATAAAGTACAAGATTGTCTGGGTGTTAAGTTCTTTAGAGTAGACAAAGCCTCAGTTTATGAAGCTTCCCATAGCTCCACTATTTAGGAGAGCCTTTACTGAGTAGAACTTGCTCATGTTTGTGGTACTCAGTTCTACAGTGAGTTACAGGGAGATTTCATGTGCATCCAATGCACTGGCAGAGAGTTGGATAGACAGTCTTGTCATAACACAGCCAAAAATGGCTAAGTTATTATTTATTTTATTTTATTTTCTTTTAATTAAGAAATCAATAGACGCGCAAGATAGAACAACTAAAAAAAGATGCATAGGAGTTTATAAATAGAAGTAAACACAGGAGGTGTATAAGTAGTGTACCACAATCACTAGTCACCTCTATACATAGCTGGGCCTTTGGCTTAAGGGGACTTGTCAATCAGTTAAGGATTGATGGTGGAAGCACAGTACCAAGCTCAGGTATTGCATCTAAGACCTGACCTTGAAATTGAGTGGTGCTCAGTAGTCTACTTGTATTCCTTCGTACTATAAACCTTGTGCTGAAGTCCTATTGTGGACTGTATATGCAGATGAGTAATGCTGCATCCTTAGGAAGGCATTTAGGTTAGGGATCCCATCTGTTGGGTGATAGTCTAACCCTAGTATTAAGGCAGTAGTTAGTAAGGCAGTAGAACTTTGGCTGGGTAAAGATCTTGTGCTCCAGCGGACATAGTATAATTAATAAGATCAACCATTCACTTCATACCCTCGAGATGTCAACATGATGTCTCAAACTCAATACAACTCCCTTATGAGCAGCCTGCTCAACCAAAAGCACGCCCTTGCCAAATTAAGGGCAGAATTAGAAGAAAGAGGAGAAAGAATATGTTGATGTTGTAGAAAGTTCAGACATTTGGCCCATAACTGCAGAAATAGGAAAGGAGAACCAAAGGGGAAACTGACCCCTCAAAATAAATTTGAAGTAATAGCAAGTAGAGTGATGCAGTGTGGAGTGAAGGGGGAAGTAGAAATAAAGAGACAGGAGATAATAGAAGGGGTAAAATGCTTCAGGTGTTGGGAGAGGGGACACTACAAGTGAGAGTGTTCAAATATTGAAGTTGAAAGGAAAAGAAGAAAAGAAAAAAAGACGGTGCGTGTAGCCAGGCCACAAAAGGCGCTGCAAGGAAGGAAGCTAGTATGTTCCAACAGAGAAAAGGCACAGGAATATTGTGGAGTAGAGAATGTACCAGAAAATACATGGTTGTTGGAGTTGGGGTGGATAACAGAAGAGATTATAGTGACTTACATAAAGTGTAAATGGTGTAGAAAGAAAGAAATATAAAGAAAACAATAGAGGACAAGGAGTTCTCAAAGGAAGGAAGTTAGAAGAAGCCGAGTGGTGTGGATGCCCAAAGCAAAGGAGAAAGGAAAAAGAAGCAGCATGTCCCACAAAGGGAAAAGTGCAACAAGGTAGGGCACAGGCAGAAAGTACAGCAAGAGAAGTGAGAAGAATATTCAAAATACTGAGAGAAGTATGGATGGATATAGGAATAGAAAAGGTGGATATGCATGAAGGCATAACAGTAAAAGTACTCCTAGACAGCAGTACAACGGGGATGTTTATGGATCAGAAGATAGCAGCAAAATATGGATTTAAGCTACAGAAGTTGAAGAGACCAATGATGGTTAGGAATGTCAATGGGACCAACAACAGTGCAGGAGCCATTACCCATCAGATGGAAGCAAACGTGTACTACAAAGGCCATGTAGAAAGAATGAGAATGGATGTGTGCGATCTAGGAAAAACAGACGTTATATTGGGGATGCTATGGTTGCAAGCACACAACCCAGAGATAAATTGGGAAACCAGAGAAGTCAAGATGACAAGGTGCCCACCATTGTGTGGAAGGAATACAAGGCTAAAGAAGGAAAAGGCGAGAAAGAGAGTAAAAAGAGTAGCAACATTGGAAGAAGAGAAGATCATGAGATGGATAGTAGATGATAAAGAAGACTGGGAAAGAGAAGAAGAAGTCAAGGTGGACCATAGGAAAATCAAGGAAATGGTATCACAGAAATTTCTTAGGTGGAGAAAGGTGTTTGGGAAAAGGGAGTCAGAGAGGATGCCAACAAGAAAAATCTGGGATCATACCATAGATCTCAAGGAGATGTTTAAACTACGAAAAGGAAAGATCTACCCTCTTTCCAAAGATGAGAGGGAGGAGGTTCAGAAATTTGTGGATGACCAGTTAAGAAAGGGGTATATTAGACCATCAAAGTTCCCCCAGACATCACTAGTTTTCTTTGTGGGTAAGAAAGATAGAAAGAAGAGAATGGTTATGGACTATTGTAGCCTAAATGAACAAACCGTGAAGAATAATTACCCCCTGCCACTAATTACAGATTTAATCGACAACATGGGGAGTAAGAAAGTATTTACCAAAATGGACTTACGATGGGGCTTTAACAATGTGAGGATAAAGGAGGGGGATGAGTAGAAGGGAGCATTCACCACATACGTTGGATCCTTTGAACCAACTGTAATGTTTTTTGGGATGACAAATTCACCAGCTATGTTCCAAACGATGATAAACGAGATCCTGAGAGATATGATTAACAAAGAAAAAGTAGTAGCATTTGTAGATGATGTGCTAGTTGGGACAGAAACGGAGGAGGGACATAATGAGATAGTAGGGGAGGTCCTGAGAAGATTAGAAGAGAACAACCTGTATGTCAAGCCAGAGAAGTGTGCATGGAAAGTAAGGAAGATTGGATTCCTGGGTGTAGTCATAGGACCCAGTAGAATAGAAATGGAGAAAGAAAAGGTGGACGGAATGCTGAGTTGGCCAGAGCCAAGGAATGCGAAAGACGTCAGGAAATTTTTAGACCTTGCAAATTATTACAGGAGGTTTATTAAGGACTTTGCTTGAGTAGCTAGGCCAATGAATGTACTAACAAGAAAGAACGTGAAGTGGAGGTGAGAAGGAGAAGAACAGGGTACATTTGACGAACTCAAGAAAGCCTTTATAATGAGACCAGTACTAGCAGCCCTAGACTTAGACAAAGAGTTCAGGGTAGAGGCAGATGCCTCAAATTATACAACTGGAGGAGTGCTCTCAATGAAGTGCTCCGATGACTTATGGAGACCAGTAGCTTTCATTTCAAAATCTCTAAGTGATACAGAAAGGAATTATGAGATACATGACAAAGAAATGTTAGCGATAGTCAGATATCTAGAGGCATGGAGGCATTTCCTAGAAGGAACAGTAGTAAAATTTGAGATTTGGACAGATCATAAAAATCTTGAATACTTTATGAAAGCACAAAAGTTGAATAGACGATAGGCTAGATGGGCACTGTACCTATCAAGGTTTGACTTTGTGTTAAAACACGTTCCTGGAACAAAGATGGGAAAAGCAGACAGTCTGAGCAGGAGGCCAGACTGGGAAGTTGGAGTAGAGAGAGACAACGAAGATGAGACATTGGTAAAGAAAGAATAGTTAGAGAATAGAAGGACAGAGAAGGTGGAAGTAATAGTGGAAGGAGTGGATCTATTGAAGAAGATAAGACAGTTAAGAGTAAGGGATGATGAAGTAGTTAAAGCAGTAGAAGAGATGAAATGAGCAGGAGTAAAAGTCCTAAGAGATGAAGAGTGGAGGGACATAGATGGTGTAATGTATAAAGAAAGGAAGGTGTATGTACCCAAGGATGAGGTGCTTAGAGCAGAAATAATCAGGCTACATTATGATACACCTGTAGGAGGACATGGAGGACAGTGGAAAACGGTAGAGCTGGTCACAAGAAATTTCTGGTGACCAGGAGTAATGAAGGAAGTAAAGCGATATATGGAAGGTTATGACTCTTGCTAGAGGAATAAAAACTGCACAGAGCAGCTGGCAGGCAAGCTGATGCCAAACTCAATTCCAGAAAAACCTTGGATACATATATTGGCAGACTTTATTACTAAACTGCCTTTAGCTCAAGGATATGATGCTATCTTAGTAGTAGTAGACCAGTTAACAAAAATGGTTTACTTTATACCAACTATAGAGAAAACGACAGCAGAAGGACTAGCTAAGCTGTTTAGGAACAACATGTAGAAGTTACATGGTCTACCTGAAAGTATCATATCAGATAGGGGGCCACAATTTATGGCAGGATTAATGAGGGAGCTGAATCAAATGCTAGAGATTGAGAGCAAAATGTCGACAGTGTTTCTGTAGTGACTTAGTCTGAGATGACTTAACCACCCTCCTAGTCTGAGTTGACAAGGAGAACTCGATAGAGTTCCCGTTTGCTTTCTGTACACTACTTGTACACATTCTGTATTTACCCTTATTTACAAAGTCCTGCATATCTCTTTTGAGTCATCCCCTCTCACGTCCATTGATTTTCTAATAAAATAAAAGAAAAGGAAAAGAAAAATAAATAATGACTTAGTCGTTTGGCCAAGTCATGACAGTTCCACTCTCAGACAGATGGCCAAACGAAGAGGGTTAATCAGGAATTAGAACAGTACTTAAGAATGTTCATTGACCACCAACAAGAACAGTGGCCAGACTGGTTAGGAACGACCGAGTTTGCCTACAACAATAAGGCACATTCAAGCACAAAGACATCACCCTTTAAAGCAAATTACAGGCAAGATCCTAGGATGGGATTTGAGGTGTGAAAGAGGGGAAAGTATAAAGGAGCAGAAAAATTTGTAGCAAAAATGAAAAAAATTCAGAGAGAGGCTAAAGCAACTTTAGGGAAGATGCAGGAGGAAATGAGGAAGTACATGGATAGGAAGAGAAGAGAAGTTGACAAGTATAAAGTAGGAGACTTAGTAATGCTTAGCACAAAGGATCTGAAATATCAAATGATTGGAAGAAGGACAGAGAAGTTGATAGAGAGGTTTGTAGGCCCTTACAAGATCAAGAAAATTGTATTAACAAACATGGTTAAATTGAAGTTACCAAGTACAATAAGGATACATCCAGTAGTAAACGTTAGTAGAATATGTAGATACATAGGGCAAGTGGAGGGACAGAGGAGGGAACAACCTACTCCAGTCATAATTGAGGAAGAAGAGGAATGGAAAGTCGAGAGGATATTAATTAAACAACGGATTAGAGGGAAGGATAAGTACCTGGTACAGTGGAAGGGATTTATGGCAGAATTGGATACCTGGGAAGGAAAGGAGAATCTAGAAGACACAAGAGAAGCAATTGAAGAATACGAAAAGGAATATCGACAAGATATAGAAGATGTGAGGAAACAAGAAAAGGAGGAAAGAACATTCAAAAGAGGAGAATTGCTGGAACGATTCACAGCAAGAAAGCTATTTAGATGGTCAGATAAAAGGTACGACAAAGAATACTGGGCAAGGTTAGAAAGAAATTGGAGACAATGGAAAGGAGAAAGGATGAAAGGGTGAAAAACCATGGAAACAATAAAGAAGGAAGAAGAAGAAAGTGAACAGGGAGGTTCAGAACTTAGGAAGTAGACAGAAGAAGACGATGATGAAATGGGGAACATTTGTAACCCTTACTATGAGTTGTAAAAATCCTTGGGACAAGGAATCTTGAGAGGGGGGTGGTATTATGACACAGCCAAAAATAGCTAAGTTATTATTTATTTTCTTTTCTTTTCTTTTAATTAAGAAATCAATGGATGCGCAAGGAGGAACAACTAAAAAGAGATGCATGGGAGTTTATAAATAGAAGTAAACACAGGAGGTGTATAAGTAGTGTACCACAATCAAATGAGAACTCCATTAAGTTCTCCTTGTCAACTTAGACTAGGAGTAGTTCTAAGATGTTTCAGTCTAAGTTCTTACAAGTCTTCTTTCCTACTTTGGTTTCTGAGGGGAAGGATTACACTTAGGGGTGAAGGGAGGAGGTGCATCTATAAGTTTACTATTATTGTTATGAGATAACTTCTAAGAAGAAAACTATTTTTTGCACATTTATTAACTTAATAGAAAATATCCAAGAATACAATGCAGGGAAGATATAAGTAGTATAGGAAAGATTATGTAAGATATGTATAGTTATTAGTAAGGGTCATATGATCACAGGAGACAAATGCATAGACCAACAAATATTTGTATAAGTAGTTAGAGTAATCCAATAGAGAACTCTATTAAGTTCTTCTTGAACAACCACCTTGGTTGAGCCTAAGTCTTCATGACCTCATGCTAACAGTCATCTGTATTAGTCTCTATTTTGAGTACAGTAAACCTATTTACTAGTAGCCAAAGTGCACTTGTCACCAGTTGCTTTCTACAAAATTCTCATCTTCTTTGACTTCTTAGGCCTTTACTTCTTGTACATTATATATTGTCAAAAGGTCCTCTATGAGTTCCTTACATTGTTTAGATAATAGCTGTTTCATGTCAAGGCAATGGAGGCAGTTCTTGACTAGGTAATTTACATCCCTGCACTGGTAGCATCCTCACAAGGATAGAGATTTTGGCCTTCTGGCAATATCTATGTCTATAGGGACACTTATGGAAGAAGGAGAAGGTATTGGCTTCAGAATTGGAGAGGGAGCAACAACTGGAGGGGTCTAAACCACTAAAAAGAGAGAGGGCCATAATAGGGGAGTTCTAACTAGGGCAAAGGGAGTGTTGTGCTGAGTCAACTAAAAGATCTCATTGGCAAAGCATACTTGGTCAATCCTCTGGGCAGCTCAGTACTAAGCTTCCAGGTCTATATCTGAGGGGCATCTGCAGGACATAGTTGCAATCTGATTCTGGATACCAATCCTTAGTCCTTGGTAGAATTTGACTATAAGGGTCCAGGGATTGGTATAGCTTGTGTTGGAGACCAATGACTGGAAATTGTTGAGACAATCGTCTACTATTTGAGTTCCCTGGTGGTAGAAGGTCTCTTTCAGGGTGTTGACTATGTTCACTTCTGTATTTACTAGAAAAAACTACACCTTGAACTAAACTTCAAAGTCAGTCCAAGTTTGAATTGGAAAGAATCTAGTGTCCACTTCTTGGCAAAATAGATTCTTGGACCACTTTGCCATACAACTGCTTTTAAAAAAGGTAAGAGCCCACAGAGCTTTTTCCTCTTTGCAACTAAATTGCTTTAGGACCAGGCATATATACAATATACAAGAGTTCAAGAACACTTGCCCAGTGTTGCAGTCTCCATTGAAATCCAGAGGGGAGGAAAGCTTAGAATAGGCTTGAGAGCAGAGGTTAGCTGGAAAAAGAGATACCAATACAAGAGGCAGTAGAGAGTTTGCTACCAGAGCTGGGAGTTAGAGAGGGGAGTTTGATACTAGCTGCATGAGTTGTTACAGCTGGGCAGTCAAAGTAGAGAGAGCATTGTTAATATTATTCTCTGAGTTATTCTGTCTCTCAGTGACTTTATGCAAGTAATGTTGCAGATAAGCCAGAACATTGGCTATGCCCTAGAAAGTATTCATGTGTGACATCTACATAGAGTGGAGGTATAGAGGGTTGGGCATAGATAGTAAAGGGTGACCAGGTAGAGACTGTCTACTATGTTCTTCCAAGACTCTATTTAGGAGATCTTATTCTACTGTGAGAGTAACTGGAGTAGAGCTTCTAGAAGAATCCTTAGTTTATAAATATACTCAGGAATATATTACAACTTACTTTTTAGAAGAATCCTTAGAGAATAGAATGAGGCTCCTAGAAAAGTACTCTATACTATATATATAAGTTCCTCTAGTTATAGAATGCCCTAAGGGTCAGAGCTAGGAGTATAAGAGTAGGCAACTAATTAAATACTATGTAATTATTATTTAATTAGTGCAGGGTCACTCCAGTGGGCTACCACTAGTGTGTTAGGAGTGCAACTTAGTGTAATTCTCTTATATCTTCCTTTGCCAACAGTTTTTGGCTATATGGCCCTATTTTTCATACATATAGCATGTTCTATCTCCCCTTCTTTCTCTATTGATATCTATTGTATTGGAATCTCTTGCTAGCCCCTGTTTCTCCCAATTGCTCTGTGCTTCTTCTCTAAAGTTCTAATCCTCTATCCTCCACACAATCTGTTTTTCTCTTCCTCCATATGATCCTCTACCAAAGCCTTCCCTAGGCTGTGCATTTTCCTGTAGGTATGCTGTATTTCTCTCTAACATTCTCTCTTCTGCTCTATTCTGCTTTTGGTTTCTATCCAACCTCACCACTTTTTCCTGCCATTCTTCTATTGTGCTAGGGAGGCTTTCTGCCTCTACTAGTTTCCTTCTAAGTACTCCACTTAGCCCCTGTTTAAACTTTTCAATGAGAGGTCATCTCTCATAACCATTTTCTTGTACTATCTTCTTGAATTCCTAAACATACTCATTACAGGTCCTCTTCCTTTGCTCAATTGTCCTCAATTGCTCTATTTTTTGCTCTTCTTCTGTTGTTTCTCCAAACTCATTTCTTATTTTACTGAATAACTCTTCTACTGTCTCTACTTCCAATTTTCCCTTTGATAATTTATCTAACAGATTATCTTTCCATGCTTCTGCCACCACTTTCTATACATAAAACAGCACCTAGGCCATCTTTATTACCTCCAATTCCCCTGTCATTTTCATACTCAAGTATAAATAAGCTGCATTGATAAATATACTCATCTCCTCCATCTTTCTACTAAACAAAGGAGGTTTTGCTACCTCTACTCTAGCTTTTCTATTTTGCTATAATAAGATAGCCACCTACTGCTGTAGGCTAGCAATTAGAGTGAGAAGTTGTTCTTCTTGGGATAATGGAGATGGAGTAAAAGCACATAATCTCTCAGGTTGCTGTTGTTGCTGTTAGTGAGATATAGATAGTGTTGGTGGTAGTAATGGTAATAGCAATACTTTCTCTTTCTCTGAGAACATGTAAATTTCTTGGTCAGATAGGGTAGTTATGGTATCTATTTCTAGCTACCAAGAGTAAAACAAATATTGTTCCTGAGAAGAGAACCTCTACTTTAAATGGGGCTTTAAGAGCTTTACTGTAAGAGCAACATCAGATAAAAGACCAGAGGTTATACTAAAAAGCTAAATAAAGGTTCTGGAAGCTAAAGTGATATTTGAGTAAGGGTAGATCTATCAATACAGGCTCCTATATATACTACAAGAGACAGTTTGTATATAGTCATGTGAGCTACAGTCCAATAATAGCATTTCCTAATTAGGGTAACTAAAATGATTACAATAGTATGTAGATAGAGAGGTAAAGAAGTAGATAGATATGTATTATAAGATAAAATCCACTAGATAGTTATGAATCAAACACTTAGCTAAGCCTTATCCTAGGACAACTGCTGTCCCCTTATATTTACTGTTGTTTCCCTATATAGACAGATAACAATGCATCTGTAGCATGGAGTAGATAGTGAAAAGAAGATATATATCAACACTAGAAAGTAAGGTCAGGTCTCAAAGCAAGGACACTGGTATTGTCCAAGTTCTCTATCTACAGTCCTTAACTGACCACAAAGTTCCCTTTATGCCTGGGACCTAGCTTCCAAAAAGTCTGTAAATGCTGTGCTTACTAGTAAGAACAATAATGAGAGTAAGTATTGACAAGACCTCAAGGTGAGGGGTTGCCTATGGTATCAAGTTCTAATGTTAAAGGTATGGACTTAAGACTGAAGCTCTGACCCCAACTAATGATGATTGAAAGAGAAGAACTCAATGGAGTTCTCTGTTTGATTTCTTTTACTACTTATACAAATATTCTATGGTCTATACACCTACTTTCCATAGTCACAAGACTATTACTAATAACTATATAGTTCTTATATAATACTGTTCTACACTATTTATATCTTTTTTACATTATATTTCTGGAGGTTTCCTATTAAGTTGATGAATATATAGGAGATATTTTTCTTTTTTGGAGCCAACTTATAACAAATTTCAACCATATCATATATGATCTTATACCTTTTATTTATTTTTTGCTAATAATTTAAAATAGCCTTTTTTTCTTTTCTAATAATCTTTTATGATTTCAAATCCTAACCCTACAAGAGCACAACTTTCTTTTATCTTAATAGATAATCTTTGTATTCTGGTTTTCTAACTTTCTGGATTTGATCTAGTTTTATATATATCTCATCTTGTTTATGGCTATATCAAGGCCTATTTTCCAGGAGAATCTTTAGGAAATAATATTAGCTTGATTGAAGTAGAGGTTAATATTGGTACTGAAGAGTTTAAAGCACAAATAAATAAACTTTCTTAACAACTTTCACAGTATGCTTTTTTAACTACTTTATAACAACTACTAAGTCTTTTTAGATTCAACTAATTTATTACTTTCATATATACTCATACAATCCCAGAAGAAGAGTTTTGGACTTAGCCAAAATTAAATATATAGCCACTTTACTCTCAGGATATAAGTATATAAATTTCATTTTCTTTCCATCCTCTATTATAGAGTACTTGAAAAGAGATGACCAATTATTTCTTTTTTTTATTTCTTGTAGTGGTCCTTTTAAACAAAAGAAATCACTGTAATAAATATATAAATTTACAAAGTCATAAGTTTTTTTCAAAATAAAAAAAAACTATGCTCATTACTATTCAGTAGTCATTTCTGGCTAACAATGGTATTTATTAACACAAACTTTTATCTGACTATATATCATTCATTTCTAATAAATTTTATTAGAAATATTTTTGTTCTTCAGAACTCTGCTATTTTTTCAAGTCTTCTTCTAGCTAATTCTAATCTTGGAGCTAGAACAGAGTCTATTATGATCATTCAGCATAAAAAACAGGATATTTGTTTTTTGAAATAGTCTAATCATCTATATAGACCACTTGGTAATCTTTATATGAATTTATATGAATTTTACTATGTTTTAAATGGATGGAAATTAGTAGAAGAAAAAAAAGAAAAAGGCTATCATCTAGGTATATTATTAAACATATTAATTGCTATATCAACTGACTATTGTGAAGAATTGCTACTGATTACTCAAGTTTGCAGTAATTCTATCTGTAAACAAAGAAAAATATTTTATCCTCTACTTTATGCATTTATAGTCACTAATGATTATCCAAGGCAAGTATTATAAGAGCCCCAAAATAGAAATAGTTTCCCATACATTTGAACACTTGATCCAAAAACCTCAAATCATACAATGGAGTCAAGATATAAATAGCATGGGAACTTAGGTAATTAGATCACATAACAAGGTCAGGTGATCATAGAACATTCTAGAAGGGCATATGATCATGATAGTAGCACAGCCACTGTAAAGTAGTATAAGTAGTAGTCCAATCTAACAAAGAACCCTATCAAGTTCTTCTTAAACATCCATCTAGGATGATCACTAAGGACATTTACTGTCTATCAATAACAGCAAGATTCAGCACTAGGAAAAAAGATAGAATTATAGATTGAACACTATATTGATAAAAATAGTTTGTCTTTAAATTTTTAATCATTTCAACTTTGATTTTCTTAATATACCACTCTAGGCAGTTTGGTATAATAAAGTACTTGTTTATCTTTTGAAACAACTTCTATTATTTTATCATGTTTCTACTTTTCAAGACTCTTTCCAAGACTCTTCTCAAAGGTTACCTTTTGAGACTTTTTCTTTATAAGTCTTGGTTTAGAAAGTAAAAGTTGAGTAGTCGTAACAACCTTTATTTGTTCTTTCTAATTAAAAATAAACACAAAATACAAATATTTTAGAATTGGTATACTTATCTCTAAATTGACTTCTGGTTGAATTTTCTGCTTCCATAGATCTTATACATTTATGAAAGGACTTCTCTAACCTTTCATAGAATAGTTGACTAGTATTATAGAAATTGAATACTTGTTAAAAGTGAGAGAGTATGAAGGAGAATTGATAAATAGTGATAATGGAAAAGGAGTCATAAGATCTACAATGTTTTTTTTTTTCCTTGGGAAAAGAAAGGGCTGGAGAGATATAGATATAAGAAAAATAAACATATTCATTAGTCTTGGTAGATATTGAGTCAATTTTCCATATTTGGCACTCTGGTTGTATTTTTTTCTATCACAAATGGCCACTTACTGATTTGTGATCAAGTGATTTGATAATCAAAGTGCTCAAAAAAGTAAAGTTAGACAAGTGACAAAAGATGTTGTTAAGTCTGAGATTTATTCTCAAACATAGAGTTCTTAAATACATGATTATAGTGGTCTGTGCACCAGGACAGTCTATCATATGATCACTACCTATTGTTCTACATATAGGAGTGCTATTGTTCTTGAAATAGAGATAACCTAACCATCTTAGGGCAGTTCTTTGTTCTATTCAAGGACAGATGATAATCTATAGATAAAG
>Ga0153973_100124_pt1 | contig 14120 bp, 9 predicted proteins | sample TSGA057MetaG_FD_104700 | JGI IMG/M metagenome (GOLD analysis project Ga0153973, IMG submission 104700) | Attine ant fungus gardens microbial communities from Georgia, USA - TSGA057 MetaG | ecosystem: Host-associated > Fungi > Mycelium > Unclassified | place: USA: Georgia, Yuchi Wildlife Management... | reverse complement strand
TTGATTTCGACTAATCAATCTGAAATGGAACTCGGTTTTTTTATTAAAAAAAATTTATTATTCATTGTTCAATTAAAAAAAAATATTAATACTTGTTTTAGTCTTGTTTTAGTGAAAAACTAATAAACAAAAAATAAAACGATTTACTTTTTTTTATCTCATGTATCAGTTAGAAGATGGGGAGACGTTTTTCCCCATCGATATGTTTAACACAGTTACAATATAGAATAATAAAATTTTGGATCTCTTTTTCTATTTGCTTTCTAGTTTATTTATGTTGATTGTTGTTGATAAAGTACAGTTTTTTAATTGTATCTTTTAATTCTATCTCTTTATTACCAGTATAACTTTATAGTTCCAAGAACTCAAGCATAAAAAAACTATAATAAAAATCCAAACCCGTCAATTAAAATAACGAACCCTCAACTCGTTCTTTGACTGAATTTTTATTCTTATTCAGCAATATAAACTTGTCTGAAAAAAAAAAATATTTTATTCAATCTCGACGATTTTTTATTGATAGACTATTATAAGTATAAGTTTATAAGTTCAAGACAAGCCGCCATGGTGAAATTGGTAGACACGCTGCTCTTAGGAAGCAGTGCTAGAGCATCTCGGTTCGAGTCCGAGTGGCGGCATACTACCTTCTAAAAAAGATAAATAGATCGTATAATAAACTCAACTCCCAATTTCAATTTAAATTGAAGAGACTCTTCTTTTCTTTTTTAAGATTTTTATGATATTTGCAATCTTAGAACATATATTAACTCATATTTCTTTTTCAATCGTTTCAATCAGAATTATAATTTGGTTGATAAGTTTTTTTTTAGAAGATGAAATCGTACAACTATATGATTCATCCGAAAAGTCGGCGATAGTTACCTTTTTTTGTCTAACAGGATTATTAGTTACGCGTTGGGTTTATTCCGGCCATTTCCCGCTAAGCGATTTGTGGGAATCATTAATCTTTCTTTCCTGGAGTTTCTCGCTTATTCATATAGTTTCCTTTTTTAAAAAAAAGAAAAATTATTTAAGTACAATAACAGGTTCAAGCGTTCTGTTGACTCAAGGTTTTGTTACTTCGGGTATTTTAACTGAAATAGACCAATCCTCAATATTAGTACCTGCTCTTCAATCGGAGTGGTTAATAATGCACGTAACTATGATGATATTGAGCTATGCGTCACTTTTATGCGGATCATTATTGTCACTAGCACTTCTAGTTATTACATTTAGAAAAAACGAAACAATTTTTTGTAAAAGTAATCTTTTAGTATTAAATCAATATTTTTTAAGTGGTGAAATCAAATACATGAATGAAAGAATGAATCTTTTGCCAAATACTTCTTTTTTTTCTACTAAGAATTATTACAGATGTCAATTGATTCACCAATTGGATTGTTGGAGTTATCGGGTTATTAGTCTAGGTTTTATATTTTTAACTGTAGGGATTCTTTCAGGAGCAGTGTGGGCTAACGAAGCGTGGGGATCATATTGGAGTTGGGATCCAAAAGAAACTTGGGCATTTATTACTTGGACAATATTCGCCATTTATTTACATATCCGAACAACTAGAAATACGCAGGGTTCCCACTCAGCAATTGTAGCGCTTATAGGCTTTCTTATAATTTGGATTTGCTATTTTGGGGTCAATTTATTAGGAATAGGGCTGCATAGTTATGGTTCATTTACATTAACATCTAACTGAGTTCAAGATTCAAGAAAGCATCGTGCGAAGCCAATCAATCGAGTACAGCGTATAGATACTAAAAAACTTTATGCGAACTGTGTGAATCAAATATTTGTATTTGATTCACAGGGTTCGTGCTCATTGCCTATATCATTATCATATGGGTTTAAAATTCATTTTTTCTAACTTTACTTAGAAATTGACAAAAAGTTCTCTAATAAAAAAAGAGAACTTTTTAACTACAAAATAAATGATTTTCAAATGATATTTAGTTTTTATAAATTTGAAAACTAGTTTTCAAATTTATAAAAAAGAATTAGATAGAATAACTTCGACCTTATCAACCGATAATGAAAAAATGAAATCCGGGTACATACCAATACCTAGTATGGGTAAAAAGAGCGAAATAGAAAGAAATAACTCGCGCGGTCCAGAATCAACAAAAGAACTGTTTTGAATATTAAGGAACTTGTATCCATAAAAAATTTGTCGTGACATAGATAATGAATAAATAGGAGTTAATATTATTCCAATTGCCATTACAAAAGTAATTAGTATTTTAGGCATTAAAAGAAATTTTTGGCTGGTAATTATTCCAAAAAATACTAGCAATTCCGCAACAAAACCACTCATACCCGGTAATGCCAGGGAAGCCATGGAAAAGGTACTGAACATAGTGAAGATTTTTGGCATTCGGATAGCTATTCCTCCCATTTGGTCAAGAGAAACAAGGCGCAGTCTATCATAAGTGGTACCCGCCAAGAAAAAAAGCGCAGCACCAATAAATCCATGCGATATTATTTGTAAAAGAGCTCCGTTGAGTCCCGTATCAGTTATAGATCCGATCCCTATAATTATGAAACCCATATGAGATACTGAAGAATAGGCTATTCTTTTTTTTAAATTCCGTTGACCAAGGGATGTTAAAGCTGCATAGATTATTTGCAATGTACCTATTATCACTAAACACGGCGAAAAGATAGAATGGGCGTGCGATAATAATTCCATATTGATCCGCACTAACCCATACGCTCCCATTTTTAATAAGATTCCGGCCAAAAGCATACAAGTACTATAATGTGCTTCTCCGTGGGTATCTGGTAACCATGTGTGTAGGGGTATAATCGGCGATTTGACAGCAAAAGCAATAAAAAATCCAATATAAAATAGTATTTCCAAGGCTACGGGATAAGACTGATTAGCTGATGTTTCAAAATTTAATGTTGGTTCAGCGGAACCATATAAAGCAATACCCAAAACTCCCAGTAAGAGAAAAACGGAACCCCCCGCTGTGTACAAAATAAATTTTGTAGCTGAGTACAGGCGTTTTTTTCCTCCCCACATAGATAGAAGTATATAAACCGGAATTAATTCTAACTCCCACATGATGAAAAAGAGTAAAAGGTCCCGACAAGAAAATGATCCTATTTGACCACTGTACATTGCTAACATCAGGAAATGAAATAATCGAGAATCTCGAGTAACTGGCCAGGCTGCTAAAGTCGCTAAGGTAGTGATAAATCCCGTTAGTAAAATAAGCCCTATAGAAAGTCCATCTACTCCCAATCTCCAATCGAAATCAAAAAAATGGATCCATTTATAACCCTCCGCTAGTTGGATTAGTGGCGTATCCGTTTGATAATGATAACAGAATGTATAAGTCGTTAGAAGCAGTTCGAGTGTACATATAAATAGAGTATACTGCCGGATGACCTTATTTCCTCTATGGGGAAGAAAAAAAATTAAGGAACCAGCAAATATTGGCAAAATTACAATTGTTGTTAACCAAGTAAAATAATTCGTGGTAAATACAAGATACAATTGGACCAGACAAACCCGTGCTCAAACTAGTTTGAGCACGGGTTTGTCGGTAAAAAAATTAAACGGATTCAACTGGATTCAATTAAAATTTTCTCGAATGTATCAATAAGCTAGACCCATACTGCGGGTTGTTTCATGAGATAAGTAAACTCGAACACTTAAAAACTCGGTTGGGCAGGCAGATTCACATCTTTTACAACCAACGCAGTCTTCTGTTCTTGGAGCAGAAGCAATTTGTTTCGCTTTACACCCATCCCAGATTATCATTTCTAATACATCGGTGGGGCAGGCTCGGACACATTGAGTACAGCCTATACACGTATCATAAATCTTTACTGAATGTGACATTGAATCTATGTATTTTGAATGTCAGCAATTTTCAACCTAGTAAGCTTATAAATATAAATAAAGTCTATATTTAAATTAAATTTATTTAAATTTAATTATTTAATTTATTAATTTAATTTTTAATTGAAAAATTAAAATTTAATAATATTTAATAATTTAATATTTTATTTAATTTACGATTTCAATACCAGATGAATCAACGGATTATCAGAAGTTTTCTAAGAAATTTACTTCTGGATTGATTTATGACAAGGGTTCAAGATACTTTGATTTCTTAGGTTTTTGTAAAGACTATTATACCTTAATGTAAATGTAGCAAACATAGAAATTCCTTTATGACTATTGGAATTCGTTTGGAATTCGTATGATTAATACTAATTATTCAACAAATTCGATTGGTTAATCCGAGTTGATTTTCGGTTACGATAAATTAATGAAACAATGGCCAGTCCAATAGCTGCTTCAGCGGCTGCAATAGCTATAACAAAAATTGCGAAAATATCCCCTTTTAATTGACGATTGTCAAAAAAATTAGAAAATGTTACAAAATTGATATTAACTGCATTTAATATAAGTTCAAGACACATAAGCGCTCTAACCATATTTCGACTTGTGATCAATCCATAGATCCCAATAGAAAATAAATACGCACTCAACACAAGTATATGCTCGAGCATCATTAACCAACTCCTTATGAATCTTATTCAGTTCAATCTAAATACCAACTCAATCGAATCGATTGAATCACATATACCAAGCCGTCGATACGTGAATTGCTTATTTACTATTTTGACTATTGACGGGCTACAACAATTGCACCTATTAAAGCAACTAAAAGAATGATTGAAACAAATTCAAATGGAAGAAAAAAATCGGTTGATAAATGAACCCCAATTTGTTGATTATTAGTTATCAAATCTTGCTCCAGAATCTGGTTTGATCTTGTAGTCCAAATAATAGCGTCCCATGACATATCTAAAATAGTACTAATTAGTGAAATAAAAAGAGTTGTACAAACTATTGAAGTAATTGCATCGCCAATATTCCAAATATTTTCCTCTTTGGAATATTCTGAACCGTTCATGAACATAACAGCAAAAATGATTAAAACATTTATAGCTCCTACATAAATAAGTAACTGTGCAGCAGCTACAAAGTAGGAGTTCAAGAGAAGATAGAATAAGGATATACAAACAAGAACTAATCCCAGCGAAAAGGCAGAATAAATTGGATTGGAAAATAATACTACTCCCTGACCCCCTAAAATTAGACTCGATCCTAGAAAGACTAAAAGAAAATCATGTATTGGTCCAGATAAATTCATTTTGAAAAATATATAAATTAAAACATTTCATGACTTTATTGACCGTAGCAGGAAAAAAGAAGTGACCCTTTTTTTTATGAAACTTCTTTTTTGAGTACTCTAATTTAAATTAATATCCTTTAATATCCTAAAGTATAGTTTAGTTTTAAACTATATCTATTGTGCAAATTGCTCTAATATAGAAAAGAAACCGATTTGCTATCCAGAAACTTTGACTTTTAAACAATTAATTAAAAATTTGGATTGATGAAATGATTTTTTTAGATCCAAACAGAACTTTTTTAGTTTTTTTTTTAATCAAAATCAAATCGAGGTTTTTAGCCATTATTCGATTTTAGGTAAATTCGAAATTGTTCGAATGGTGTAATCATCACTTACGGATATCGGTAAGCGACCCAATGAAATTTGATTGTAATTTAACTCGTGACGATCATAAGCAGAAAGTTCATATTCTTCAGTCATTGATAAACAATTTGTTGGACAATATTCAACACAATTACCACAAAATATACAGATTCCAAAATCTATACTGTAATTAAACAATCGTTTCTTTCGAATATCAGTTTCTAATTTCCAATCAACAACTGGTAGATCTATAGGACATACACGAACACATACTTCACAAGCAATGCATTTATCAAATTCAAAGTTGATTCGGCCTCGGAAACGCTCAGGTGTTATCAGCTTTTCGTAGGGATATTGAATAGTTATAGGTAAACGATTCGCATGAGATAAAGAAATCATGAAACCTTGACCAATGTACCTGGCAGCTCGTACCGTTTGTTGACCATAATTTATGAACCCAGTTACCATAGAAAACATGTCGTGAATATATAAATAAAATAAAAAGTTTTTATACTTATTTCTTTCTCTTGTTTAATGTTTAATATAATAAAATAGAATATTGTAGTATTTTACAGTGAAAGAAATTGGAACGAAGTTGTTAATAATAGATTACCTAGGGAAATAGGTAAAAGAAACTTCCACCCAAGACTTAATAGTTGGTCCATTCGCAGCCTTGGTAAAGTCCATCTTGTTGCAATAGGAATAAACAGGAACAAATAAGTTTTAGCTAATGTAATAAGTATACCGATTATTGTTCCAAAGACTTTACCCGCTTTATTGATGTCAAAAAGCTTAGGAATAAATCCGTATGAGATAGAAAGATTCCAACCGCCTAAGTAAAGAACTGTTACAAATAATGAAGAAACTAGTAGATTTAGATACGAAGCAATGTAAAATAAACCAAATTTGATACCCGAATACTCCGTTTGATAACCTGCTACTAATTCTTCTTCTGCTTCTGGTAAATCAAATGGTAATCTCTCACACTCGGCTAGAGAAGAACTTAGAAAAATGATAAATCCTATAGGTTGACGCCATAAATTCCACCCCCAAAAACCGTATTTTGATTGGGCTTCAACTATATCAACTGTACTTGGACTGTTAGATAATCATAGTCGATGAGAACACCAAGGGTCACATCGCTATTACAGAACCGTACATGAGATTTTCGTCTCATACGGCTCCTCAGAGGTTACAAATAAATTTACGGTAAAGGTATCTTGCTATTATTTATCTTACTATTTTTTGAAAGATACTTATTCTAAGGTTCCGAATTATACCAACGAAATTCTGTTTGCTTTACTTAATATTATATGTATATTATGGTATGGATATATATTTAAAATATATTTAAAAGCGCTTCTGAATTGATCTTATCTTTTTTTTATTATAAAAATTTCATTTTTTTTCGTAATCAATAATTTAATCCTTGAATAAAAGACTATTTATAATATTTTTATAACAATTAGGGTATCGATATTTCAACCTAGTTTTTTTTAATTTACAAAAAAGAATTCGACCTTATATTTGAAATATTTGAATTATGAATTCATTACAAGAGTTCTCTCTTTAGAACTAAAAATTTTATATGAAAAAAAAAAAAAAAGATCCCCTTGTTTGGTTGTGCAATTCTTCTTTTTTATTCCGTTCCTATTCTCCTTTCTTACTAACTCCTAAAAGGGCTTTAATTTTAACCAAAATAAAAGATTAACTCGTTCGTGATAGTTATTTATTTAATTAGTGAATAGGAGCATACTTTGGATCGGGATTTTGGGGAATACTTCTTGAGTGTTTCTACCAACCTAAAGCCCCAATTTACTTTCTTTTTATATTTAGATAAAAATATAAAGAAATACCCCTTTTCTTTTGGTAACTTAACAAATCTACATTACCGCCTCTTTACAAACCTTTTGTGTATTTTGGTCTTCCTAATCATCCACTTATTTTTGTTCAACCTACCCTTAATCTTATATTAATCTTATATTAATTATTAATAAATCTGTCCTAATATATACTTATACTAAAAAAATCTCGTAGAGTTGGTCTTTTGAACCCGCTTCAAGTCATCATGCCTAAATAGGGAATCTTGGGGTAAACAGTCTCGACTGCTTTGCTTATGTTTAATTAATCCTTGTACGTAGGAAATGAGACTTAACCTTTTTTACTGCAAATTTTTAAGCCGTTTTTGTTCACTCATATAACTATCTGCTTGAAGCCTTTTTCTTAAGCAAAAGAAATAAAATAAAAAGGAAATTTTGTGTCTCAGCGAATCACACGTAGAGATATTGATAATACACACAGAGTTAATGGTATTTCATAACTAATTGATTGAGCAGTAGCCCTTAGACCACCTAAAAAAGAATATTTATTATTTGAACCATATCCCGACATAAGAAGTCCTATAGGAGCAACACTTGAAATGGCGATCCATAAAAAAACGCCAATAGTAAGATCGGATAGAATAAGGTGATCACCAAAGGGAATTATTGAATAACTTAGTAAAATGGATATGACTGCTATGGATGGTCCGATACTGAATAAACGTGCATCTCCTCTAGAAGGAAGAAGGTTTTCTTTGAAAAGTAATTTTACACCATCTGCTAGAGCTTGCAGAATTCCTAAAGGGCCAGCGTATTCAGGCCCAATACGTTGTTGTATCCCTGCGGATATTTCTCTTTCTAACCAAACAATCACGAGTACACCTATTATGATTCCTAATACAAGACCAAAAATAGGGACAAGTGCCCATAACATTCCATAGACCCCTTCCAATCTTGAAAAGGTATTAATAGACTGTATTTCCATTGTATCCATTATCATTTTAATCATTTTAACGATCAACTTCTCCCATAATGATATCTATACTACCTAGTATTGTCATAATATCAGCCAATTTCATTTTTTTAACTAACTGAGGAAGAATTTGCAAATTGATAAATCCCGGTGGACGAATTTTCCATCTCCATGGAAAAACGCCCGCATCTCCGATCAAAAAAATTCCCAATTCGCCTTTTGGGGCTTCCACTCTAACATAAAGTTCTTGTTTAGATAATTCAAAAGACGGAGAAGGTTTTTTACTAATAAATCGATATTCAAAATCATTCCATTCTGGATCTTTTATTTTATCAAAACGACGGATTTCTAAATTTTCATAGGGCCCTCCCGGAATTCCTTCAAGAGCCTGTTGTATAATTTTTATTGATTCTGTCATTTCGCCAATTCTTACTAAATAACGAGCTAATGAATCGCCCTCTTTTTGCCATTGAACTTCCCAATCCAATTCGTAATAGCACTCATACTGATCAACTTTACGAAGATCCCATTGTATTCCGGAAGCACGTAGCATCGGCCCTGATAAACCCCAATTTAGTGCTTCTTCTCCGCCAACAACTCCTACGCCCTCAACGCGTTTTAAAAAAATAGGATTACGTGTAATAAGCTTTTGATATTCAGTAACTCCTGTCAAAAAGTAATCGCAAAAATCCAAACATTTATCTATCCATCCATAAGGAAGATCCGCAGCTACTCCTCCTATACGAAAATAATTATGCATCATTCGCATGCCGGTAGCAGCTTCGAATAGGTCATATATTAATTCTCTTTCTCGAAAAATATAAAAGAAAGGCGTCTGTGCACCAATATCTGCCATAAAGGGGCCAAGCCATAACAAATGGGAAGCTATTCGACTCAACTCCAACATAATGATTCGGATATAACTAGCTCTTTTAGGTACTTGAATATTGCCTAATTGTTCAGGCCCATTTACGGTTATTGCTTCTGTGAACATAGTAGCTAAATAATCCCATCGGGTTACATAGGGCAAATATTGTATAATTGTTCGATTTTCAGCAATTTTCTCCATCCCTCTGTGTAAATAACCTAATATTGGTTCACAGTCAATAACATCTTCACCATCTAGAGTAACGATAAGTCGAAGAACACCGTGCATTGATGGGTGGTGAGGTCCCATATTAACTCTCATTAAGTCTTTTCTTGTAGCTGGTACATTCATACGTTTTTTAACGATTCATTCTTCCATGAATTGCTGAAAGTTAAAAGAAATTAATCCAAATTCAAAATTCAACCAAATAAACTAAGTACTAAAAATGAAAAGACCGCGGCTTTTCCAATTAACGAGTTTTTATCTCTCGAATATTCAACCGACCAATTAATTCTTTATAACGTTCTGTATTTTTTTTTGCCAAATAAGCCAACAGTCGTTGGCGTTTGCCCAATATTTTTCGTAATCCTCTCTGAGATAAATAGTCTTTCTTGTGGAGTTCCAAATGTGAAGTAAGTCTCTGGATCTTCTTGGTAAACCAGAATACTTGAAATTCAACAGAACCTCTATTTTCTTCTTCAGAAATTAGTGTATTTTTTAGCATAAAGAATTCTCCCTTACAGATATGTATTTTACCAATGAGTAATAATAATGCTATTTTTTTTTTTTTTTTAATATTAAATTTTAATGGAGTATGTTAATGCAGTATATGGGTAAATTTCTTTATTGACTCCTACGTTTATCAATTCATATTAATCAATGCCCTTTTAAATTCCATTTTATTCGGATAGAGGAATACAGAAATCTAGTACATTTTTCCATTGAGAAAAGGATAAATTTAGCCCTAAAATGAATAAGATTCTGGTAATTGATTTCTAGGTCTAATTCATACGTTATTGGTTTTAGTATCTATATTTGAATGGGATATAAGACAAGTCGATGTTTGAATCTATTTATTTTCCTATACCCTCTGTCCTAGAGCATATATACCAAGAATGTCCGATCAATTACCTTTCGCCGATGGGTACATATGTATCCTTAAAATACTGAAACGGCTACCGTTAGTGGTATCAAACCAATATCGATTCAGACAAGCTAAATCTTCTAATCGATAATTAGGCCAAAGAAATAACTTTAAGTTAATTAATTCATTTTTATCTTTATCACGATCTTTCTCTTTATCCAACAATTGTTTCCAGTTGTTCTTGGTCCAACATAATGAAGGTATATCAACAAGATTCCTATTTTTAGTCTTTTGGTTGAAACAAATTAAAATTCTAAAATCTCTACGACGTCTGGGCGATAAAATATTTTCAGGAACAGGTAAATTAAAATTATTCGTATCAACACAGTCTTCTTCTCGATATCGTTGATTTGTTTGCTCCTTATGTGTATGAACCAACGAAATACCTAAGGTTTTATACATAAGAAATTTTCCATCATGTTTTACAGACAGACGGGTGGGTTCGATAACCAATACTCCCCTTTCCATCACTTCTGAAAGACTTAAATTCTTTTCAATGAGCATTAGATCCAAACACATTTCTCTTCTTTGAATCGAAGATAGAGTAATATTTCTTGGATTTTTCAGTCTAAGCAAAAGACAATATATTTTGATATTAGTGAGAATTCTTTGATTTAAAGCATCACCCCACCGTAATTGAAAAAGGAAATAACGTTTCAGGAATAAATCTAGTTCTGCTTCTGTCTTACTTTTGTATTGTTTTTTTTTATAGAGAAAGGGTCCAACAGCCCCTTGACTTTTTTGTGCGTCTGATCCAAGATCGTTTCGTCCTGCCGCCGGTTCTTTTTGATTTACCTTTTTATTCTTTGTGTTTTTATTTGATGATATAAATTTGCCCTTTTCTTTTCCAGTGATGTTTTTCTTTTCACTAACAACATTTTCATCAATATTTTCGTTTAGATTTAAATTGCAAATAAATAGTTTGCTTCGGATAACCCACGGTTCACTTTTATATAGATTATAAAGTAGTAGAAATTCCGGGAAAAACCAAAATTTCAAACCTAAACCGGGACGATTTAGTATTTCTTCATTCATTCCCATCCAATCCAAAAAAGGTTTTTGGGGACTTTGAGATTTTCTTTTTGTATTTGGCTTTTTCAAAAGTGTACGATAAAAAAGTCCATTTTTTTTATTATTACTTAGTTGATGATTACTATCAATTTTAGTATTTTGATTACTCCTCGTATTGCTCTTAACCCAAAGCTCAATATCCATATCCGGGTTTTTTCTAAGATCAAAATTTAAAATTTTCCAATTTAAAAATTTTCTATCATTATCATAATCATAATAGTTTTTTCTATATCTAATACCGCCCTTTCCCCGATAATGATTTATAAGAGTATTTTCTAATCTATTATCTAATCTATTAAAAGGATTGTCTTTATGTGTATTAGAAGTAGAAAAAAATTCTCGGTTCATATTTCTTTTTCGTTCAAAGGGTGATTCATAAAAAAAGGAGTTTCCCCTATTTTCAGAATTAATATATTCATATGACAAAAGGTCATATTTAGAGTTTTTTTGAAAATTATTTTTTTCATTCAATAGCAATAATAAATATACTTCGGAATCTTTTTGTTTTTTGGAATGAATTAATTGGTTTTTTTCATAGAAATTCGATTTGTAAGTTTTATTTTGAAACATATTATGTTTCTTAACGCTCTTTCTCCATTTTGCTGATATCAATTTCAATTTAGACCACCTAGTTGGGGATAAATCATATTGATAATGTTCTTTTAACCATCCCTTCCATTGATCCATTTGACACTTCGTAAATTTGTTACGACTTAATTCAGAATGAATTAGTCCTTTTCTTTCGAAAAAGTTTTTTATTTCAGTCTTAAGAAAAAAAGGGGTCTTGCGGTTGTGAAAAACGGACCTTAATTTATACAAGTTAATAGCTTGATTTTGTGATAATTTATAAAATACATATGCTTGAGACAAATAGGAGAAGTCAGAAAAAAGATATGAATTTGTCTTTTTGCTAATATTATCAATTGATTTTTTTATAGTCGAAATAAAATAAATTGCATTGTGATTTTGTTCATTAATTCTTTCGTAATTTGTTTCATTAATGACTATATCCCTAGATTTTTTTTTTGATTCAACAAAAGATTGTGTATTGAGTCTGGGAATATTAATGATAAATAAAAGAATCTTGGTGTATATTTTTTCTACGAAAATTTTTATAAAAGAATCCAATTTAGAGATTAATCGGTCTTTTCGTTTTTTTACTATTTTCCAAAAGAATTTTGAAAATTGGAATGTTTGGGTATTATAACTAAAATTTAATTTATTAGGACTTATATGTATTTTTGGGGTTATTGTTGTTTTCGATTTTGTAATTTGTTCTAGTTGGTTTCTTATTTTACGTGTTCTATCAGTCATATTCTTCTTTTTTTTTTCTGTTAGTAAAGAATTTGTCCAATGTGGAAATTTTATTTGACTAGAGGATTCATGAATTGTCTCATTGATGATGATTTTAGAATCTTTTTCATTTGTACTTTCATTCAAATCATCTACTTTTCTTAATCCGAATAATCTAATTTTAATTACTTTCCAAAGTTCTTTTATGCGTCTTTTTAGAAATAAAAAATTTTCAACAAACCATATTTTTGTTTCTTTTGGAATTGTTAGAAACGGTTTTGTTTTTTCCTTTAAAACTTTTAAAGCTAGAAAATAGACACTTTTGCATTTTACAAGTCTTATTTCAAGTTCCTTAATAACAGGTTGAAAAAAATCAAAAAGCAAATATCCCTTTCGCGGCGGACCAAAAGGTAGGTCAGTTTCCATTCCCCAAACTGTTAAAAAATAAAAGGATGCTTTTTTTTTTTTCTTTAGATATTTATCAGAAAATCCTTGTTTAGATCTGTTCCAAGGTTTCAGACAAAAAGGAAATAGAATTTTTATCTGAATACCGTCTGTCAACCAATTTTTTGGAAATTCGGTTTCCGATAATTGAACACCATTATAGGTACATTTTATATGCATTTCACGATTCCAAGCCTGTATATCCTCAGACCATTCAGGAAATTGTAATAGTAGCATACGTCCAACGTTTTTAACTATTATGTAAAAAGGTAAAAAAAGATATTTTCTAAGAACTGATTGTGTTATTAACATGCAACCTCTTATTACTTGTGCGAATGGAATCGTATCCCAAGCCTCGGCTATCTCTATACGTGCTTGTTCTTTTTTTTTATTAGACTCTAGTTTGTCTTCTCCTTTTTCTTCTTCTCTATACTCCAGAATTTTAAATTCGACATCATTTTTTTCTTTTTCGAAATTGGGTAGGAAACGATATATATCAAACGAAAAAAGCGGATATTTTTTTATCCTGTCCAAAAAAAGGGGAGAATGTACGTTTGCTTGGAAGAGTTCCCAAATAACAAGTTTACGTCTTTGGGCACGCATAGAGCCTTTAATTAATCCTCTTCGGAAATCCGACTGTTGCGAATAGCGCATCAAAGCTGCCTCGTCCGGCGTATTAGTATTAGTATCCGTAGGCTTAGGAGCAGTAGTTTCCTTGTTAGCAGTAAAAATTACTACACGTTTGGCTTTTCTTGAACGAATTTGATGATCGAAGGGCGTGCTTTCTTTAAATTCTCCTGATTGTTGTTGTAAATCAGTTATTAAATAGTATGACCATCGAGGTAGTTTTTTGCTCATTTTTATTAGTTCACTTGATTCTTTTTCACTTTCGTCATCGACATCTAAAGTTAACAATTTGTAAATTTCTGTTGAGAATTTTTTTTTATCAAAGAGACCCCCTTTCTGTTCAAATTCTTGG
>Ga0153973_100119_pt1 | contig 14309 bp, 19 predicted proteins | sample TSGA057MetaG_FD_104700 | JGI IMG/M metagenome (GOLD analysis project Ga0153973, IMG submission 104700) | Attine ant fungus gardens microbial communities from Georgia, USA - TSGA057 MetaG | ecosystem: Host-associated > Fungi > Mycelium > Unclassified | place: USA: Georgia, Yuchi Wildlife... | reverse complement strand
GGAAAAGTAGAAGAAGGACCCTGATTTTCCTGGGGAGCCGAGTTCAGAAAGGATATATTTGGCCGTGAGCGAAAGAAGGTAATCTGCTGGGTCTAATCGAAAGACGTCTTCGCGGAGAGTACGAAAAACCCAAGGTGCGTAATCCTTGAATTTGAAATCATATTTTGCAGACGGTGTGAGTTCATTCCCAACACTAAAGGCACATTAGTTGGGGAAGTAAGGACAGGAGAAATGGGTAGAACATACATGTCAAAGGAATATTTGTGCTTTGCCGTAAAATCCTCGTTTGTCAACGCCTTCTTTATCTTCGCTTGGCACCTCGATACACCAATCCTGATTCCCGTCAACATGTTGTACATTAACACATAATTGACATGATCCTCTCCGATCACATTTCCAACATGTGGTTTGGAATCATCTTGCTCATCTCCTTTCGTCGTCTTGGTCCCCCTGGTATCGGTTCGTGTCAATGCGGCGACAGCCTCAGCCTCTGCTTGGGCTTTCGCACGTTTTGACTGTCGTTCCCGACGAACTTGCTCCGTCTGAATGTCAATGTCAGATTGAAGATCTTGTGTTGCATCATTAACAATGGCTATATCGTCTTGCGCATAATGAGAGCGGTGAGGATGTAAGTGCACTGGTGTTTGTGGGACTTGAGGATGATGCAAATTATGTTGATGAGAAGGTTGAGGAGGAGCGAAGCTTTGATAGTGACGCTGTTGTTTTGGAGATGATGTAAGTCGAGGAGGCTGAGTTGGTAGCGGTGTTGTCACAGAAACGGGCATTACAACTCCTCCTGATGCAGCTGCAGGCTGTCCAGTTGACGACGTCTTCGTATTGATAACCACCGTAGTATGGTAATGGAAATGACCATCCTGCCTAGAAGCCGGCTCTGGAAGGGGCACAGAAACCAGTGAGGGCTGTAGCTGAGGGTTGGAGGAGGAGGCCTGGGGTAACGTCTGGACTCGGATGGCAGACTCACTCTGGGAAGGCATCGTCAGCCGAGGCGGATGGGGACTGAGTATTCTGTTGCCATCGTGATGGTCATCGTGGTCATTGTGGTCATTGTGAACGCTGGCTGGGGGCGAAGGCGGTGGTGGGCCTGCATGGAAGGACCACTCTGGAAAACACAAAGCCATAGCCATCGACGTTGCTGGGAACAAATCCTTGGCACCACAAACCAATAGCGAGTGGCTGTGCATGCACGTGCTCACGGTAGATAATGCTCCGAAGAGTAAAAACAAATCAGTGAATGAGATCAATACATAGTAAAAATATTGTTTTTTAGATAATCTTGGGTAGTCCCTCCGAGAGAGGCCGAAGATGTCTAATCCTGCAGCTACTCAGAGCGGGGTATAACAAGGGGCTCAGCTTAGTATAAACAAGTTCTCGGCATTCAGCTACTAGATCCTGAAATGAACGGTTTTCAAGGGTCTGCTCAGAAGTAGCTATGTCAAAAGATGATGATGAAAAAGAGATATCGTAAGTGATTATTTTAAGCTCCCCCATAACCCGTACTTTGTCATTTCAAGTATAGACCCTCCCTGAGTTGATGTAGTTGTTTGTACAAAGAACAATAAGACAAAAAATTATCGCTAGCTTCCCATGATTAGGTTCTTTTGGATCCCTCCGGCAACCATTTCCATCCGCTCGAATGATAGCGAAGTTTCAGACCTCAAGGACATGGTCTACACAAAATATGAAATAAAATTCGCAAAGACAAGTGTTGATCTGAGCCATCTTACATTCTTTGCGTTGGTTCGTCCCATTTGTATTAAACCATATTGTTGAAAGTGATGGTTGGTTAGTCCCCTCCAGTAGCTGTGAAACCCCTCGAAACACTTGCCAAACGAGTCATAGATGCAGCGGCGAAAGACAAAAATACAACCTCGATAGTACTGAACTGTTGCATGAGCATCCAGAATGGCAAGCCCAGGATGATATTTCACTCGTCCTCCAAGTCAAGCGTGGTGAGTGGTGATTGCCACTTTCTAGTAAGGAATCCTGTGTCTAGATTAGGCAAAGACAAAGAGGAAAGTCAGGACGACGCTCCAGGAACGGTACCCTTATGCATGCGCAGAGCACGATGGCTCAACAATAATGATCTTTTACGGTCGCCCCTACTCTGCTTTCAGGCAATCCCTCCTACGTTACTGTGTCCACAATTTTCCCAGTTTGTGATTGACCTTGACTCTTGTACACCTTCGACTCTGGACGGTGAACAATTCCACCAACTCCGCCATATTATGGCGGATCTATGACGATGAAATGGACAGGTGTACGCATTTCATCAATAATATACGCGAGTATGGCTTCAGAGGCTTCCACCAGGAACCTGCAGGGAAGTTCTATAATGGTGGAGGGGCTGGAGGTATATGTCGAAGAGGTTGACCAGATATCAGCTATTGTGTCGTTCAAGTGGAATACCAAACCGAAGAAAGGGGCGCGGAACCATGGGTTTTACCTGCACTGTATTGGCTGATACTGAAGACAGAAGCAATAAAGTTCTCTCTCAGACCAATTTCCCTGTTGTATTGCTGCTTCCTCACGGTAAGAGTTGCTCCACATATCATTTCATCTACTCTACATTTTCAACAGGACTGTATATTTCCGTTGCCCTCGCTATTTACCCTGGGACCCCAAACGCGCAAATTCTGAATCCTGTCCTTTCGTTGCGCTTCCATCTCAGCGACTCCAAGGCGCGAGCAGCTGGGGAACGCTTCATTTGTGCTCTGCGCCGGCTACTTTCTGATCTCAGAAATTATTACCTGACGGATGCATTTTCCAAATCATCGCTCTTGCAGCCCCAGTTCCCGTTCTACACCACGTACACAGATAGGGATGCTTCTCATCAGTTTGTGTACGAAAAACAGATTGATCAGAAGAGGGCGTTCATTGCGCATCTTCGAGACAATCCAGAGGACAAGATATCTGTTAAATTTGCTCCCCGCTATTGTGAGGATGCGCATAGGGCTGCACATGCCCATAGTTTTGCTCTGAAGCTCCGAGCTGTCGAGCGCTTTGTGGATGGTTGGGTGATGGTGGTCATGGATGATATCTCACATCAATATTGCGAGATCAAGAGGAGACCGCTGAGGACGAATGTGTATCAAACAGTTCAAAAGGCTCTTGCCTTATTGCACGCAGATGGATTCGTCCATGGTGATGTGCGCGAAACGAACATAATGGTCAAAAGAGATGGGGTGGACAGTGTTGGAAGGACTTGGTACCAAGCCCTCAGGTAGGAGGATTTTGCTATGACGTTTTCTCTCTTGCTCATTCTCGCGATTTCTTCTTTCGTAATGTGAAACAACGCACCGTATAAATGGTCTTGTATTCCTTACTCTCAGTCGTTACCACATCGGTCAACGTCTGAACCTTCTTTATTATGACAGCAAGGATCTGGGTGACATTATTTTTATTGATTTTGACTGGTCTGGGAAAGAGAATACAGTCAGATACATCACACTGATTAACCCTGAGCTTCCGCGTCCGAACGGTGTTGAAGGTGGAGGCTTGATTTGTTCTGCTCATGATGACGAAATGTTGGAATCGTATCCTAGTTTATATCATTGTAGAATTAGATGTTGATCAGGGGTTCTTGAGGGCTGAAGAAGGAAATTAGATGCTTTTCTCTCTGACACAGTGTCTTTGATATATTTTGGCCCCCAACCAACTTTGAGTTTGACACCGATCCAACTTTCATTCGTCTGGTCCTAGCTTGGTACTCTTCAACAATTAGGATGGTAGTTGTGGCGATTCACTGATTCAAGAAGCCCATTGTAGAACAATACTGGTGCACTTACGGAAACCTGACAGATTGGAAGGTGTCAGCCCTGGGTCGGACCATACCATGTGTTAACCAGTATATGGGTGGCCTAATGATCCCTGTACGTTTGAAGACGAATCTCACAGACACAGAGAAGCTTGGATAACGTATTTTGTGATGATTTCTCTCGTGAACTAAGCCCGAGACTGAAGTCGGACAGGTCTCGTCGAACATACAAAGAGAATAAAAGCTCTCTTGGATCAATCCAACCAAATGGCATGGCTCCCACCAATCATCCTCCCTTCGCCTTCGTCCTCATATGACCCATCACTCTCTACAATTTGAGGAGGTCCAGGCCACTCAGCAACAACATTCACACCTTCTTTTCCCCACCCACCCCACTCCAGAACCTTCACGCCACCCATAGACGATGCAACATCAGACCCAGCCGCCGTAGCTTCATCATCGTCTGTGAGTAATATCCATACACCTTCCTCCACCTCTTCCCAGTTACGGTCGCTCAGGGTCTCATTCACCCCCCATGGTGGATATGTTACTCTGTATGAGTGGGTATCGAATTTGCTATCGCCATCGCCATCAATATTTGTTACGTTGTCTCCCTCATTACCGTTATCCTCAGTTCGTGCTAAGGTCATGACCGAGGACTGGATCTTGCATCTCGTCAGTAAATCTATCGCATTCGCTTTCCCTCCGGAGCTATGAGTCTCGTATCGAATCTCGATTTCTGCAGAATGATTTTCGTTCTTTGTCACGAAATAACCGTGCTCGTCCAATGCAAAAATCGATAACCATCCACGGGAAGCTGATGTACTACCACGTGTCATTGTAAAGAGTGCATATGGGTATGAGTTGGTGGTGTCAGCATGAGGGTGTCACCTCGAAATTGCTTCAGACCTCCTGAAGCAAGGTGACTGGGAAGAAGTGAGCGGGAATCAGTGTAATTCAAGAAAGGAAATCCTGTAGCACTATCTGTAGTGGTGATTTCGTACAAGTCTACAAAGTTAGCTGGATCAAGAACAGTCAATGTTAACAGAAAGAAAAGGAAAATGATCAAAACGAACAGTGTTCTGTAACGCAGTAGAGGACCTTCCCATTCGGATGAATTTTGACATGTCGTGGTCCATCATGAGCAGTAGGTCCACGAGGTGAAGGAGACGAGGAGATATGAGTCAATTTCCCAGAAGTAATATCACGGGAGTAAGCTTCGATAGTATCTGTCCCAAGAACAGGTACAAAACTCAACGAATATGATGGGGTTGACGTTGATTCGATTCCATGAGAACCATATCTCTGGAAAGAGTATCACAACATTAAAGCAAAGAGAAAACCGACATTGCTTACAAGTGCAACTCGTGTTTTATCTGCCTGAGATAGCTCCGATTCTGGAACAAACAAAATTTCTTGTATTTTCTGCCCGAAGCCTCCAGTATTTTTGTCAACCAGATGAGCCTCTCCTGTCGGTCCCCCCATAGAGTATATGTGACTGAATGGGGGTGGAATGTCAATATAGGACGAAGTAGCAGCTTAATAAGTGACTCAGCACCACCTGTAGACCAGCTTGCCCCCAACCTACTTACTAACGGGTACAGTATTGAGGTGGGATAGATGCCATGACTCAGATGTGGACCTTTGAAGAACCCAACTCTGTAGAGATGGTGGCTGAGCCCAGGTAGTCGTGAAAACCCGATCCTTGTGCTGATTTGTAACTAAGTATTGGTGAGGGCCAAGTGTTGAGACAGTTTGTACATGGTGAATTTCTCGGCGAGCCGGGTCAAACGCCAGAAGAAATAGAGAAAGAGAACGAAACGATCCAGATATAAAATGAAAAATGTGAGAGGTTGAGGGTAATTCCATGATTATTGTAATTGGTCATTATGAATGTGTCCGAGGAATCGTGGCTGTGCGAAGCGGAAAAAAGTGTGTCTACCCTACCCGTAGATGTTATGAAAGCAACGATTTTTGCGCACACTACACACTGTTCTTTCCGTCTCTTGAACATATCCCAGGCGTCGACTTCTGGTTTAGCAATCGGATGTCACGTTATGTATTGTATTTTTTTCTCATTCTATCTATTGTTAGGAATTCGCTATCAAATTATGCATCTCATGGCGCCTTGTGTCTCGTATTTTTTTTCATGTCCTGTTTTCCATTCTCATCTATGAATTTACTATGCTTCTCATGGCATTTATGTATGATTAAAGATGTTCCCGTCTTTTGTCAACCTTCTTGAGCCTACTGTCTACTTGTCGGCCCACATAAATGGTCCTGTTCTCCCTAAATGAGTCCTTGTCTTGCTATTCATTCCACTCTTGACTCAATTCTACTGACAACGATAATGGGGAAGATCAACTTTGGGCTCCAATTCCATAACAAATCTCTTTCTCCTTCCATGACTACAGCGTACATTAAACAAATCAATACGTTGGAATAGACAGAATATGGGATTTATGTAAATGAATTAAATTTCAAATAATGTAGATTAAAGGTAAAAAGGGATGCCGTATACAGCGGGTGCTGCCCCAGTGAGGTACTTTAATTTGCAGACACTCCGCGCCATTGCAACAGCCGAGACCAATGACTGGTCCTTGTCGGCTGTATCTTGCCACGTTTGAACGTTTTCAGGGTTTAACTTCAACTTGTCGAAAACGGCCTGACTAAATTTGTCAATATCCCTATCTGTGACGTCCCACAGGTTTGCAACAAGGGTAGGACTAGTATAGGTAATTCATTCAACAACAATAATATCACAGGGACTGGTCTTGACACTCACCAACCTCCGAGCATGTAAGCGTTAGCTGTACCGATACGGTCAAAGTCCCCCATCTCACGCAATACGCCGGATGAACAACCCCCACACATCTCTTACTCCCTCAGTGTTGCTTTGACAAGAAACTTTATTTCCTAGTTTTTCTGGGTACAATATACTGTACATATTTGAGGAGGCCAGTTGGGAGCTCACTGTCCTCTATTGTCTTTTGCTGACTCTTATGGTATTTCTACTATTCTCCCCTCTCTTTCTTTTCTTTGCCAACAGTTTTTGGCTATATGGCCCCACTTCCCATACACATAGCATGTTCTATCTCCCTCTCTTTCTCTATCAACATCCATTGCATTAGGGTCTCTTCCTAGCCCCTGTCCTCCTCAATTGTTTTGTGCTCCTCCTCTAAAGTTTTAACCTCCTGCCCTCCATACAATCTGTCCCTCTCTTCCTCCATATAATCCTCTACTGAAGCCTCCCCTGGGCTACACATTTCTCTATAGATATGCCACATTTCTCCCCAACATCCTTTCCTCTGCTCTGCTCTGCCTCTGGTTTCTGTCTAGCCTCACTGCTCTCTTCTGCCACTCTTCTATTGTGCTGGGGGAATTCTCTGCCTCTGCCAATTTTCTCCTTAGCACTCTGCTTAACCCCCTCTTGAATTCTTCAATGAGAGGCTGCCCCTCATAGCTGCTTTCTCTTACCACCTTCTTGAACTCCTAGACATATTTGTCACAGGTTCTTCCCCCTTGTTCAATCATCCTCAACTGCTCTATTTTCCTTTCTTCCTCTGCTATTTCCCCAAACTTGTTCCTCATTTTACCAAACAGTTCCTCTGCTGTCTCTATTTCCAACTCCCTCTTTGATATTTCATCTAGCAAATTGTTCTTCTATGCCTCTACCACTTCCCCTTGCGCATAAGACAGCACCCAGACTATTCTTGTTACTTCTGACTCCTCCATTATCTTCATACTCAGATATAAACAAGCTGTGTTGATGAACACACTTACTTTCTCCATCTTTCCACTGAATAAAGGAGGTTTGGCCACTTCTACTCTGGCTCCTCCATTTTGTTGCAATAGGGTGACTACCTGCTACTGTAGATCAGTGATCAGGGTAAGAAGTTGCTCCTCCCAGGTGGAGGGGGCTTGGGATATAGGAGCAGTGGATTGCTCTATGAATTGCTGTTGGTATTGTTGGGACATATGTAATAGTAGTAGTGATAGCGATGATGATAATGTTTCCTCATATAAGGATGAGTGGTCTTCTTTATCTGAACTTATGACTAGCTACTGACTAGAAGGGTAAAACAATATTATCCCTAAGAAGGGAATCTCTAAGCTAGATAGGCCTTTAAGAGGTTACCATTGTTCCCCTGTATAGACTGATCACAATGGACCAGTAACATGGAACTGATAGCAAAAAATTAAATACAAGCCCACTTGATGTAGAGATCAGGTCTCAGGCAGGGACATAAGTTTTGTCTGGACCATCTATCCACTGTTCCTAACTGACAGTGAAGTCCCCTTTACAGCTAGGGCCTGCTTTCCAAAAAGCTTCCAAGTGCTGTACTCATTAGTGAGGATGATGAGTGAGTGAGTGAAATATGAAATGTTGAGGCTGCAAGGTACAGGGTCAACAATAGGTATTGAGTTCTTGTGTTAGTGTGAAGTCATGAGAACTTAGAGCTCAACCAAGGTAGTTGTTCAGGAAGAACTCAATAGAGTTTCTCATTAGATTCCCCTAGGTACTTATACAAATGTCTGTTGGTCTGTGCACCTATATCTCACAGTCACATGACCCTTACTAAGAACTATCTATATCTTACATAATCCTTTCCACACTATTTATATCTTTCCCACATTGTATTCTTAGATATTTCCTATCAAGTTGATGAATGTGTGAGAAATAGTTTCCTTCTTGGTTGTCTCATAACAACGATCTTCTTTTCTTACCTATCTTGACTCCTTTCTCTACTCTTCTTTGAACCTTTCTACTAGGTTCCTTGCATTTTCTAAGTTCTCCCTTGGTTCCCAAGTGTCTTCTTCCACTATATATCCCTTCTATCACACTAGGTACCTATCCTTCCCTCCAAACTTCCTTTTATTTAATATTTTTCTACTTCATATTCTTCTTCCCCTTTGATTATTACTGGAAGAGGCTGTTCCTTTTTCTGGCCTTCTACTTGATCTTTGTACATATATACTCTACTGACATTTACTACTGGATGTATCTTTATTGTACTTGATAACTCCAGTTCAATTGCATTTGTCGATATAATCCTTTTTACCTTATAAGGACCCACAAATTGCTCTGTCAATTTTTCTGAATGTCTTCCCTTTATTTGGAACTTAAGATCTTTTGTACTCAAGAGCATCCAGTCACCCACTCTGTACTCCTCTGGCTCACTTCTTTTTCTATCTGCATATTTCCTTATTTCTTCTTGATTCTTCCTCAGCACTGCCTCTGCTTTCTTGTGTACTTCTTTCATCCTTTTTGCAAGCTCTTCTGCTCCCTCAAACTTCTCTTTTTTCTCATCTCAAATTCCATACATAGATCTCATCTATTATTTGCCTTGAATAATGACACTTTTGTACTTGTCTGCACTTTGTTGTTGTATGCAAACTCTGCCATTGCTAACCAATCTGGCCACTGTTCCTGACAGTAATCAATGAACATTGTCAAGTATTGTTCTAGCTCCTGGTTTATTCTTTCCATCTGACCATCTGTTTGTGGGTGATAGGCTGTTGACAATTTAGTGTCAATCCCCAACATTTGATTTAGCTCCTTCATCATTCCTGCTACAAACTGTGCTCCCCTATCCATTATAATACTTTCTGGTAATCCATGTAATTTCCAGACATTATCTTGGAATAGTCTTGCCACTCCCTTTACTAAAGTTCTTTCTGTAGTAGGCACAAAGTGTGCCATTTTCACCATCCTATCACATACTACCAGGATTGTGTCATATTCCTGTGCTAGTGGTAACTTTGTAATAAAGTCTGCTATTATATAACTCTAGGGTTTTTCTGGTACTGCATTAGGCATTAATTTTCCTGCCAGTGCCTCTGTGTAATTTTTGTTCCTTTGGCATGTATCACAAGATTCCACATACTTTTTGACTTCCTTCATTACTCCTGGCCACCAAAAGTTCCTAGTGACCAACTCCATTGTCTTCCACTGTCCTCCATGTCCTCCTACCAGCATATCATAGTGTAACCAGATTACTTCTGCCCTCAACTTCTCATCTCGTGGTACATATACCTTTTCATCTTTTAGTATTAGGCCATTCTCTTCTCTCCATTCTTCATCTCCTAATATTTCCACTCTGCTTGCTTTATTTTCTCTACTGCTTTTATCACTTTGTTATCTTTTGCATCTGACTTTCTGATTTCCTCTAGCAGATCTACTCCTTCAATTACCACTTCCATTACCTGTGTTGCTCTTACTTCTAACCACTCCTTTTTTACTAGCACTCTATCCTCATTATCTCTCTCTACACCAATTTGCTAGTCTAGCTGTCTACTTAGGCTGTCTGCTCGTCCTATACTGCTCCCTAGTACATGTTTCAGGTGGAAGTCAAATCTTGATAGATACAGGGCCTATTATGCTTGTCTCCTGTTTAACTTCTGGCTGCTCATGAAATATTCAAGGTTTTTATGATTGCTCCAGATCTCAAATCTACCTTATATGCCTTCCAGTAAATGCCTCTACTCTTCTAGACACCTAATGATTGCTAACATCTCTCTATTATGAATCTCATAATTCCTTTCTGCTTCATTCAATGATTTTAAGATAAAGACTACTGGCCTCCACTTTTCATTCTTATATTTCATCGATAACACTCCTCCTGTTGCATACTCTGATGCATCTGCTTCTACTCTCATCTCCTTGTCCAAGTCAGATGCTACTAGCACTGGTCTTGTTGTAAACACCCTTTTTAACTCCTTGAATACTGCTTCCTATTCCTCTCCCCAACTCCACTTTTTATCTTTCCTAACCAATCTATGTAGTGATTTGGCTAACTTAGCAAAGTCTTTTACAAATCGCCTATAGTAATTTGCCAATCCTAGGAACTTCTACACTTCTTTGACTGTCTTAGGTCTAGGCCATTCAAGAACTCCTGCCACTTTCTCCTCCTGCATCTTAATTCCTTCTACCCCCATTACCAGTCCAAGAAAGTTGATCTCTTTGACTTTCCAAACACATTTTTCTGGCTTTATATAAAGGTTGCTCTCCTCCATTCTCTTCAACACTTCTTCTACTATCTCATTATGCTTTCTTTTATCCTCTGTTCCCACCAACATGTCATCCATAAATGCTGCTACATCTTCAGTATCAATTAAGTCTCTAAGGATGTCATTCATTATTGCCTAGAAGGTTGCTGGTGAGTTTGTGAGACCAAAAAACATAACTGTAGGTTCATATACCCCTAGATGTATAGTGAAGGCAGCCTTCCATTCGTTCTCTTCCTTTATCTGTACATTGTTGTACCTCCATCTCAGACCCATCTTTGTAAACACTTTCTTTGTACCCATAGTGTTGTTATGAGAGTCCCAAAAAGGAAACAGTTTCCTGTGCATTCAAACATTTAATCTACAACCTCAAGTCATACAATGGGGTTAAGATATAAATAGCAGAGGACTTATGTAATCCTATCATGTGACAAGTCAGGTGATCATAGAACATTCTGGAAAGGACATGTGGTCACAGGACTGTAAAGTATAGCCACTGTAATTGTAGTATAAGTAGAACTGCAATCCAGCAAAGAACTCCATTGAGTTCTTCTTGAACATCCATCTAGGGTGATCACTAAGGACATTCACTGTCTATTGATAACAAGTGTTGATCAAGTCTGAAATTAATGGCAATAGATAGTTATCCTTAACTGTTTCTTTATTCAGGTATTGATAGTCCTGTACCATTCTTTTCTTTCTGTCCTTTTTCCCCACAAAGAATACTGGTGAAGTCTGGGGTGACTTTGAGGTCTAATATACCCTTTCCTCAACTGTTCCTCTACAAATTCTCTCACCACCTCTTTCTCTTCTCTCGACATTAAGTATGTTCTTTCTTTCCTTGGCACAAAATCTTCTCTCAGATTTATTGCATGATCCCAAGGTTTTCTCACTAGTATTCTTTCTGATTTCACTTTCTTGAAAACCTTAAGCCACTTGTGAAATCTCTGTGGTACCATTTTCCTTACTTTTTCTCTATCTAGTTCAACTTCATTGTCAAATTTCTCCTTTATCGACATCTTCTATTCATCTCTCTCTGATTTTTCTATTGCTCTGATTTTCCCCTCTACTTTCCTTCTTTTTTCTGTCTCCTTTCTTGCTACTATACTCCTTCCACAGATTAATGAATATCTTGTCATTTTGACTTCCCCAGTCTCCTAATTTATCTTAGAGTTATATACTTACAACTATGGTATACCCAGTATGATGTCTGTTTTTCCCAGGTCATATACATCTATTCTCATTCTTTCCATATGACTTTTGTAGTACACATTTACCTCTACCTGGTGTGTAATTGCTCCTCTGCTATTATTTGTACCATCTACATTTCTTACTACCACTGGTCTTTCTAACTTCTGCAGCTTAAATCTATTCCTTGCTGCTATCTTTCTGTCCATGAATATTTCTGTTGTGTCACTATCCAAGAGCGCTTTTACTGTTATACCTTCATGCGTATCCACTTTCTCTACTCCAATGTTTAGCCATACTTCTCTCAGCATTTTGAACGTTCTCCTGATATCTCTTTGCTTGTTCTCCTCTTGTACTGTACCTTTTAGAACTCCTGTCCATACACCACTCTGCTGTGCCTTTCTCTCTATGGGGTACACTGCCACTCTCCAATTCCACCATGGTTTCTTTTTTTCTGTCCTATATTCTGGGTGTCATGACACAGCCAAAATGGCTAAGTTATTATTTATTTTCTTTTTCTTTTCTTTTCTTTTAATTAGGAAATCGGTGGACGTGTGAGATAGAACAACCAAAGAGAGATGCATGGGAGTTTATAAATAGAAGTAAACACAGAACATGTATAAGTAGTATAACACAATCAATGAGAACTCCATCGAGTTCTCCTTGTCAACTCAGACCAGGAGGGTAGTTAAGTCATCTCAGACTAAGTCACTACACTGGGCACAGGATCTCATTCCTTTCCTGTTCCAGCACTCTTTCTCCTATTGCATCCTTTTTTCTACACTTTGTACACTACACCCTTGTCATCTCTCCCCTCCTTGCTTCTTCCTCTCTCTAGTTCCATACTTCCTGGCAAAGGTTGTACCATATATTTTTTACTTGTCTTTCAAGGAGAAACCCTTGTCCCCAATTTTCATGGGTTTGAACTCCCTTGTCTTCACATCCCCCACACTCTACATAGGTCACTACTGTCTCCTCTATAATCCATCCCCTCTCAAGTAGAAGCACCTCTTCTAGGGGTATGCTCCTCTCATCACAATATTCCTGTACCTTTTCCCATGTGGAATGTGCCAGCCTCCTCTCTTGCTGTGCCTTTTGTGCTTCAACCACATGTGCTGCCTGCTCACTTCTCTTCTTCTGTCTTTCTACTTCTATGTTTGGGCATTCCCATTTGCAGTGCCCAACCTCCCAGTATCTAAAACACTTTACTTTCTCTGTTCTTTCCTGCCACCTTACCTCTACTTCATCTCTCACTCCACACTGCATCACCCTAGTCACCAACATCTCATATCTATTTTGGGGTTTTTCTCTTTTCTCCTTCTCCTCTTCTTTCCTTGTTCTACAGTTATGGGCCAGGTGCCCAAACTTCCTACAACTCCAAAATTCTCTTTCTCTCCTTCCCTCTAACTGTGCCCTTAGTGAAGCAAGGGCTCACTTTTCTTTGAGCATGTTGCTTAGGAGGTTATTATATTGTTGTTGAGACATAGTGTTAATGCCTCAAGATTGAAACAAAAGGTTTTTTGATCTTACTTAAGTTACATCTGCTGAAGCACAAGATCTTCACCCAGCCAGACACCTACTGCCTTACTGATTACTACTCTAGTACTAGGGTTACACTATTATCTCTAAGAAGAGGATCCCTACTCTAAGTAGCTTCTTAAGGATGTGCTGCTATTCCTCTGCATATATGGATCACAATAGACCCCCAGCACAAGGTTGATAAAGTGAAAGAGTACAAGTAGTCTACTGAACACCACCCAATTCCAAGGTCAGGTCTTGGATATGATACCTGGGTTTGGTACCACACCACCACCAGCAGTTCCTAACTGACTACCAAGTCCTCTTAAGCCAAGGGCCTGGCTATGTATAGAGGCGACTAGCAATTGCAATGATCACCAGTCGAGGGTCAAAATAATGTGAGAGTAAGAGAATAGACAAGGCTCAAGGTGAATAGTGTCTAAGAAGTAGTATTGAGTTCTTCTGTTGTGCAACTCAAGTCGAGTTGACTCAGCAACTAAGTCTTTGAGGGTTACATAGAGAACCCAATAGGGTTCTCACTTAACTGTGCCAGCTACTTATACAAGTATGCTATTTGTCCTCATTTACATTGATAGTATTCTACAACCAGCCAAGAGGCTGCCAGTTCAATTCCCTTGTCCATTGTTCTATAAATACATATCTTTGGTCATAGTCAAGGTGACTTATGACACAAACAGTTACATAATTCCACAGTATTCTACCTACTTATACTAACAGAATGTCTCAGATGTCTCAGATATAGTAAGTTGGCACATGGTACAATGGAGAAAACAACAGAACCTCATAGAAGAATATGATG
>Ga0153973_100117_pt1 | contig 14393 bp, 14 predicted proteins | sample TSGA057MetaG_FD_104700 | JGI IMG/M metagenome (GOLD analysis project Ga0153973, IMG submission 104700) | Attine ant fungus gardens microbial communities from Georgia, USA - TSGA057 MetaG | ecosystem: Host-associated > Fungi > Mycelium > Unclassified | place: USA: Georgia, Yuchi Wildlife... | reverse complement strand
TGCCTTGAAAGATGAACGCTCAATCTTTCTTCCAAGCCCTGGCTTGGAAAAGCCCGCTTCTTAGTTGAAGGAGTAATCCACTCATTCCAAGAGGAAGAGACTGAATACGAAGAATGGACCAAAGTGAAGCACGTCCCTGTCCAACGAGTTGTCGCGGTCTTTGATGGTTCATGGCGCGGTCACATTCGTTGGCGGAGAATGGGCTCATACCCGAACGTGATCTCTTCTGCTTCTTTACCTTTGTCTTCATGTGACTGCCTATCAAACTCCTGTACATCACCTCATGGTGCTTCACGAACTGATCTCCTCCATTCTGATTCCGAATACGCGACATTGGTCGATTTGACGACATTACAAGTGATACCCAAAATAGTACGACCGTTAGAGAAACAATTACCAAATGAAAGTAGAAAGCTTTGGAGAAACGTTACGGAGAATTTGATGAATAAAGAGTATTCTGAGGCTACAAAGGAGAAACATGCGATTGAACAAAGACAACGGGACGAAGCAGCAGAGAGAAAACGGAAAGGGGTCGAGTGAGTATTGGTCTATCCTCTTGTTCACAAAAGATTTCATGACTGCGATTGCAGGTTTATGCCTAAATACTTTGAGAGGAAATACTCTGCTGGGTATGCAAATCTTACAGAACAAGGCACGAAGGCAGTAAAAGAGGAGCTTGAAGAATCATCTCCTGCTAATTGACGTTCATTATGCCCTTTGGATACTTGCTTACAAAGCACCTTTGCCATGTGACTAATTACGACTTGCGATGTATTAATTTCTCTACTTACCATCTCATCGTCATCTATCGGAATAGAATTGAATTACTTCCGAACCAATACGAAAATGAAAACACCATCGTTCTTGGAATCGGTTCAACCAGTCGTTTCTGATGAATGAGAAGATACAAATAGAACATGCTTCCTGTGACACTGTTCGAATGCAGACGCTCAAGGCTGTAAGAGTCACCCCTTCTTCTGACTGTCATCAGGCTACAGGCCCATCTTGTTGTCACTACATCTTCTATGCCCTCTATGTCAGCTGGAATACTACAAGGTGCACACAACTTCGTAATCAATGAATCGACATTCATTGCAAACGAACATTCATCCCGCGAAAGACCTGGTGAGCCTTTGGGTGATTTTGTTTGTAATTCTAACCAAACGATTTAAAGACATTAATAAGCTGCTTGACCACTCCATGTCAGATGCATTCCACAACGCAGCTAGTCGCTGGCCACCTCCGATGTGCCACTACAGCAGCCACCTGGAGCTTCGGACGAGGATCACTGACTGGGGAACCTGCCGCTCAAATGATATACTACAATCGCTGCTATGGATGCAAGGCCCTTTTGGTGTTGGAAAAAAGTGCCATTGCGCAAAGCTGTGCTGAAGCACTGGAGAAGGAGGGCAAAGTCTGTGCTTCTATTTTCTTCTCCAGACCCAACAAGCGAGATGATCCCAATCGTGTCTTCACTTCTATTGCCTACCAGCTTGCTACCAAATGCACCTCAATTGCTGACATTCTTGATAGTCAAATCCTGAATGATTCTACCATCCTCAACGCTGTGCGGCCAGTACAGTTTAAGGATCTCATCGTCAAACCTCTGCGCCAAGTCACTCCCCAGAGTCTGCCTTTTGAAGAATGGGTGATCATTTTAGATGGTCTTGACGAGCTTGATGGTGTCAATGCCCAAGCTGAGATAATTGATATTGTCGCCACGTCAATCCATGAACGCACCACACCGTTTCGCTGGTTCATCCTGAGCCGCCCAGAGCTACACATCCAGCGTGCGATGAATTCTGATGATGTTTCGTCTTTGTTGTACACCCTCTACCTCCCTCTCTCCTCGCCGGATGACCACGAAATCCTCATATTCTTTCAGAAGGAACTCGAGAAAATCAGGGGTTACTATAAACTCCCGGACACATGGTGCTCTGAAGCTGAGGTCGATACCATTGTCAAACTTGCTGATGGGATGTGAATTTATATAAACACGGTTGTTCGTTTCATTGGTGACCGCAATTCTTTTGGACCCCGTGGACAACTGGATCTCGTCCTCAGTCTTGCCAAACAATCGGGTGCAAGGCCACAGAAGAATCCATTGGCAGCAATGGATGTGTTTTATGACCTTATCATGCGCGTTATTCCACCAGATGTTATCTCAACGGTTCTCCAAATATTGTTGCTTGACACAATATCCATCAGAATAGCCAATCACCCAACATCGTTCGAGGGAGGAACGCTCATCACTAATCTTCGTCAACCCATATACATGTATTGCCTTGGACTATCTTTCGAGGAGCTTGATATCTGTTGTGGTCACCTCCAGTCTGTCCTGTCTGTGTTTAAAAGTAGTGATGGTATACCTGGCCAGATCTATCATGTTCATATCTCCTACTATCATGCCTCATTCATGGATTATATGCGGGACCCGGCCCGGTCGAAGAATTTCTGTGTATTTGGTAATGCCGTGCAGGGGGGGTTTACCAGGAAATTGTTCAAAGGCTCAACAGTATACGTACATTGAGTGGTAAGAGTTATTTGCTTGAACCTACTGGACAAAATGCATGACCGGATCAATACCAGTTACCGCCACACACCGACCGTTAATGCCCCGTACAGATGTTCCTTCTTTCGATCTATATCATTATTTGGTTTCGTCCCTGGTTGAACTTCTTGCGTATCCCGATTGCCCTGTCTCACTATCTGCTGTTGATGCCCTTCAAACTATCCAGTTTTTTCGATTTGCAGTTCTATTGAACAAGACTACACAACCGTCACCTGTACTCCACATAAAGGAGATTAGACAAAATGTAGGTTTCAAACATTTTATCGCTTACTGAGTTTGAGAGCTTCTTAGTTGTCACCAGAACATCGGGATAATATAATCTATCAAACCTCAAATCTGCTCTACTTCTTGATGAAACCAAGAAAAGCAGCCTGGGCCTTGCCTATTTTTCTATGTCAGGGGAAAAACAAACTTGTCTGCTAGAGGCGACCCGGAGAATCTGAATATGTCTTGGTACCGGCATGTCTTCTATTCTTCTGGAACTTGATCATGATGACTGATTCCTCTACTAGGACCATTTATAATGTACGTGCGCAAGCTCGTTCGGCTCGATCCTCATGGTATTCCAATGGCCTTTACATCTATCACTGCTTGTTTCTGATGTTATGATTCTGTTCATGTTTCATCTTCCATCGGAATACATCAGTTCTGCGCTACAAGGGCTGTGTTGACGTCTTGACAGGTGTCAATCAATAAACATCTTGAATGTTCTGCAAGAATCATATCCAGAAGATAGTAAACTTCTCACAATGAATGTCAATTTAACAACCACAAAACAAGTGTTCATACTCTAATTTGCAATGACTCTCACTCGGTGTTAGCATATGAACACTTTTTCTCTGCACTCTATGATTTCCTTTCAGCTCTTCTCGAATGCATGACTACTAAGTCGAACCTAACATTATATTGAGATATCTGAATTGTCATAATCTTCCTATGTTCCTTCAGGGACCAATAGGCTTCCAGACTATAGGTACCGCATTCATCCCAGATGTTGTTCTAGGATGCAAGCTGTTGACATTCCAAACCAACATGACAATTCCTTGTCCTAATGCTTCGCAGCTCAAGTTATGACTAGGAGTGCTCCGATGAACTCTTTGAAGCTGTTTTCCCTTATTGAGTTGCTCGAGTTGACTTTACGAACAATTCTCAATCCTTTGAACCAGACACTCGGCACTGGCATTAAGGACATTCAGACCCTTGAGAAGAACAGCATAGATACTTTCAACCGGAGAAACTTGGTCTTTCCTCAATATCAAGGACAAGAGTGGGTGAAGATGAAGCAAGAGCATAGAGTTGTAGAGCACCATGCCAAGCCACTGTGGTCACGATTGAAGGGCTGAATAGCTCAACAACAAGCGGGATGATCATAAAACATACCTAACATGACGCGAGAGATGTCAACAATTGCCAGATTATCGAATCAGGCTATTGGTACGAAAAGCGAAATAAAAGCGGTAAGGCAGATACAGCTCTGTCTGCTGAGAGGAGGAGTAGAGCTGAGACACGATATACAATACACACCACGAATAATAGTCGGTCGATGAGGCTGGTCTACGGAGGGGAACAGGGACTCTGTAACAAGAGCTTTGGAATGCCTTGGTCTACTATGTAAGGATTCTAGTACTTTATTTCTTATGAAATCATCCAAAGGTCTGTTATGGGTGCGAATATAAAGGTGGAATCAGTGAATCGAAAACAGCGCGAAAAAAAACGGCAAAAGGTTTGTTTCAGTTCTGGTAACCGCGGGTGATCCAAATACACGTGTGAATGTGATTATCCAGATGTGATGTCACATTGTCGAGCCGTGTTGCGCGATGCGACATTATATAACTCGAAAATAGGTATAGGTCTGGGCTGGCCTTCTTGAATCACAACATCTGGGAAAGTCTGGGAGACCCCCAAATTTGAAATTCAGGTCCGGCATCTCAGACTGCTTATGGGAAGCTACATCCCTTGTCGACCTTGGTGTTGTGGAATGACATCATGTAAAGACATCGAGATGTCACGGGAACCCCACTTGTCGGAGCATTTGCTTCAGTTATTTAGATTCATAATGGGGAATGTAGTATAACTAAGTCTTCTGTTCTCTCCCTCTCTTCCGCAATTTATTTTGCTGCGACACTTGGTTCGCTTCTATAACCATGCTTATTCATTGTCTCATCATTCCTCCATCTATTCAAAGAGGTAAATGAGTACTCTGTGCCAGACGCCTTCCTATTGCATACTCCGAAGAGTTTCTAGCCGAAGAGATGGATACAGTTAATTCAAGGTCGAAATGTCAGTCTGAGGCAAGCTCGAAGTAGGGTCATGAGAGATCAATGAGATATCACGTGGTTGTGAAAAGTGCTTAAGTACTGGTCTCACTTGTGCGTCACCGAAATTCATGTCTACTCGTCTTTCATACTTATCTCTGCATTTTACATGGCGACCTTCCAGATATGTTGAACGCCATTATACGGTATTGTCCAATGTGCATCGCGGTGTCCAGTTTGAGACTCGAGCTCTGTCTTTACTGGAACAGCATTTCTCGATGTCATTGAAACGCGTTGGAGGGTGTGGAGACGGGGGGATAGACATGCTTGGTTGGTGGTGGATACCAAAATTCACGAAAGAAAAGCGCAGACGCATTCGAGTAATTGTGCAATGCAAAGCTGAGAAGAAGAAAATTAGTCCAAAGTATGTTCGAGAGCTGGAAGGGGTTCTACTCCGTTACCATATGTCGAATTTGTTGAATTCAAACCAAGGGCTTAATAGCGTCGACGGAAGCGAAGTATCAGATGATAGATCACAGTTGTCGGTTCCCCACCATACCCCCTCTGTCGGTGTCTTGATCTCGGAGTCTGCCTTCTCAAAGGCTACTATTCTTCATGCGCAGTCTTCATCAGTACCATTACTTCTCCTACAACTACCTTCAGACAAGGATGTTACATCGAACGCAAATGGTTTGGGTGCCGCAATATGGAATTCTGCACTTGCAAAGGATCAAGGTCCTTTGGGCGGACATATGGAAATCCGGTGGGAGCGATCCTTCCAAGGATCTAACCGACCGGGCCTCTGGTGGAAGAATGAAAAACTTCCCAGCTTTGTCCCTGAAGGTGATTTCGAATCAAGTACAGAACAGGATACGATGATGAATAGCAATGGTAACGACCGACGACAGCACTGATGGGAAACTTGCATCATGCCATCAAGCTTTACTTTATCGTATCCTTCCAGACAAGCACTTGGAAGCCTAGTCTGCTCATAATTGCTCATAATTGATCTACACGGGTCTAATCATTGGAAGTGACACCAGACCTCAAATCCTTTCACGTAGTCCTGCTGCAGGGTGCATAGAATCTTCAACAAAGAAGTTGATAAAGCAGATGATTTTTAGGGATGGCTCCGTCTAGACTGTGTCATATGGGACGAACGAAAAATAACGAAAGAAATATTGAGTTTTCAAGTTGCATACATCATAACGAAAACCATGTTGAGCGAAAATCCTGGCCCAGGGGAAGACCTCAGCTACGTTCCGCTCCCGTCGAACCAGTATTGTAGGTCAAGAGCGAAAACATTGTTGGGCGGGTTGGGAGCTCAGTCATCGAACTATAAATTGACCTTTTCACCGTAGGGTAGTTCCTGAAAATTTCTCAAGCGTGGCTGGAAACTAAGGATGAGACTACTTTGCTTAAAAATAGTAGGAAGCCAAAATTTAATGATTGGATTTTGAATGACCCATGACTGTATTTAACCATGAATTCGATATATGCATAGCATTACTGTGGTTAAAGCTAACGCTGCGTTATTTGAATCTCAAACTTTGAATAATCGAACTGTAGGTTCGGCCTACAAGTGTAGTTATGGTCATGGTAGGTTAATCAACGGTTCATTTCAGTATACAAAACAGTGAGGAGATCAACGACTGCATCACCTAGTCCAATTCACGCCATGGCTTACCAACCCCTGCACCTAGATCCTCTTCTGCATCCTGCATTGCCATACTTTCCATACGACGAGTAAGATCATTCACGTCTAATGCTGTTGTGTTCCGCGCGGCAAAATCATATCCACCTGTTTCATTGATAGGTTCCGATGGGTCCCAGGGAATGTCGGGTCCTCTCCAGCCCTTGTTTCGATAGATATAATTGAGAAAAGATCGCCAAAGTGGATCGAGACCCAAAACTTCAGGATCTCCGACAACAATTAAGAGGGCCTTTGCGCGTGTCACCGATACTGTGAAATAGTTAGGAACTTTTTGATATATCAGAAAGATCCCAGAACAGACCGTTGAAGCGGCGCGGGTTAGCCACAAAACCAAGTGTATACCTGATGTCATAAGCTACAAAATCTTTACTGCTTCGAACAGTAGGGATTATGATGACGGAGCGCTCCTATAGTTTCATTGAATGTCAAGAACACGCACATTACAGTTTTACTAGCTAACTTGCCTGGCCCTAGAACTCTTCCACTGATCCAATTTTCACACCATCAGCAACCTTACAGAGGTCGTTTCGTATTTTGCGGCATTGGGCACGATAAGGAGTTATTATTCCGATTTCATTGTCACCTGTTGGTCCAGATCAGATTTCCGAGACAGCTGACTCCATTATACTGACTCGATCAGCTTTCAGTTGCTGAACATAGCTCTTGACCTGTAGTACCTCGTGGACATTGAAGAAGGAAGGCGACGAGGCTTCCCGATCGTCCTTCCCAGAGACAGCATGGAAGACGACAGGAAATTTTGTTAACAAGATAAGGCGAGTTCAGATAACTATTTATCACGCAACTATCGCCACAAGGTTTTAGATCATTTCCATAAAACCTCTCATTTGGAAAACGGAGGATAGCTTCGTGGGAATGGAAATTCTTGATGAGCTTGACGATACTATTTTAAGTGATGATAAGAGTTTAGCTTGCAACAAAAGAATAAACGAGCAGAAAAACGTGCCTTCTACCATGTCCTGTCGACTGATCGTACGGAGGACGAGCCATTATACATTCAATGTAGCTTAGTTCCAACCTAAGACGGGTAGCAATACCAGAGCGAATGATAGGGCCCAGTTGCTTTGGATCTCCAGAGAGAACAATATTAGTTTTTGGATCTGCCAATGTCTTGATAGAAACAAAGGCCTCAGGTTCTGTCGCTTGGCCAGCCTCATCAATGATAATATGGCTGAAGTGTCCCCGCGGCATGCTTATTCCAAAAGGAATAGAGGCTAAAATGAGAGTCGACACAATGACGCGATAATTCATCATGGTGACCATAGGAGGGATAGAGAAACAAGGCCGCGAGCTCCCATCCTCATGGTAATAGCTGTATGCCCTCAGGACATCCGGCACCTCTCTTTCATCCTTTGATGGCGCATATATGCGAAACAATTCGTCCGTCCTAAAGTTATTGATAAGCCGGGAAGCAATGAGGTCGGCAGCAGAATTTGAGGGTGCACATGCGAGTATACGGATATTATCATTTTTCTTGGTTAGTTGCGTGATGGCTTCAATGATGGTAATTGTCTTCCCAGTTCCGGGACTCTCAATAGGACGTGAGTTCTGGATCATTTCATCAGCAGGAAATGTTACTTACGGCCCAAAAACAACAAAAGGTAATGAGCCTGGATGTGCAACCACGATAGATGTCACAGCTTATAATTGCGGGATATTGGAAAGAATCAGTTTGTTAACGGCATTCGAGAGCAATTTAGGAACTGGCGTCTTTGGAAGATGGGACACTTCTGGAAATAAGACACGCGACTCGGTAAACACGGTGTCTAGAGCTTGGTGCTGGCGTTGTAACGGGATGCGGGTGAGTTTAAAGCGAACATTGTATTTTTGGGTTGTTGACCATCCTCGGAATGATCCATGAAAAACTAATCCAACTTCATCACGACGAACGACATGCACGTGGCCCGCGTGCCAGTGCCCTTGAAGATCTTCCTGCTTCTTAACCAGTATCCTGTCACCTGAAGATTGTAAGAGCATATTGTTTACTGATACAGTCAGGTGGGCTTACCCAAAAGAACACTCGGTCGTTTCCCTGCGACCCCAGGAACAGCCAGGCTGTAACGAAGTGTAAGAATCGAAAGTCTAGATCTGGTACGTAAGAGAAGATTCTGACTAGTAGTATCGATTGTATTTGCTCAAAGTTGATCCCTGCATGTCATACCGCTCCAAGTCTTCACTATCAGTATGTCAGAAAACATTAGAGCAGTAGATATCGGACAAAGTCTTTTGAACTCTTGAGGATACTGTTTCTAAAATTGCTAAACCATTTTATGTTCCTCAATCCAGATGAGCGTCTTAAAATGCCTGCTGTGTGTCTCAGAGTTAAGGGCTTTTGGTAAATACCCACGTCTATCTTGATACCGTCCAATGTATTGTTGGGTGAATATAATGCTGAGAACGATGTGTCGCAAGGAGACTTTACGATTACTGCCCTCGACTTTAAAGATGAATCTGTGAAGAACGCCTTCATTACTTCGATTGGATCAAAGAGCAACATGGGAACACTGACGGTGAAGCAACCTTCTTTCTCGTCTGCACCCCTAAGTCAGCGCTGAGCTTGACTGAAACTAGAGTAATCTTCGCCGAAGGGACATTCGGCGATATTTTGGGGGTCGTCGTCTTTCCTATGGCGGCTATCGCTGGTTCCAAGATACCCAGATCAGCTTCACCTTCAATCGCCACACCATTCTTCTCTTTTTCCAGCCTCGTCCAGGATACTCTTGAATGATGCATATCACTCCTTTGCTCAATGGCTCCGACCGTGGATATGTGAGTGCCAGCGAAAGGTTGCGATCGATAGTTGGCAAATTGTACAGAAGGTGTGAGTATTTGAAGGGACTACAGGGTCAGGTTCGAGATTAGCGTCCAGCCCTCTGAGTTTCGCCTTGTTACGATGTCGTTTAGCGTTCTTATGTTGCATCCATGACTCAGAATTGATTGGACGCTGGCAAATATGACAATACCAGGTCTGATGGATATTGCCCATGAGCACTTTCTTATGCTTCTTGCTCTGCAAGTGAGTTTAGTATTCATGGGGATTAGAGGCTAAATAACCGCAAGGATCACAGGTTGGTATGTTATGATTGAAAATACAACGTGCGTCTGGACAACAGCCAGACGCAATAATGTTGGGGCAATTTTACATGATAGTGATAGTAACAAAGACCAGTATCAGCAACCTTTTAAGGGCTCTGAGAGCGCCACAAACCGGTACATAAAATCCCACGCTGTATTTTTCTGCCGCAAATCTGGAATTAGCCGGACCAATAGAAGCAAACAAAATATCTCGGGTACATCCGGTTCTGCTGCGATGTCGATTGAAAATTTCTCTTGAGATGACCGAATATCTCATACGCCTTTTTCATACGTGACTGGGTCATTCGAGGTGCAACCTGGATTTGAAGGAAGAATAAACAAGATGCAAATTGAAGTATTATGTAACAGTCGTGATTGTACTGGCATCATTGATCAGAACGAGCGCTGCGATCGTTGAAGTCAATATTTTGTTGTACAAGAAATAGAAATACATTATGTAAATATCTGTGCAAACCTGAGCAAGTGGCCTATTCCATCTCACGCCAGGGTTTATCGACGTTTGCATCCAAGTCCTCTTCAACACCTTCCATTGTTTGGCTTTCCAATCGGCGAGTGAAGTCATTCATATCTAGAACTGCAGTATCTCTAGCTGCAACATCATACCCACCAGCCTTATCAACAGGCTCGGAAGGATCCCATGGAATATCGGGTCCTTTCCAACCGCCGTTGTTGTATATGTAGTTGAGAAATTCCCTCCAAAGAGGGTCCAGCCCAAGAACATTGGGATCACCGATAATAATAAGGAGAGCTTTGGCCCTGGTAACGGAGACTAATTGACGTTCAGCTCACGCCATAGGTCAGAGACGTATTGTTACCATTGAAGCGTCTCGGACTGGCGATGAATCCAAGGGTGTGACGAATGTCATAGGACACGAACTCTTTGCTGCTTCGTACTGTTGAAATGATGATGACTTTGCGTTCCTGTCAAACTTCATGAGACAACCAAGTCGTCAAAGCTTCGCTTCAGGGCTTACCTGGCCCTGAAATTCCTCGACAGAACCGACTTTGACTTCGCTAGATCCAGCATCAAGTTGCTGACGAATCCTCTTACATTGGGCATGGTAAGGTGCAATGACACCGATATCCTGTTCGCCTGTGAACCACCTTGAATTTCAACTCATAGTGTAATGGGAAAAAAAACAAACGCGTTCGGAAAGTACGGTCCTTCAATTGTCCCACATACAGCTTTACTTGAATCACTTCGTCTATATTGAAGAACGAAGGAGAAGAGGCTTCTCTGTCATCCTTCCCGAGCATAGCGTGAAATACTATAGGGAATTTCTTGTTGGGAAGATAGGATGAACCAAGGTAGGCATTGATATCTTGAGAGAGTGCCCTTGGTATGAGATCACCTCCATAGAAGTGTTCGTTCGGGAATCTGAGAATGGCCTCATGGGACCGGAAGTTCTGGACAAGCTTGACAATACTAATTCAAGAGTCAACAAACATGGGCCGAAGAAGATATATCCCAAACTCTACCTTTTTCCCGAGCCATTCTGCAGATCGTACGGTGAACGTGCCATCAAACGCTCGAGGTAACTGATCTCGAGACCGAGCCTACACGCAATATCGGAACGAATTATAGGCCCAAGTTGTTTGGGGTCACCCGATAATACTACATTGGTCGCCGTATCTGCCAGAGCTTTTACAGAGACAAATACTTCAGATTCAGTGGCTTGTCCAGCCTCGTCGACGAAAATATGGGTGAAGTGGCCACGAGTCATCCCAATACCAGTCAGCATGGCCGCAGAAATACACGTAGAGACGATGACTCGAAACCGTTTCATGACAGCAAAAGGAGATACGCTGAAAGAGGGCCGATCGTCAAGATCATTGCGGTAATATGTGTAAGGTTCCAGTTCATCAGGGACCTGATTCTTGTAGCGAGAGGGGGCGTATATGCGGAACATCTGTTCCTTTGGAATGGTGTCGCGGAGGCGCAATACAATCAGATCAGCAGCAGAATTAGATGGAGCACATGCTAGGATCTTGATATTTGTATCTTTCTTAAGCAACTGCTTAATAGCCTCAACTATAGTGATCGTTTTCCCTGTCCCAGGTCTGAATAATCCATTAGTGATATCCAAGATAAGAAAACTAAATGGATACGTACGGTCCAAATACGATAAACGGCAGTGACCCGGGTGGGGCACTGATTATACCTGCGACAGCAGAGATTTGTGGTGGGTTGCTCCTAATGAGAGGATTGAAAAATTTATTAGGTGGGCGAGGGGCTGATGTCATTGGAATATGAGAAGAATTTGGGAACAAAATACGAGACTCAGTGAAAGCCGTAGCGAGAGCCTGATGCTGGCGCTTGACCGGGATACGGTTAAGTTTGAAGCGAACATGGTACTTATGAGTCGATTTCCAGTCGCCAAATGATTCATGGAATCGGAGACCAACTTCACTTTGATGGACAAAGTGCACATGACCTTCATACCAGTGCCCTTGTTCAGCGCTCTGCTTACGGACGAGAATGCGATCACCTGGCAGGACTCAGATTGTTGTAGAAGTTTGTAGAAGCATTAGACATACCAATCAAAACACTTGGTCGTTTCTCCGCTAAACCTGGAACTGGAAGACTGCGAGGGGCGTCGTGCCTAAGATCCAAAAGAATTGATAAGCTTACTGGTAAAATGGTAAATTTCTAATCAAAGTTGAGTCAACCATATCGTAACGTTCGAGATCCTGTCTAAGCAGCATGAAAAAAAATCCAAAAAATTCGGAAAACAAATGAGAATCGTACTCCATCTTGAATTCCTCGATCCACAACAAAATTTTGAAAAACCGGCCATGCGACTCTGCATCAAGTAACTTGGGCAAGAACGCGCGTTCAATTGCCTGAATATTCTCTCTCGAAGCAGCAGAAGATGTTGTGAGTGTTGACACAAGATGCTGAGGAATGGGAGCTTTCGGGAGTTTTGAGACATATGGGATAGCTTTCTGGGCAGGTGGCTTAACGCCTTCGATGACTTTAAGTTCCGGTTCTCGGGGAGCTCGCACACGAGGGACATAAGGTGCTCGAGGCTTCAGTATGTCATGCACCGAGGGGTCACCAACAATAGCTTCGACCATCCGGGAGATGATGAACTGCTTTTTCAAAGCAACATCCTCGAATTGAACTTCGAGTCTGTCTTGGTAGCGACCAATAAACTCCTGCTTGAATTTGACCACAATCTTGATAGTTCGGCTCATGGACAGCTGATAATTAGTTCCCTCAATGGTCACAGTGAATCTAAACAAACTATTGGCAGTCGTAAATAATCAGAAGAAATAACCCACGGTGAGACTGTTCTCCGACGTGAAGACCCAATCTCCGCACTCAGCTTGGCCGATTTAAGATTGACTTTACTGAGGGGGGCAGTCGAACGGATATCGATGGTTTTTGTAACACCAACCATAGCAGCAGTGGGCTCAACGACGTTGAAATTCAGATCACCCTGAATTGCAACATCATTCTTGTCCTTTTCTGCCTCACTTTGTGCCATTTTGAATGCGGTGTATTCTTGACCGAGTTGATGCCTGCGACCTTTGGCATGTTGAGACCAAAGATAGTGGACGATGTATATCTGGCAGGTAGGACAGAACTGGTGAGTGTTCTGGCTCTCAGGAGGAATGTCAGTCTCTGGTTCGACCTGGACGGACACCCCTAGAGATTGAGCATTCTTGGCATGCTTTTTCCCTTTCTTATGCGACGACCATGAACTAGATGATATTGAGCGCTTGCATATCGGACAGTATACTAGACCATGAGAAGTAGTCCCCGCAGCTCTGGAACGGTGTTTCTTGGTTTTCAAATGTTGGTTTTCAAATGTTGGTTGTAGTTGTGAATGCCCTGACACACTAAACTGCACACGTCGCATGTGAGAACATTGTGATTTAGAGCGCAGGCCGGATCATTGCACGATCCGGTGGTAAGTAGATTTGGACAATTCTTCATCGAGAAACCAGAGAGAAAGTGGTAGGCGCTAGTCCATCATAAACAGCCCCTTTATATTCCCACCGGGATCACATCTTTTATCGGATGAATCGGATGATATCTAGAGCAATTGTATAAGGAAACGAACGGTGATAAAGTGGGATATGCGTTGAAACCTAGTCCAGCAACTAAGTAGTATACACCTATGAGAATAATTTGTTAACTGAGGTATTGCCCTCTTGATTCTTTTTCAAGACCTGGTAGAAGAAAAACGATTAATTTCGACTGCAAAAATCTTGGGAGAACCAACTGACCTTTGCAACAGCAAATTCAAAGTCCTCTTGGGTAACGTGTTGTCGTCGTTCTCGAAGGGCATACATGCCTGAATGAGTTATCAGTAAGCGAGACCCCATCAGAAAAGATAGAAGGCACACCTGCTTCTGTGCAGATACCACGAACTTCCGCGCCAGAACATTGTCCCATTTTCTCCGCCAGTGCATGCAGGTCAATCCCGCGTTGTAGTGACATCTATTGATACTCATTAAACGGGCGTCCGCATGCTTCTGAGAGAGAGGATACACACTTTTCGAGAGTGGATGCGAAGGATTGATACACGTGCCTCAGGACCTGGAGGAGGGAATTCAATCTTACGATCAATTCGCCCCGGCCGCAGCAGAGCAGAGTCCAAAATGTCTATGGCATGCAACTGAGCAAGAATAACCTCATTGAAAAGGAGTAAGAGGAAGACGTACCAATTCGGTTTGTGGCCATGATAACCTTGATATTCTTGGTCGACTCGAAGCCATCGAGTTGGTT